>ERZ773035.2719-NODE-2719-length-11148-cov-8.718381_pt1 | contig 11148 bp, 11 predicted proteins | sample MGYA00511487_ERZ773035 | MGnify/ENA primary metagenome ERZ773035 (study PRJEB29015, sample SAMEA2737985) | human oral metagenome | biome: human oral; feature: human-associated habitat; material: dental | place: China | collected 2024 ...
AAAAACGATGATCGCTGTGGGCGGGCAGACGATTCTCCGCGAAATAACGCGGGTCGCTCAGTTTGCTGAAATCAAAGCTCATCAGAAACCTCCCTCTGGCAAAGAAAGCGGCCACAAACGACCGCTTCCCATCCTATCACTGATTCATCTCATGCCACTTGTCTTTGAGCTCCTCGACAATGCGTGCGTGCTCCGCCTCCGTCAGCGTTACCTTGGTCCAGCAGATTACCGCACTAATCAGAATAAGGAAAAACGGTGCCGCAGCCGTCACGAATCTAAAAATGATCAGATTCTCCGATATGATCGCCGCCGCCGCACTGCTCTTCATACTGCCCAGATCACCGTGGCGCAGCTCTCTTTCAAAGCGGTGCGAATGTTTGCATTTACAGTTTTTATGATACGATACGTTTTCAAAAACACGAATGTTTTCTTTTTAAAACGACGAGGCAATCATGCCGTTGTTCGCAAAAAATATCGCACAAAAATACGATTTCCATGCGATATTCGTATGATGCTGTCTTTGTCTATTACCCGACTGCTGTCTCAAGGGCAATCTTGATCATATCGTTGAACGTCGTCTGCCGTTCCTCCGCCGTGCACTTCTCGCCCGTCAGCAGATGATCGCTCACGGTAAAGAGTGCGAGTGCCTGCCGCCCGTACTTTGCCGCAAGGATGTAAAGTGCCGCCGCCTCCATCTCCACAGCGAGCACACCATAGGCGCGGAGTTTGTTGTTGTCGATCTCCTCATCGTAGAAGCGGTCAACGGAGATCACATTGCCGACGCGCACGGGGAGATTCATGCGCTTTGCATTCTCCACGGCGGCAGAGAGAAGTTCGTAGTCCGCGAGCGGCGCATAGTTGATCGAACTGCCGAAGATGCTGCGGATCATGCCCGAGTCCGTCGTCGCGCCCTGTGCGATGAACACGTCGCGCAGCTTTACCTTCTCATGCATTCCGCCGCATGTGCCGACGCGGATGAGCTTCTGCACGCCGTAGCAGTCCATCAGCTCATTCACATAGATCGAGATCGACGGCATCCCCATTCCTGTCCCCTGCACGGAGACGGGTACGCCGTGATACGTCCCCGTATAGCCCAGGATGTTGCGGATGGACGTGTACTCCTTCGCCCCATCGAGAAAATGTTCCGCGATGTACTTCGCACGCAGCGGATCACCCGGCAGCAGGATGCGCTCCGCGACCTCTCCCTTTTCGGCAGCAATATGCAGTGAACTCATTATCGTTCTCCTTCCTTAGTCCTCATCATCTGCGGCAAGCTCCGCCGCCGCATCTCCGCCGGCATACATGACACGCACGACGGTGACGATGCATTCCTCGCGATCCGTGAGATAAAACACGGCATAACGATCCACCGACATCCTGCGCAGCCCGCGCGTACGCCACGGCTCTGCGTCGTAGTACGGATAATTCTCTGCTACCTCATCCAGTCCACAGATGCTGTCCTCCAGCTGAAGCAGCTGTCCGTCGACACTGTCCGGCGTCCGCAGTTCGTGAGCAATATAGCGATAAATCCCGCGCAGATCCTTCACGGCCTGTGCGGATAGTTCCACCCGATATCTCATATTCCATAGTCCCATCTGAGATCAGCAAATGCCGCCCGCGCCGGATGTGTCCGCCCTGCGGCAATATCCGAAAAGCCCTTTTCCAGCTCCGCATGGAGTTTTTCCTCTGACAATGCGTTCATGTCCATTGGATGAATGCGGGGGATCTTCACGTCAAAGGGAAGCCCCTGCCGCAGCACAATCTGCCGATAGAATATATCGACTGCACGGGACACGGGGATGCCGAGCGTCCCTAGAATCCGCTCCGCCTCCTCCTTGATCCTTGGATCAACGCACGCATGCAGATTCGCCGACTTTGCGAGCATACGTCAAACCTCCTCACATCATACTGATTTTATTATATGATGATGTTGGGGCAAACGCAACACATATACAAACAAAAGCTCCGTACTGAAACAGTACAGAGCTTTCCTGCATACACGAGTCATCGACTCACCAAAGCCCGATGATCTTCCACCATGCGCCGCCAAGCACGAGCCATATCACGATATTTACCGTGGTGATAATAAAGCCCAGACGCCACCAATCATTCTGCGACACATAGCCTGCGCCATACAGAATCGGTGCCGCTCCGCCGCCGTAATGCGTCAGTGGTATCATAAGGTTGGACATCGCGGCGAAGGCAATTGCCGCAAGCATTGGCGGTGTTCCGACGGCGACAGCCACAGTCAGGAATGCCGCATACATGGCGCCGATATGCGCCGAGACACTGGCAAAACCATAGTGGGCATACACATAGATCAGAATCAGCAGAACGAAGGCAAGCGTCCAGCTGACCCCCGCAGACTCGATGGCACTGCCCGCACCGTCAGCCACGAACTTGATAAAGCCGCTCTTGGCGAGTGCCGAAGCAAGTGCGATCAGTGAGCCCATCCAGAACATTGTGTTCCATGCGCCCTTTTCGTTCAGAACATCATCCCATGTCAGAACATTCGTCAGCAGCATGACAACGACAGCAAGCATACCGACAGTCGTTGCGCTGATATGATGAATGCCTGACGTCGCCCAGAGAAGCAATGCACCACAGAATACCACCGCGACAATTTTTTCCACGGTAGACATTGCCCCCATCTTCGTCAGCTCATCCGTCGCCATCTGCTTTGCGAGCGGCATCTCCCCAATCTCCGGCGGAAAAAGGCGGTAGAGCAGATAAGGCATAACCATCAGTGAAATGAGTCCCGGGACAATGGCAGCGACAGCCCAGCCGCTCCACGTGATCTGGGTGCCTGTCGCCTTCTCGGCAAGCTCAACCGAAAGGGGATTCCCCGCCATCGCAGTCATGAACATGGCACAGGTGATCGCATTCGCCTGATATTCAATCTGCATGATGTAGGCACCGAACCTGCGCGCCGTTTCGCCCGGCTCCGAGCCAAGTGCACTCGACAGACTCTTGATGATGGGAAAGACAATACCGCCGGCACGTGCCGTGCTGGATGGTGTAGCAGGTGAGATGATGAAATCACTCGCCGTAATGGCATAGCCAAGCGTCAGGGAAGAATGCCCTATCTTCTGGATAATGAGAAACGCAATGCGCCGTCCAAGCCCACTCTTGATAAAGCCACGGGAAAGTAAAAAGGCACAAATAATGAGCCATATCGTACTGTTCCCATAACCGGAGATGGCGGCCGACACGGGGAGTGTTCCCGTTAATGCCGCAGCGGTAACTCCGAGAAACCCCATCGCACCAATTGGAATGGGCTGGAGGATAAACCCTAGAATTGTCGCGACAAAGATCGCAAAGATATGCCACGCCTCCGGCGACAGTCCATCGGGAAATGGGATGAGCCACAGAGCCACGCCAACGACAAAGACAAAAGTCAGTTTCTTCTGCCGAGTATCCATTGTGTCACCTCACAAATACATGCTTTGAAAAGAGCCCGGCGGACATCATGCCGGGCTCTCCTGCAGGAAAAAATTACGCGCCGTATTTTGCCAGTACACGATCGACGAACTCGGGAGCATAGCCGATGTAGGTGTGCGGATCCATCATGTGGTCGATCTCCGCCTCTGAGAACACTTCGGTCACACGCGGGTCGCTCTTCAAAACTGCGCCGAGATAGGTCTCTTCCTCATACGCCTTCATCGAGTCCTCATACACGACCTCATGTGCAGTAAGCCGTCCCATGCGGGGGGCAAGATGCATCATAACGCACTCACTCATAATCAGGCCGTGCAGTTTCTTGAGGTTCTGCTCCATGTGCTTCGGATAGACAATGAGATCCTTGAGCACGTACTTGGTCTTTTCGAGTGCCTGTCCGAGCAGGTGACACTGACGCGGAATTCCTTCCCACTCGGAAAGGAGGCAGCCCCAGTCACGCTCATTCTCGCAGAACATCGCCTCAACGATAGAGGGAGCGATACTGCGTACGTTGCGGCAAACGGCAATAATCCCCTCGACAACCTGCGGATTGCGCTTATGCGGCATGGTCGAAGAACCGATTTTGCCCATGAAGAACGGCTCCTCGAGCTCCATCGTTTCCGAACGCTGAAGCGTCAGAACCTCGTGAGCAATGCGTGCCAGCGTCCCGGCACAGATGGCAAGCGTGCTGGAGAACTCCGCCTGCGAGTCCCGTGCCACATGCCACGAGATCGTCGGCACGCCAAGATGCAAAATTTCCATCATGCGCTTCTGCATCTCAAGCGCCTTGCCTGTATCCTTGAGGGAGGCCAGTGTGCCGACGGCACCGGAGAGCTGCCCAACAAATACGCGGCCAGCGATCTCTTCGAGGCGCTCGATATCACGCCCAAGCTCATCCGCCCACACAGCAATCTTATAGCCGAGCGTGATCGGAACGGCATGAATGACGTGGGTGCGTCCGCACATTGCCTGATTACGCCACTTCTTTGCGAGTTCGAGGCAATGCTGCTGACAGATCTTCATGTCCCGCAGGATAACCGCATATGCTTTCTTTTGGAGGAGAACAAGCCCTGTATCGACGATGTCCTGACTCGTCGCCCCCCAGTGCAGATACTCACCCGCATCACTCGGAAGGAGGTACTTCTGGTAGGCCTTGACAAGCGGAACAATCGTAATGGAACTCTTATAGGCCTCACCGATCGCAGGAATATCCAGCTTCGACGCATCCGTATGGGAGACAATATAGTCTGCCTTCTCCTTCGGAATAATGCCGAGCTCGCCCTGTGCCTGCGCAAGAGCCGCCTCTGTGTCAACCCACGCCTGGGCAAGAGACTGATCGCTGAAGATTTCACGCATCTCATCGGTGCTGAACAAGCACCCGTGAATCTGGCTGTCAATGGATGTTGATGGCATGATGAACCCCTCCCAAAGATATCGGTACGATTGTGCTTTCAATGTCTGCATCTTAGCACTGCATGGCAGAAAAGAGAAATACCTCCACGTTATCGACGCATAAGCCAACATTTATATTTTCAGACAAAAAAGAATGGCTTACCATTTTCTTGGCGGCCTTTCATAAATTCTATGTATGCCATATTAAATTGTCTTATGGCTTTATTTATCGAATAAGCAAAACAAATTCATCCATATCTTTTCCTTATGTGGGATTCTATGATAGAATGAGAGCGGCAACAGACATACGAGGGGGATGGACATGGAACTGCGGCAGCTCGAATACTTTCTCACGGTGAGTGATCTTGCAAGCTTCACGCGGGCAGCGGAGCGTCTGTATGTCTCACAGCCTGCCGTAACAAACGCCGTCCGGAGTCTTGAGGACGAGCTTGGGGTACAGCTGCTCGACCGCAGTCAGCGCACAATCACACTTACCGAAGAAGGAAAGATCTTCTATCGGCACATTCAGAATGTCATGCACGGCATCTCGACGACACTGAACGAAATCAACGATCTCAAGTCCCACAACAGGGGACATCTGTTGATCGGCATCACGCCGCTCGGCGGGATTTCCTCTACGGCACACGTTCTGGCGCGGTTTCGGACGGCATATCCCAACATCAATCTGACCTTCATCGAAAATAACGTAAACGAACTCGAAAATCTCGTGCGTGAAGACAAGCTGGATTTCGCCTTTGTATACAGCACACCGGGGCATGATCTGCCGGGACTGCGCTGCATTCCACTGGAACAGGAAGAGCTGATGGTGTGCTGTTCCCACCATCATCAGCTTGCCCGCATGAACTCCGTCACGCCGGATGCATTGAGCGAGGAGTCGCTCCTCCTCATGGAGGAAAACTGCTCGTTCCGCCGTATTCTCATCACCTATTTCGAAGAAGCTGACAATATGCCACCCATTACCATGGAGCTGCCGCAGGTATCGCTGCTCACCTCTCTCATTGCTGTGGACATAGGGATCTCCATTCTGCCGGAGTGTCTCATTGAACACGATCGTGAACTGAGTGCCGTCCCCCTGTCTCCCCCGCTCTTTCTTTATCCCGCCGTCATATACCGAGCGGATAAATTGCTGTCCCATGCGGCGCAGGCATTTGTAGAAGCGCTGCAAAAGGAAGGAAGCACATCATGAATCTGACCATCGCTGCCGTCGGCAGCAGCAGCCTCATCGCAGAGGAAATCCACGATATCATGCGAACCCTCCTTGGAGCGCGTATTCCCATTATCACCTGCCGCACGGAGGAAATCACCGATGCCTCGGCGGCGGACCTCTACCTCTGCGCCCGCACCCAATATGAGCACCTGTCACATATCATTCCCAGCGATCGTCTTTTTCTCATGGATCTGCAGGCAGATTCCACGTTCTTTCTGCGTATCGCAAGGATCCCGCGCGGAAATGATGTCTATATTTTCAACAATTACACCGCATATCCGAATGCGTTGGCAGAATATTGCCGCAGTCTTGGCATTGATGGGATACATTACATTCCACTGGCATTTGAGGAGAAGTCTCCAGAAGCACTGCAGGCGGCACTTTCCAATGCACATTACATCATTGGCGTCGATCGGTTTATTGCTCTTTTGCAAAAGCCTCCCTACTGCGATATGCTCCCGCATGGTGCTGCGATCATCGCGGGCAGACGTACGGCATCCCCAAACTCCGTCTTTGCTGTACTGCGGCGGCTTGGCACATTGCTGCTCGTTCCGCTGCGCGCGCTCATGCGGGAGACAGACGCACTCTCCATCGGCCAGCTGCGCAGTGTCGCCGCAGAGATCGACTGTGCCATCGACATCCTGCAGGCCGGCACCATCCACACGGTTGTCAGTCAGGCAGACGCTGCCGCTCCTGTGCCGCAGGCGCCTTCGCCCTTCTATACAGATATGGCAGAAAAGAATCTGCGCGATTATATCGCAGAACGTTTTTCTTTGCTGGAAGCTCTTCATACAAAAATTTCCATCCTCAATAGATAGCAAAATCCCCTCCGACACAATGTCGAAGGGGATTGCTGCTCTTTTATGACTCAGCGAATGTGCATCCGCTGTGCCTGCTCGCGCAGACGCGCGATGCGTTCCGCCGTCGCAGGATGCGTCGAGAACAGGCTCTTGAACGAGAAGTCATGTCCCGAGAACGGATTGATGATGCACATGTGTGCCGTCTCCGGCGTTGCCTCCGGGAGAGGCGCGCCGTGCACGGCATAGTACTCGATCTTTTCGAGTGCCGATGCGAGGTAGTTCGGGTTGCCGCAGATCTCTGCGCCGCCCTCATCCGCGCTGTACTCACGCGAGCGCGAGATCGCCATCTGGATGAGAGCTGCTGCGATCGGCGCAATAATCGCCGTCGCAATCATCGCAATGATGCCGCCGCGGTCGTCGTCGCTCGAGCGTCCGCCGCCGAAGATCGCCGCAAACTGGGCGATGTTCGCCGCGTATGAGATCACGGTCGCCATCGTCGCGGCGATGGTCGAGATGAGGATGTCGCGATGCTTGACGTGTGCCAGCTCATGCCCGAGCACGCCCGAGATCTCGTTGTAGTCGAGGACGCGCATCAGCCCCGTCGTAACGGCGACAGCCGCATGGGACGGATTGCGCCCCGTCGCAAATGCGTTCGGCGCGTCCTCGTTGATGATGCAGACGCGCGGCATCGGAAGCCCCGCGTTCCCCGCGAGCTTCTCGACCAGACCGTAGAGCTCCGGCGCATCCGTACGGTCGATCTCCCGTGCATTGTACATGCGCAGCACCATGCTGTCGGAGAACCAGTACGAGAAGAAGTTCATCCCTAACGCAATGATGAGCATGATGGTCATGCCTGTATGTCCGCCGAATACGCCGCCAAGAGCGACCATCAGCGCCATCAGGAGCGCCATGAGCATTGTTGTTTTCAGTGTGTTCATAGCTTCATTTCTCCTTTATCTGTCAAATCTTTGTCCTTTTGACTATATCATACAGGGCATTTATGGAAAAAGCCTGAAATCTTCGCAGGGAATCGCTGATAAAGGATATGTCAACGCGCTCGTGCTGAATTTATCCGTGCTTCCCTTAAATTGCCTCGAAATTGACCAGTTTCGCATCAAAGATGCCCTCGACAGCGAGCACGCGCGCGAGCACATCATCGGAGATGTCGTGATCGATGGTGAGTACCATGATGTTCATGCCCTTGCGGTCAGACTTTCCCACCTGCATAGAGGAGATGTTGATGCCTGCCGCGCCCATGATCGAGCCAATCGTGCCGATGACACCGGGGCGGTTGATGTGCGGGCAGATGAGAATGCGTGCGTGCGGGTCAACGTCGACACGGAAGCGGTTGATGCGAACGATGCGCCCCTCCTCGCCGAAGAGCGCGCCCTGCACCTCGGAAGTGCCGCCCGATGCCGTCACGCGCACGGTGATGAGCGTCGAGTAGTGCGACGTCTCCTTCTCGCGAATCTCAGAGACCTTGATGCCGCGCGACTTCGCCACACTCGGTGCGTTGACGTAGTTGATCTCGCTCTCGAGGATGGGGTTGAGCATCCCCTTGAGAATGGCCGTCGTGAGGAAGCTCGTATTGACCTCAGTGATCTCGCCGTTGTAGACGACCTCGACCTGCGAGATGGGTCCCTCGGCGAGAGAGCACGCTGTACACCCGAGCTGTTCGGCGAGCGCGATGTAGGGGCGGATCACACGCATGACTTCCTTTGAGACAGGTGCCATGTTGACCGCCGCGAGCACCGGCTCACCGCGCAGTGCGGCACGGATGCCCTTTGCCACGTCCACTGAGACGCCGATCTGTGCCTCCACCGTGGACGCGCCGAGGTGCGGCGTGAGGACGATGCCGGGCACGCTGCGCAGGGGGCTGTCCTCCGCGAGCGGCTCACTCTCAAACACGTCGATCGCCGCCCCCGCGACAATTCCCTCGCGCACGGCCTCGGCGAGATCGTGCTCGTTGATGATGCCGCCGCGCGCGCAGTTCACGAGGCGGACGCCCTGCTTCATCCGCCGCATCTGCGCCATGGAGATCATGCCGCGCGTCTCCTTCGTGAGCGGCATGTGCACCGTGATGAAGTCCGCCTGCTCGATGATGTCATCGAGCGTCCCGACGGTCACGCCGAGTGCCTTTGCCCGCTCCTCGTTGATGTAGGGATCATAGGCGATCACATTCATGTCAAAGGCAAGGGCGCGCTTTGCGACGCCGCCGCCGATGCGCCCCATGCCGATGACACCGAGTGTCTTGCCGCGCAGCTCAACGCCGACGTATGCCTTGCGGTTCCACTGCCCCGCGTGCATGGTCGCATCCGCTGTCGGGATGTTGCGCGCCATGGCAAGCATCATCGCAACTGTATGCTCCGTCGCGGCAATCGTATTGCCGCCCGGCGAGTTGATGACGATGATGCCGCGCTCCGTCGCCGCCTTTACGTCAATGTTGTCCACACCGACGCCGGCGCGCCCGATGATCTTCAGTTTCCCCGCGCGTTCCAGGACGTCCGCCGTCACCTTCGACGCCGAGCGTACCATCAGCGCGTCATAGTCTCCGATCACATCCAGCAGTTCCTCATGCGAGATCTTATCGCGCACATCGACCTCATAGTCCGTCAAAAGACCGATTCCCTCAGGTGAAATCCCATCCGCAGCCAAAATCTTCATCCGTATGCCCTCCCCCATCCTATCATACACAGTAACGCCCCTATTATAGACAAAAGAAGAAAACAGGTCAAATCTTTCCGACAGACGACCGTACTCCTTCACATATACATAATACATATCGTATTATTCTGAGAGAAATTATCAAAGAGTATGGGATATTTTTATTTCTCGTTGACAATGTTCGACGCGTGACGATATACTAATTTTCATCTGGTAAGACAGGAAAACCTTCTATGATATTTCTTGTGGAAAGAGGCACACATGACATTATCCGCTCTCGTGCGCCGCTGCGCACAGTTTATTCCCGTATTCTTCGGCATCACCGTGCTCTCCTTCACGCTGATTCACCTTGCACCGAGCGACCCCGTCAGCGTGCGTCTCTCGCTGGGCGGCATCGCCGTCGATCCCGCAGCGGCAGCACAGATGCGCATGGAGATGGGGCTCGACCGCCCGCTGCCCGTCCAGTACGGCGACTGGCTCATGCGTTTTCTCCACGGAGACATGGGGACATCCTACCGCAGTGGCCGCCCCGTTTCCGCTCTGCTCCTGCAGGCGCTCCCCTACACGCTCGCCATAGCGGCCAGTGCGATACTGCTCACCCTTCTCATCTCTCTGCCGCTTGGCATCGCCATGGCAGCATATCGAAACAGTGCTCTAGACTGCACCGTCCGTTTCCTCACCTTCATCGGAAATGCCGTACCGAGCTTTATCGTCGGCATCCTCCTCATGTTTCTGTTCTCCTATCAGCTTGGATGGATCCCTGTGCTCGCCGGCAATTCCCCCATCGGCATGGTGCTGCCGACGGCGGTGCTCGCACTCATCATGTCGGCGCGTTACATTCGGCAGATCCGCGCGGCGACCCTCGACGAGCTCGCCAAGGACTACATCATTGGTCTGCGCGCGCGCGGGATAACCGAATGCCGCATCCTATTTGGAAATGTCCTCAAAAATATCATGGGCGTCGTCGTCACACTGACCGCCATCTCCGTTGGCTCTCTGCTCGGCGGCGTGGTCATCATCGAGACACTCTTCAGCCGCCCCGGCGTCGGCAGTCTCCTCATGACGGCGATCAGCAGCCGTGACTACCCCGTCATCCAGGCGGCCGTCGTCTGGATGGTCCTCGCCTACTTTGTCGTCAACCTGCTCGCCGATCTCTCCTATCGCCGATTCAACCCGAGGATCAGGGGATGCTGAGGAAGGCCGCACTTGCCGTGCATAACATGCCCCCGCTCCTGCGTCTCCTCGCGGTCGCATCGGTACTCATCCTCGTCGTCAGTCTTTTTGCAGCACAGCTCGCCCCATACGATCCGTACGCCACCGATCCGCAGCTGATCCTGCAGCCGCCGGCCGCTGCACACCCCTGCGGAACGGACAACTACGGCAGAGATCTCCTCTCACGCATCCTCTTCGGCGCAAGGACATCCATCGGCGCCGCTCTGCTCATCATCCTCATCGCAGGCACGGGCGGCAGTCTCATCGGACTCCTCGCCGGCTTCTTCCGCGGACGCACGGATGCCCTGCTCATGCGTATAACGGACATCGTGCAGGCATTTCCGAGCCTCATCCTCGCGATCGCCGTCGCGGGCATCCTCGGGGGCGGACTGATGAACGCCATCCTCGCCCTCA
>ERZ773035.2720-NODE-2720-length-11147-cov-85.413812_pt1 | contig 11147 bp, 7 predicted proteins | sample MGYA00511487_ERZ773035 | MGnify/ENA primary metagenome ERZ773035 (study PRJEB29015, sample SAMEA2737985) | human oral metagenome | biome: human oral; feature: human-associated habitat; material: dental | place: China | collected 2024 ...
CCGCTCCTTTTCTAGAGCGGCCAGTTTTTTATTCAATTGATAGCCGGTGTTCGCTGCATCCGATTAATACACCTTCGTACGGGAGTAGTTCTACCGAGCCATCATCAGCAATCTCGGGGTAGTCAGTTGGGTTTGTGGCGCATAAGATACTGCCGGTATGAGGTAAAGTAACACGGTGTTTGGTATCGCCAAAATTTAATGCGACAAAGACATGCTGTTCTCGGCCAATCCATCGCGCGTAAGCAAATACGTCATTATCTGTATCGCTGAGCGGCTCGTATTCGCCAGTGCGCAAGATTTTGTAGCGGCTGCGCAAGGTTAATAAGCGGCGGTATAGTGCCAAAAATGAGTCCGGCTCGTTCTGCTCTGATTCTACATTGACATTTTGGCAAGCGGGATTTACTGGTAGCCATGGTTTAGCGGTACTAAATCCGGCATTTCGGCCAGCCGTCCACTGCATCGGCGTACGCTCTGGATCGCGTCCGACAGATTCGTCATTGCCGTGACTGAAGACCGACTTATCTTGAATCTCTTCAAAGCGAACTGGCCCATTGCTCATGCCAATCTCGTCGCCGTAATACACTACCGGCAGCCCTGGCAGCGTCAGTTGCATCAACGCAATCAAGCGAGCTTGTTTTTCGCCGCCAAAACGCGTAATAATTCGTGATTGGTCGTGATTACTAAAGCAGTAGACTGGCGTATGTACGTCGGGGTTTATCATACCTTGGAATTCATTGACTATTGTACTCATCGATTCGGCATTAAATTTGGCGTGTAATCCTTCAAAGTTGAAAGGCATTGATACTTTTGGATTGACACCGTAAAAACCCAAGTATTGTTCGCTAGTGCTATAATTACCATCCGGATAATCTTCGAAAATCATGATACGATCCGGATACGAGGCGACTATATCTGTTAGCTCCCGCAAATACGGGAAAAGGTTATCCCAGAAGCGGCTGTACTTATGCTGCAAATCATCGAATTGTGTCGGCGGTTTCTTATCGTGATAATGCTCGGCGACTGGGTCGTCGCGCAGCTCTGGGTCTTTGCTGATCCAACGTACCGCGTCCGCTCGAAAACCATCAACGCCCAGGTCTAGCCAAAAATGTAGTACGTCGTGCATTTCGCGGCGCACCTCAGGATTATCCCAGTTGAGATCTGGTTGCTCTTTCAGGAACGTGTGCAAGTAATACTGCTGGCGCCCCTCGTGCCATTGCCAAGCGCTGCCGCCAAAAATGCTTAGCCAGTTGTTCGGTTCTGAGCCGTCAGGTTTAGCGTTGCGCCAAACATAAAAATCATTCTTATCATTGTCCTTGGAGCTTTGCGATTCTAAAAACCACGGATGCTGGTTGCTAGTATGATTAGGTACGAAGTCAACCATTACCTTAATATCGCGAGCGTGCGCTTTCTCGACCAATTCTTTGAAGTCATCAAGCGAACCGAAAATCGGATCAATATCACAATAGTCCGCCACATCGTAGCCCATATCGGCTTGCGGCGACGGATAAAACGGCGAAAACCAAATTGCATCGATGCCAAGCGACTTATCACCGCCCTTAATATAATCAAGTTTAGCAATCACGCCGCGCAAGTCGCCGACGCCATCGCCATTAGAATCCTTAAACGATCGCGGATAGATTTGATAAAATCCGTTAACATCGCGCCATTTTTTTGCCATAGTAACCCTCTTATTCTTATTAAAAACTTATTTTTTATTAGCGCGCTTGCGCTCATTAGCATCAAGGTAGCGTTTGCGCAGGCGCAGGGACTTTGGCGTCACTTCCAGCAGCTCGTCGTCCTCGATAAAGTCGATGCATTGCTCCAGGCTAAACTGGGTAAATGGCGTCAATTGCACTGTGCCATCGGACGATTTGGAGCGCATGTTGGTCAGATGCTTAGCCTTGCAGACGTTGATTTCGATGTCTTCTTGGCGGTTGTAAATGCCGACGATCATCCCGGCATAGACTTCCGTGCCCGGCCCAACCAAGAGTTCGCCGCGCGCCTCGGCCGCTTGCAGGGCATACGGCGTGGTGGTGCCAGCTTCAAAGGCGATGAGCACGCCGCCGCGGGTCTTTGGCAATTTACTGCCCAGCGGTTGATAGCCATGCGGCAGGGAATTCATGATCACCGTGCCCTTGGTGGCGGTCAACAGCACGTTGCGCAGGCCGATCAACGCCCTGGTCGGCAGCACGTAGGTCATACGGGTAGCGCCGCTGGCGGTGGTTTCTTGCGACTTCATTTCGGCGTGGCGGGCGCCGAGTTCCTGGCTGATCGCGCCGATGAATTCGCTGCTAATTTCGATTTGTAATTCTTCAATCGGCTCTTTTTCGACGCCGTCCTCGGTGATGGTGACCACTTGCGGGCGGCCAACTTCAAATTCAAAGCCTTCGCGCCGCATGGTCTCGATCAAGACACTCAGGTGCAGCTCACCGCGGCCAGACACCGTAAAGCCGATACCATTTTCTTCGACGCGTAGCGCCACGTTGGTTTCCAACTCTCGTCGCAATCGGTCGCCGATTTGCCGTGAGGTGGTAAATTCGCCCTCACGCCCTTTCATCGGACTGGTATTTGGGCCGAGGTACATGCTCAGCGTTGGCGCTTCAATAGCAATCGCTGGCAAGGCTTCCGGCTGTTCTTTGTCGGCAATCGTATCGCCAATGTGCGCTTCACTCACGCCAACCAGCGCCACGATATCGCCAGCAAACGCCTCGTCAAGCTCTTCGCGGTTCAGTCCGCGGTAACCAAAAACTTTCTCAATTCGCGCTGAACCCGACACTTCGCCGTGCTTCATCAAACTAACTGCCAGACCGCGCTTAACCGACCCGCGAGCGATCCGCCCAATCGCATATTTACCCTGGAAGGTGTCGTATTGCAGGCTGGTTACCAGCATCTGAAACCCGCCGTCAGCCGTGACGCTCGGCGCCGGGATGTCATTGATAATCGCCTCAAAAATTGGCGTGAGATCGGCGTCTTCAGTCGGGTTAGCAGGAATCTCCCGCCACGCCTTGCCATCGCGCCCAACGGCATAATAAATTGGATATTGCAGCTGACTATCATCAGTCGCTAGCTCCAAAAATAGATCGCTCAGCTCGTCTTCAACCTCGGCAATTCGCCTGGCTGGCTTATCAATTTTATTAATCACCACTACTGGTTTCAGCCCCAACTCCAGCGCCTTACTCAGCACAAACTTCGTCTGCGGCATCGGCCCTTCCTGAGCATCGACGATCAGCAGCACGCCGTCAGCCATCTGTAGTGTTCGCTCGACTTCGCCCGAAAAATCGGCGTGCCCCGGCGTGTCGATGATGTTGATTTTATAATCACCGTAAAAAATTGAGGTCTGTTTGGCGGTGATGGTGATACCGCGTTCGTGTTCCTGATCGCTCGAATCCATGATCAGTTCTTGGCTCATCTCGGCCTGGTTGTCGCGAAATGTGCGCGACTGTTTGAGCAGCCCATCAACCATGGTCGTCTTGCCGTGATCGACGTGGGCAATAATGGCAATATTTCGAATCTTGCTAGCGTCCTTCATAAAAATATGGTCTGATGTTAACGCAGACCTTCCTTTGGTGATTAATTGTAGCACAGATGAGCGGGGATGGGAAGTACGCTACTGCGGTGAAGCTTGCTCGTCAAGCTTTAGCTGCACGAAAACGGCTAGCCCTGACAAAACCACTAGCATCCAGCCAGCGATGAAAACGCTTTGGTTTGATAGCACTCCAAAAACGAATGTTAGCGGCATGAGGACAATTCGCCCCACGGCGTTTATCACCGAGCCGGAACCTGTGCGGTACCGCGACGGCAGCTGGTGTTGTATCTGTGCAGTAAAATGGAATAACAGCGCCCCCGAGACTACCGCTATTAGAACCTGCGCGGCGATAGTTATCCATAGATTACTGCCCACCGAAAGCGCGAGCGATGCCAAGCCTAGTAAAATCGACAGAACTATATTTATTTGCTTTGAGTTGAGATATTTAACCAACGAGCCGCCCAGTCCGCCCAAGCCTTCTATGAACGAACCAGCGATGCCAAATACTATCGCCGGAGCCGACAGCGCAATATACCATAGCTGATAAGCCTCGCGATTCATCTTTTGGATACAAAAGACTATCATAATCGCAGCCATCAACCATAGCAGGCTTTTACTTTTGAAAACGCATTTGAATGTATTTTTAGTATGTTTGATCAGTTTTTCATCAGCCACCTCGCGGCTGATCTTTGCATCCTTATAAATTAGATGGCAAACCATAGACATCGCAATTGGAATAATCGTTAAATTAAATGTCAGCAGCAGTGAATGCTCGCCGATCCAGCCACCTAAAAAGTTACTGATAATCAATGCTACTCCGCCTAACGTCTCATACAACCCTAGCGCTCGATTAAAATTCTTGGCGTGCCCTTGCTCCTCGAGCAGCGTATCGTAAATCATAGCGGCGCCAGTCCCGCTCGAAAAAGCATCGTGGAGACCCCAAATCGTCACAGCGGCAGCATACATAAAGATATTATCGCTAGCGCCGGCCATCAAGCTGCTAATTCCTAAGAACAGACCAGCCAGCACCATTGAACCCTTGCGGCTCCAGCGATCCGCGATAATTCCTGATGGAATTTCGGTCAGAACAGATGATATCAGCAGAACGATCGCGATCAAACTAATTCCAAGATTGTCGATGCCGATACTTCTTATGAATAATTTTTCAATTGAATACCAAAGTACAAAGCTTAAGAAGAACTTGCCAACATACAGCGGAAGCAGCCTCTTCATGACAGCTTTCTTCATATTCTAATTATAATGCGTGACAGCGTTATTTTGAAGGTCTATGACAATAATTTGAATTGGTGCGGGTAGAGGGAGTCGAACCCTCGTCTCATGCTTGGGAAGCATACATAATAGCCGTTATACGATACCCGCGCTGACTATATTATACACCATATCTCGTCCGCTCTCCGTAGACCATTGCTTCTAGATTGACATAACCGGTTTCCTTGCTACAATCAAAATATGAAAAAACAAAAACTTGTAATTATATTAGTTATTCTAACACTGATCGGGGCGGGGATAGGCGTATACATTGCTATATGTATTGCGCCGAAAAATAAGGGTAATGCCAGCCAGCAGCAGGAGCAAAAAACAACTTCCAGTCCTAATTTTACTAAGTCTGGTTCCGGTAATAGCTCCAGCAGTAGTAAGTCTAATACAGATTCCAAGCCTAAGCAGTCTACGCCGAACCAGCAAGAGAAGAAGTCTGAAAAACCGCAGCCAAGCCAAAAAGAGCAGAGAATTGACCCTGTGCGCCCGAAGCATAATCCAGCCCCGCAACCACCGGCGAGTCCAGCCTCGCCGCCGAAAAACAACCAGCGGCCAGCCCCGCAGCCTCAGCAGCCCGGTAACTCGCAGCAGCCTGCGCTAAATCCGCAGCCAAATCCAAATCCGCAGCCGCAACCGGCAGACCAAGATAAAAAGTATGACATAGGTCCGCCAGATGCTTTGGAGATTCTTGAATTGATTAATTATGCTCGTAGTAAGGAAAATCTGAAGCCGTTAAAAATGTACGAGCCGCTTAATCGAACGGCGCAGTGGATGGCGAATGATATGAAAGAGAATAATTATTTTAGCCATTATAAACCAGGCACAACTATTCCGCACGGACTGCTTAAAGCGAGGGCTGTCTGCAACGCGCCAGCCGAGAATCTGGTGCAAACTTCGCCGCCAGACCTGCACACTAGCCGCGTAGCCTTTAACGCCTGGATGCAATCGCCGCCGCACAGGCAATCCATCATGTCGAGAACTTACACGCTAACCGGATTTGGCATCGCCGGCAATAAGATTGTGGAGCATTTTTGTTGAGGTGTGTTTTGTTTTGTTTTGTGGTGAGGGAAATCTAACGCCGTTCGTATTCTGGAAACTTCGCGGATAAATCTGAGATAGGGAGGTGGCGTCTTGCTAATGCTTTTTTTTATGGTTTAAGTATAAGCGAGATAAATAGAGAATTCAAATGAAATATTTGAAGAATGAGATTATCGTTAGTGGCGGCTATACGTTGAACTTTTACACTCTTCTGTGAAGTCTAGGTGCTATAGTATAAAATAGATTTATGAGGGGTAAAAAATTAGAAAAACGCTCGCGAGAAGATATTATATCCGATATTGAGTTGCTTGTAACAACAAAAGGCTACATCTTCGCTTTTGCAGAAATTATCTCACAAGATTTCTTTATAGATGTATATAACGTAGCTAACGTAAACTGGCGAGAGAGACTACACGGTAACGAGGTAGCTTTTCTTATGGGGCTAATGCTAAAAAATAAAGTTATTAGTTTTGACATAATTACCAAGAAACAAATTAAGGAAGCAATCAAATATACTAGACTGCTACTTGATGAACTTCACGACACCTACATGTATGATTTCAGCGAAGCCATGGCGAAACACACACCAGAACAAATTGAGGCTATGAGCGGCAGAGAGAAAGAGTATGAATTTCGAGAAATCTTTGGTAGTAAAGAGATGATCATAGAGAATACTTTTTACGGCGATGTAGGATTTTATGACGTGCAGCCATTTGAGATAGCGCAAAAGCTATATGCTCGAGATGAAGATTGGATTAAGAGTAACACGAAGTTTAGTGTTATAAAGTCAAAAACTATATTCTTTGCTCTAAAGGACATGTTCAATCGTATACATCTCGCTCGCTCAATATCTGCCAACAAACAAGTAAGGTCATTACGAGCGATAGATGAAATATCCTTTCACTTTGATCTCATAGTTGAAGCTGTGCAGAATATAGACAAAAGCATTAAGAAAGAGGATATTAGAGCATTTCTTGAACTATTCAGCTGCTCGTTTGGTGACCAGTTAGAAACATTCAATGAGCCTGGAAATGAGAATATATTCACCTATAAGCCAATTATCAAACTAGCAAACGATATCTATTTCTTCCCGAACACGATGACACTGGCCTCAGCTATATATAAGAGTCCCTTGTATTGGATGCGCCAAGATGAGCAGTACGTCAATACTGTTAATAAACACATTGGCGAGGTAGCCGAAGGCATAACCTATAGTTACTTCAAAAATATCTTTGGCGAATCAAATGCATACAAAGCTGTAAAGATCGTCAAAGGAAAGAAAACCTTGACCGATATTGATGTTATGGGAGTCGTAGGTAATGTAGTTATTATCGCACAGAATAAAAGTAAAAAAATGACAGCTTCTGCGCTTAATGGTGATGTTGAAGCTATTAAATCCGACTTTCAGAAGGCAGTTATTGACCCGTACAAGCAGGGTATAAAAGTCCTTAGCGTAATTCTAGGCAACGAGCCCTACAAATTAGTTGATAAGTCTGGCAGTCAAATTACACTACCAAAAGGTATAAAGCACGCGTATATATTATGCGTATCAAATGAGCCATATCCAGCTGCGATGGATCAAATGCGTGCGTTCTTAGCGGATATCAACCAATTACCGCCAATGCAGATAAGCTTGTTTGACCTCGACCTAATGGCTGAATATTTCAAAGACCCCTACGAGTTTGTCTTTTATATTAAGCAACGTCTTGAAAATCACGAAAATATAATATCATCAAACGAGATTATTCATCTTGCATATCATCTGCGATATGGGCTATTTATGCCTAAAAATTCTGACATGCTCGTATTAGACCAATCCTTTGGTCAAATCCTCGATGCAGACTATTATCATAGAAAGATGGGTACTCCGAAGCCTGAAAAGGAAGATGAATTATTTAATCCTTGGCAAAATGAAGATTTTAAGAAACTTATAGATACTATTAAGCAATTAGACGACCTTTCAGCAACCGATGTTATTTTCTTTTTAATGACGATACCTCGGAGTACTGTAAAAAAATTAATGGAATACATTGATAGGATTAATACTCAAGCTAAAGAAGACGGCGGTAAATTACATGATTTCTCAGTCCAAATCATAAACAACGAAAAGCCCTGGGGAGGTATAACTTATATGATTGGCTACTTAGAGCAAGACGTTATTTCTAAATTACGATTAGTAGCTACTATGAATAAGTATAGGGCTAAAGCTGGGGTGTGGTTAGCTCTGGGTGCAGATAAGACTGGTAGCATACGGTGTGTAATGTTTAATAATAATCCATGGGTGCAATCAGAGTGCATGGACAGAGCCCTAGAGTTTTATAGTCAAAATACACAATCTACGGTAAGCAAATAGGCTAAGAATAATACTACTAATAGGCGATTGTGCTAAGAGCTAATTCATTAGCAAACTAACAAAAATCGAGCTCAAAGCTCGACGTGTTAAATTGTCATCATTTCGGAAATAAAACGAAAACGGCCACCTCGTCGGGTGACCAAATCTCAGAAAGTTCCATTTTGGCGCGGGGTGATGCTACTACATAGAATCTCTAAGTATTCTGAGTGTATATAATTGACTGCGTTAGTTACACCTTGTAGATATGCCCTGTACTCTTCTAGTTTATTCCTGTTGAGTTCAAAGTATTTTAGATTTAATTCAAGGGATGAACTCCCAATCGTATCAACTGAGCTGAACACATAACCGTCTTTTGTTAATGATGGCCACTTTGCATGTGCAATAATGTTTCGGACCTCTCCCGCCCTCTTTAGATGTTTTTTTAGCTGGCTAATGTCTGCTCGATACTGTGTGTTTGGCTCTGGGTCTACAAGTCTAAGAAGTGTAATGTATGTCTGCAGTTTTTGCTCGAAAGACATCGTATTAGCGACTACCATCCCTAGCTGACTTGCCCTGTCGTTAACTAGCTCGTACAGATTATACTCCAATTCACTTTCTAATTCAGCAAATACTATAAGGCAAATGCCTATCAACGGTGCGAGGTCATTCCATACGACATTGAAGCCGTCAAAGCCTTTATCATCGGGGTCGGCATAATCGAAGTTATTCCACTGATCTGATGGAATTTTTTTCTGTATCAACTTTACAGGCTTGGCACGAAGTTGGTCGATAGGTTCTAAGTTGTCAAATACGTATTCTGAGTCCATTATCATAATACCTCTTATTATACACGCGTAATGTAGTTACAGATAAGACATGGTCAGAATAAGTAAGCGTGGAGGAAATATGAAAAAGTAGGCAAAAGATAAGCTACTACAGTGTAAACAATTGCTAATTCCTGCTGGATTCTGGGTTGATGAAAATGAAAATGTTTACACTCCTGAAATTAGCGTACTTTACAGATTAGCTACAAACAAAAAAGACCTTTCAGAGCTTGAAAAGTCTTTCATGGTGCGGGTTAGGAGACTCTAACTCCTGGCCTCTTCCATGGCAAGGAAGCGCTCTAACAACTGAGCTAAACCCGCATAATGTTTGCTGCGTATCTCGCCGGCAAATCGTCATAATTTTGCGAACTCGCCTACGATGTGCGATGCAACAGCCAATCTTTCGATTACATAGTAAGTATAGCAAACAAAACCGCTCATTTCAATAATCTTCTCACCAATTTCTCTTCGTATGATCTGGCGTGGCGTCTTTGTAATCTTCCAGGTGCTGGTTTCTTTCCTGGGATTTGCGCTGTTCGTTGTAGGCGTCGATGAATCGCTTGTCCAATTCTTTGAGCTTGCCGTCGGTGCTGCCTGCGTCAACTTTTTCTTTATCGCCAGGGTTGGTGACTGAAATACCTTGGTCGCCGTTTCTAAGTTGTTTTATTTGCGCCAACTTTTGCCGGATTCGCTGCTCAATAACGATTGCCGTTTTGCCGTCGTCATTATTCGCGTCAACTGTCCTGCTAGCAAATTGCACGCCGCAACTATCTTCGCCGTCGTGTAGTACGGCGTTTGCTTCGTCGTAGCGGATGATTGCTTGGTCGTAGCGTTTTTCGCTGGCGAGGGCGTCTGCTTGCGCTTCGATTGACAGCGACAGGTTGATACGGACAGGGCATTCGCGCATTTTCGGTGCTTTTTGCAAGGCTTGTCGGAATTGTTTTTCTGCCGAGTCGTAGCGGGCTTGCTTAAATAAAGCGTTCCCGTCGTTAAAAAATACTTTATAAGATTCAAATAAATTCATGGCATAAATTGGCGATAAGCGGAAGGAAGCCTGGCTGTTGTCGCCGTTTTTATAGGCGGCGTGTGCTGCTAGCGACAACAAGGGGAAGCTTGTTAATTTAATAGCAACCAGCAGAATCACCGCGCAAGCAGGGAACGAATAGCGGAGCAGTTTCCGGCGTTTTTCTTGGCGGATTTTTTCAAAATCTAGTTTTTTCAGGTCAAATGGACGATTGTTTTTCATGATTGTTTTTTCTCCGACAATGTTGCATTCTGAAGTTTGCATAGAGGCAAATAGATGGTTCTGATTTCAAAAGCCAGCAAAATAGCAGCCGCAAATATTGCTATCCAATAGATATCGTTGTAGCCGTCAAATGAGCGGCTGCTATTGACAGCTTTGTCGACGGAACCGTTCTTGACGACGGCGTCGATGGAATCTGGGGTTTGCCGGTGTGTGTACGGCAGGCCTGTTTGACTGGCGATGTTTTTAAGGTTTGTCTCGTCAATTTTTGATACGGCATATTTCAAATCTGGCCCGCGTAGGTAAAAACCGTCAAAGCCGCCGCTGTAGCTTGGCGTTTTCATTTTTCCGCCGTTGGCAGTGCCATATCCCATGATCGCGCCGCCGCCCAGCAGAGGCTTTAAGCTGGCGAATGACTTTGGCGAGGCGTCGCTGGTTTGTTCGCCGTCGCCCAGGTAAAATAGCAGCGAGGTGCGCTCGGGGTTTTTATGTTTGGTGCGAGTAATTTCCGAGGCGATGGTGTCAATCGGCGTATTAATTGAGCTGCCCATGGCGTAGCTTTCGCTAATGATGTTTACTGTGTCAACTGTCGATTCAAACATTCTAACGTCCGTTGATAACGGCGAATTGACGAAAGCTTTATTGTTGAAAGTTATTAGGCTAAATCGCGCACCAACCAGCTTTTTGGCAATTTCTTTGGCGTCGCGGCGCATGCCGTTGATTCGCGGCTGGCCGTTATCATAATCCTCGGCAGCAGAACTCATCGTTGTGTCCATGACAACATAAACATCGACTAGCGGCGCGCCCCATTCTTTCACTTCGCCGGGAACAGCTGGGCGAAAACAAGCGGTAATGATGAGCAAGACAATACAGAACCGCCGCAGCCACGCTCGCCGGTTAGATATT
>ERZ773035.2727-NODE-2727-length-11133-cov-2.396823_pt1 | contig 11133 bp, 8 predicted proteins | sample MGYA00511487_ERZ773035 | MGnify/ENA primary metagenome ERZ773035 (study PRJEB29015, sample SAMEA2737985) | human oral metagenome | biome: human oral; feature: human-associated habitat; material: dental | place: China | collected 2024 ...
TAAAGCCGCATCCGCTTGAGGTGGACAATTACTTTAAAAACAGAGAAGATACACCAAGAGATGAGAAGGGTGAACTTGATTTTGAAAATTTGGATGCTATGGATATTGAACAGTTTAATGCAGATATGCTGGCTCTTTTAGACGGTGAGAGGGTTGAACTTCCGAGCTTTAATTTCAAAACAGGTCAAAGAGAGTATAACGGAAATTTTTTAAAACTTGACAAGGATGATATATTGGTTATTGAAGGTATTCATTGTCTGAATGATAAGCTTTCTTACAGATTGCCAAATGACAGCAGATATAAAATTTATATAAGTGCATTGACTCAGCTAAATGTTGATGAGCATAATCGTATACCTACTACAGACGGCAGACTTCTTAGAAGGATGATCAGAGATGTCAGAAAGAGGGGAATTTCCCCGACAAAAACTCTTGCTATGTGGGATTCTGTCAGAAGAGGTGAGGAGAGGAATATTTTCCCATATCAAAGCAGTGCGGATGCAACCTTTAATTCCGCTCTAAACTATGAAATCGCAGTACTAAAGCAGTATGTCGAACCTGTTTTATTCAGTGTAAAAAAAGACTCTAAAGAATATCAGGAGGCAAAAAGGCTTCTTAAGTTTTTGGATTATTTCCTCGGAGTACCAAGTGACAATGTACCTTCCAACTCTATATTGAGGGAATTTATAGGCGGAAGTGCATTTAATGTTTAAAATATTCACTAAATATCTTTAAAAGGTCACCTCCACATTTATTGTGAAGGCGACCTTTTTAAATCGGTTATTTAAATCTTGATACAAAATTTTGTATTTTTGTGGTTGGTGACAAGCTCTTGCTGATTGAAACATCGTGGTTATATGAGTTTATAATAGCGGCGAGATATTTTGTCATATCGGCTTCAAGATACCAAGGCCTGTTTAAAAGCTCAGGGTTTCTGTAGTGCACATTGGTAGTACATACATAATTTATAATTCCTTGAGTATATAATTCATCAAACTTCTCAAGTCCGTTTGTGAACAGAGCAAATGTGGCACAGATAATAATTCTTTTGGCATTTCTTTTCTTAAGCTCTTTTGCAGTATCAAGCATACTTTCACCTGAAGAGATCATATCATCCACTATGATTACATCCTTACCTGCTACATTACTGCCTAAGAATTCATGTGCAACGATAGGATTTCTACCGTCCACAACCTTTGAATAATCACGCCTCTTGTAGAACATACCCATATCCACTCCAAGATTATTTGCAAGGTATACGGCTCTGTTCATAGCTCCCTCATCAGGGCTTATAATCATCATATCATCTTTGCTTACCTTCATATCCGGTATATTTGTAAACATTGCCTTGACAAATTGATAGGTCGGCATGAAGTTGTCAAAGCCGGAGAGCGGGGTCGCATTCTGGACGCGCGGGTCATGTGCGTCGAAGGTGATGAAGTTCTCGATGCCCATGTTTGCGAGTTCGGTCAGCATGTAGGCGCAGTCTAAAGACTCCCGCTTGGTTCTTCTGTGCTGACGGCCCTCATAGAGGAAGGGCATAATGACATTCACGCGGTGTGCCGCAGCGCCGCCGGCCGCAATGATACGCTTCAAGTCCTGGAAGTGGTCGTCCGGAGACATGTGGTTCGTCATGCCGCAGAGCGAATAGGTCAGGCTGTGGTTGCAGACATCCACCATGAGGAAGAGATCCTTGCCGCGCACCGACTGTAAGAGCGTGCCCTTGCCCTCACCGGTACCGAAGCGGTTGATGAGGCTCTGCACAATGAAGGAGTCTTTCTCGTAGCCCATGAACGCAAGCGTGTCCTTGTGCTCGCTCTGCCGCGCGTTCCGCCAGCGCACCAGATAGGCATCGACCTTTTTCCCGAGTTCCTCGCAGCTCTTTAAGGGCACCAGCCCAAGCGGTCCCACCGGAATGGTCTCAATCTCTTTGTCTTCGTTCGACATCTGTTCTGCTCCTTTTTCTTCGATGATTCGGAAAACTATTGCTTGCGCTTCTTTGCGCGGATATCGCTTCCATAGAAGGGAAGTATATCATATTCGCCCAAAATGCGCGATGTGCTTCTCTCGGTATATTGCGCTTTTAATTGCTTCGGGTCCAGATTGGTGGAGATCAGAGTTCCGCGCTTTGTAATGAGACGCTCGTTTAAGAGCGTGAAAAACGCCGAGGCCGTAAAGGCATTGCCGAACTCTGTCCCGAGGTCGTCTATGATCAGAAAATCGCAACTGTAAATATACTCGCGGAATTCTCTCTCCTCCCGCGCCCTGATTTTTTCCTCGTCGCTCTCCGCCCGCTGCCGCCACTGGGTTGCGGCGAGCAGGGAGAACAGCTCCTCTGCGCTGAGGTAGACGACGGTCTTGCCGCGCGACAAGAGCTCTCCGGCGATGCAGTGCGAGAGAAAAGTCTTGCCGAGCCCGGGTTTTCCGGTGAACAGCAGATTGCCCTTTCGCTTGTCGAAATTTCTGAGATAGGCCTTGCACTGTGCGAGCACAAGCTGTTCCATGTAGGCGCGCTCGCTCATGTTGAGTCCCGGTACCTTTCGCTCGTCGCTGTAGTAGTCGAGCGAGAAACGTTTGAAATTCTCCTCGCGTATGCTCGCCGCAAGTCTGCCCTGACGGCTGAGCCGCGCAATCATCTTCTGCCGGAAGCAGCGGCATTTTTCGCCGCCCGCAAAACCGGTGTCTTTGCAGTGCTCGCAGTGATAGGGCGGCGTGAGAAAATCGTCGGGATACCCGGCCGCGCAAAGCAGCGCACTCTTTTGCTTTTCCAGTTCCTCGAGTTCCGCCTTCAGGCCCGTCAGCGCTTCCTTGTCTCCGCCGACGGCTGCGCGGTAGCGCGCCATCGCGCGGTCGGCAATTTCCTGCTCGAGCGCGCGGTAGTCGGGCAGCACGCGGTTCAGTTCTGCCTTCCGCGCCCGCAGCAGCTGCTGCCTCGCAGCCTGCAGTGCCTCGTATTCGCGCAAAATGGCATTGTACTCTGTATTGCTGAGTGCCACGCCCTACCTCCTCTCAGGACTCCTGCTCGAGCTTACGCTTGAGCTGCTGCAACACGAGGTCGTTCGGATCTTCCTCCCGCTCCTCGAAATTGTGAAAGCGTGTCCCGTTCTTTTTGGCGCCGCTCTCCGCGCCTTTCTTTCTGCCGGTCTCCTCCCGCTTCTTGTCCTCTTCCGCGATGTCCTGCATGCTGTGCACGCCCGCGCGATGCCATCTGGTCAGAATGCCGTCGGCATAGGGAAAGCTCGGCTTATTGACATGGCGAAGAGTCCGACTGCAGGCCTCTACGACCAGTTCCTCGGAGAACGCATACTCGCGGTACCACTTCTCGATAAACTTCTGTTCCTCGACGCCGGGACCGCGGTCGCGGATGCCGAAAGCCTTTAAAACCGCATAGACCTCTTTGGTATAGCTCTGTCCGCGCTGCTCTGCCTCCTCCGGCGTCCGGATGCCTCTCTCGTACCAGTCGAGCGCAACTTTTTCGAAATAGCGGAGCGAACTCTTTTTCTTTTCCGCGCAGTACTCGCCGAGTTTAATCAGCAAATCCGCTGACATGCCGAGCGTCCCGTAGAGATAGGCTACGGTCTCGGTGTCCGTCTGCGAAAAGGTTCTGCCGAGATAGCGCTGCAGCGCATAACTTAAACCCGCAAATTCGCTGTCATCCTGCAGGCGCCGGAAATCCACGCCGGATTTGTCCGGCAGTTTGGCCGGCGGCAGAACGGGTTCCGTCGACTCCGGCTCCGGGTTCTCGGGCAGCGGTTCCGGCTCCGGCGGCGTTTCGGGCAGCTCATATCCGCTCTCTGTCTCCCGGAGTCTGTCCTGTCCGATATCGCCCGCAATCAGTCCTTCCCGCTGCCAGCGGAGCAGCGCGCGCTTCACATCGCCCTCCGTGAGTTCTAAGCTGTCCGCAATCCGGGCGTCTGTGACCTCCTCGCCCCGATGGCGCAGGAGATAGAGATAAACCTTGACATATGCGCCGTTTACCGATGGCATATAGCGGTCGATAAATTCGTTGGAGACGACCGTCACGCCGGGCGCGGCGTCGCCCTGAAAAATAATTTTCATCTCATCCTCCTTTTCTCACTGCTCATCTTAACATAAAGTATCCCCGAGAACTTCACATCTTTTTCCACAATTTATCCACAAGGCTGTGGAAAAGCCGGTGTGCAGTTTCGCACACCGGCTTATTTTGCGCCTTTTCAGGTCTTATTTTTTCACATCAGCTGTTTTTGCCCGCTCCAAAAGTTCTTCGCCGACCCGGAAAATATCGCCGGCGCCCATCGTGAGCACGAGGTCTCCGGGCTCTGTCACCCTGTCGAGATAATCTTCGATTTCACCGAAGCTACCGAAATACCGCGCCTTGCCGGGCTGGTCCGCATTAATCGCTTCTGCGACATCGCGCGAGCTGATGCCGAGGGTATCGGTCTCCCGCGCCGCATAAATATCGGCGAGCAGCACATGATCCGCCCCCTCGAGCGCCTTGCCGAAATCCGGCAGAAGTGCCTTGGTTCTCGTATAGGTGTGCGGCTGAAAAACACACCAGAGCGCCTTGTGCGGATAATTTTTTGCTGCCTTTAAAGTCGCCGCAATTTCCTGCGGGTGATGCGCATAGTCGTCCACGATGACCGTGCCCCGGTACTCGCCCTTTTTCTCAAAGCGTCGCTCCGTGCCGCGGTAAGCCTCGAGCCCCTCGCGCACGGTTTCCGCCGGAATGCCGAGCAGGCGGCAGGCCGCCAGGGCCGCGAGCGCATTGTAGACATTGTGCTCGCCCGGCACGCAAAGCTGAATGCGCGGGAGTGACTTTCCGTGCTCCGTCGGTGTAAAGGCCGCGTTGCCGCGTTCGTCAAAGCGGATATCCGTCGGATAATAGTCCGCCGCTTCGGTTCCCACCGTCACGACCTTGCCCTTGAAGTCCCCGACAATTTCCCCGTAATCCCGGATCCGATTGTCAATGACGAGGCTGCCGTTCTCCGGCATGCGCTTCACAAAACGCCGGAACGAATGGCGAATATCGTCGATATCCTTGAAAAAGTCGAGGTGATCCGCCTCGATGTTCAGAATAACTTCGAGCGTCGGAAAAAAGGACAGGAAGCTGTTCGTATATTCGCAGGCCTCGAGCAGAAAGGTCTCGCTGCCGCCGACCCGGATATTGCCGCCGATCGCATCCAGATTTCCGCCGAGCGAAATGGTCGGATCTTTTTTTGCCGCGAGCAGAATGAGAGACAGCATCGAGGTTGTCGTGGTCTTTCCGTGCGTGCCGCTGACCGCGATACTCTCCCCGTAGCAGCGCATCAGCTGCCCGAGGAGTTCCGCGCGGCTCAGCATCGGAATGCCCTGCCGCTTTGCCTCCCGAAACTCCGGATTATCCGGGTGAATGGCCGCCGTATAAATCACATAGTCAACCGGACTGCTGAGGTTCTCCGCCCGCTGTCCGATATAAATCCGTATGCCCCGCGTTTTCAGATGCTCTGTGAACTCGCTCTCCTTCGCGTCGCTGCCGCTCACCGAGAATCCTTCTTTCCGAAGAATTTCCGCGAGACCGCTCATGCTGACGCCGCCAATGCCCATAAAATAGACGCGGCAGGGCTTTTTGAAATCAATACTGACTGTATCCATTCTGTCTCTCCTCAACCAATCCGATTCGTCAATCGCACTCAGCCTATGCTGCCCTCCGGAAAGAGCTTGCTGCCGTAGCGAAGCAGCGCGAGGCGGAGCATATTTCCCAAAATTCCGACTGCAATGATTTCGCCGACACCGACCGTCAGCACAAAGAACGGCAGGAAGCCCTCAATCCCATAGCCGTAGCGCAGCACAAAGGGAATGATCAGCGCGTTACAGAGAATGGGCGGCAGAGCGGCGAGATAGCCTTTGTCGCGGAGCCGGTATGTGCCGTAGGCACCGAGCAGCGTCGCAAGACTTCCGAAAATCACATCGAGCGCCGCTGCGCCGGACAGGAAGTTTGCGAGGAAGCAGCCCACAAAGAGCCCGGGTACGGCTGCGACCGTAAAGACGGGCAGGATGCAGAGCGCCTCCGAGACGCGAAACTGTACGGCACCGAAACTGATGGGCTTCGTGACATAAGTCAGCGCGGCGTAGACTGCGGCGAGCAGCGCAGCATTCACCAGCGCCCGCGTGTTGCCAAGGGATGTTTCTCTCATTTTTTGTTTCCTCCATAGTTTTGTTTTAGGTGAGGATGGTCTCGAACTCACCGGTGCAACATTATAGCACGGATTTTCCTCCTTTTCGCGCTTCTCCGGAAAACTGTGAGAGATCTTCGTCTTTCAGCGCGGCAGCCAGGAGTTCCGGCAGTCGTTCCGGTGCGCAGGCAAAGCAGGGAATGCCGAGCGAGGCGATGTGCTTTGCGTTGTGCTCGTCGTAATAGGGGGCGCCGCCGTCCGCAATCGCGAGTAGCACAATCACGCGGACACCCGCCTCCTTCATCGCCGCAATGCGGCGCATCAGCGCGGCGCGGTTTCCGCCCTCCATGAGGTCGGTAATTAAAAAGAAGAGGGTCTTCTTCGGCTCCTCAATCAGCTTCTCGCAGTACTTGACCGAGTTGTTGATGTCGGTGCCGCCGCCGAGCTGAAAGCCGAAGAGCAGCTCGACCGGATCCTCGATCTTATCGCTGAGGTCGACAACCTCCGTCGTAAAGGCGACCACATGGGTCTTCACGGCGCGGAGCGAGGCGAGGATGCTGCTCATGACCGAGGCGTAGAGCACCGACTCTCCCATCGAGCCGCTCTGGTCGATGTCGAGGATAATGTGATACTTGGCGACGTTGTTCTGCTGCTTCGCAAAGAAGTAGTACTTCTCGGGGAGGATGCGCTTTTTCGCCGCATCGTAGTTTTTGAGGCTGCGGCGTATGGTCTTTTTAAAATCAAGTCCCGTCGCCGAAGGAATCGGCGTGTGCTCTGTCCGCTTGCAGGCGACCACAACCGCACGGCGCACATCTTCCGCGAGACGGCGCTGAATTTCCTCGACAATGCGCTGAATAAAGCGGCGTGCACTCTCCCGGCTCTGCTTCGGCACCTGATCCTTTAAGAGGAGCAGCATGCTGCCGAGGTCCACGCTCGGCTCGGCGGCGTCGAGAAGCTCCGGCTCAAACAGAAGCTCTTTCATGCCGCAGCGCTCCACGGCATCGCCTTCCACAAGTTTTACGAGTTCCGGCGGAAAGAGGGTCCGAAGGTCGCCGAGCCAGCGGCTGATAACGGCGGAACCCCTGCCGCTGCCGCCGCCGGGCTGCGTATCGCCGTAGGAGAAGTAGGCATCGGCATTGTAAATCGCCTCAAGTGCGGCGTCCATCTGTCTGTCTTCTTCGGACAAGTAGGGCGCACTGTCCTTTCCGTAGGCGCTCCATTTCGCCTCACTCTCCCGGCCGAGCAGCAGCCTCCACTTCCGGATGCGCGCTTCGTTTTCGTCCATGTCCTGTCTCCCTAGAAATCGTCAAAATCAAAGGACTCGAGCGCCTGACTCTCCTCCCGACTCAGTTCCGCATTCAGCACCTCGCTGACCTGCTCCTTTTGTAAGCCCCAGAATTCCGCCAGATTCTCCGCGACCATATTCTTTTCACCCGCCGTATATGTCGCGAAGGCGCGGCGCAGAAATACCATGGCGCGCTGCCAGCAGTCCTCGGGAATCGCATCGATGTAGCGGCTCAGACTCTCCCAGACCACGCGCCGCACAATCAGCGCATAGTGATTGCGGAGCGAAAGCCCCTCAAACCAGAGCGCGCCGAGTTCCGCCCGAAGTCCGACCGACATGCGGCAGCTGATTTCCTGCGAGAGTTCTTCCTCGCCGAGGTCGCCGAGATCGAGGCGTATTGCCGTCGCAAGCCCCGAGAGCTTGGCGTTTAAATCGTCCCGACGCGAAAGTTCCCGAATGGCATGCTCCCACTTTTCGCTCGGCAGCCCCTTCTCGACACTGAAAATACTCTGGATCTCTTCGATGCTCTTTGCGAGGTGTCCCGCCGCCTCATCATCGCAGAAGCAGGCGTCCGTGAGGGTAAGACCGGCGCGGAGCAAAAGGCGCTCCAAAATGGGGCGAAGCACCGAGACATCCGACTGCCGCACATCCCCGAACTGCAACATGCACGATAGAATTTTGGCTGTCCGCGCAATCTCCTCAATCGAAATCTGATCGATACTCGCGCTGTCAAGACGGCTGACCGCCGCCTGCAAAAGCTCCGGCATGCCGCAGAGAAAGGCGCTCTCTAAGAGCTCCGTGATCTCCGCAATCTGTTCCGTTGCCGTCAGTTTCTCCTGCAAATCAAAGCTCACGGCGTGCGCGATCGTGTCGCCTTTTAAAACGGCCTCGGCGAGCTGCATCTCCGCCTCCGGCGTCCTGCTTAAAACCCAGTTTTCCTCCCAGCTCGCATCCTGCTGTCTGCTGCCTTGCAAAGCGGCAAAACCGATGCCGAGAAGGCGCAAGCGCTGCAAAAAGAAGGAGCGGCGCAGCTGTAAAAAGGCGCTCTTCTCGCTCTTTGCGCGTCGATTTTCGCGGAGATCCAGGCGGAGCTTTTCCGCGACCGGGCCGAAATTCAGCTTTAAGTCCACGCACTGATCCGCAAAATCCCGCTGAATCGAGGTGAGCAGCCCGCTCATCGGCACATGACCGATCTTCGTGCCGATGTCCGTGAGCGCAAGTCCCTCGGCGATTTCGCCGAAACTCCCGTGACCAAGACAGGTCACGGCGGCATCCTTCAGTTCTTCGTGTGTCGGATATACACCCTCTCGCAGCCTTGTGAGGCTCTCGGCGAGCAAGGTCGCCTCCAGCACTTCCGCCGAAGAGACCAGGCCGCCCCGCTCCCGGATGTGTACGGCCAGCGCGGACAGATAGCGCGCGGCGTGGCTCTCGGGCTTCCCTGCCGCAAGTGCTTCCCAGAGCAGCTCATAGTAGGCGGGCGCTAGGTTCCCGGCCGCATAGCCCGAGCGGCTTGATAAGCGCCGGTACGAGTAGGGCATCAGTGTGAGCTGCGCCTTGCACTGCGGCAGCTTTTGAAGCGCTGCATCGTCGAGCAGCTCCCCCGCGGAAAGTGCCGGTGTGTGAAAGGCACCGGTCAGAACGACCAGGCGGTCCGCCGGAATCCCCGCTGCGATTTTTTCCGCAATCACGCGGCGCATATAGGCCTCCCGGACCGCATTGTGCGCCTGTTCGAAACGCTCACCGGGCATGGCGGCCCGCACTTCTTCGCCGAAAATCCGGGAGCGCTCGAGATAGTCTCCGAGCGTCGGGCTCTGCTCGAGATAGCGCTCCCAGAAGCCCTCCATGTCGTCGGGTTCCGCGGCGCTCTCTGTCTCTTTTTCCGCTGCCTCGTCCCGTTTCCGGTCGAGATAGCGCTCCACGGCACCCTGCAGCCCCAGCATATAGGAAGAGGGCAGATCGCAAAAGGCGACCGGAATCCCGAGTTCCCGCGCGGCAAGCAGCGCCCGGTACTCGGGAGAATAGACCGCAAACGGGTAGAGGACACTCCGCACCGGCGCCTCCGTCGTATAGGCCATCACGGCAAACGGCGGCTTCAGCGCCGGGTCCGCAAGCCGGTCAATGAGGCTTTCAAAGTCCGCTGGCGCCTCAATCAGAACGCAGGCGGGCCGCCTCTCCCGGAGCAGTTCCCGGATAAAGCGGGCGCCGGCCGGCGAGTGGTGGCGTATGCCGACAAAGACCGGCGCTCTTTCCCCGCTCTCCATGCCGCCCCTCTCTTCGCTCACAGCGAGCGGCAGGCGTCATAGAGCTTTGCCCAATCGCTGCCGCGCCGCTTCATGATGTGCTCGAGATACTCTTCCCAGATTTTCCGATCCTTCTCTTCGTCTTTGACAATCGCGCCCTGCAGCGCTGCCGCGAGGTCACTGTCTTGCACTTCTCCGGAGCCGAAGCTTCCGGCCAGTGCCATGCTGTTCACGAGGAGCGAAATCGCCTCCGCGGTCGAGAGTACATTTTGCGTTGTCTTGACTTTCTGGGCGCCGTCAATCGTCTGTCCCGCGCGAAGCTCGCGGAATACCGTGCAGACCTTGCGGACGGCGGCCTCCGCCGGCAGAACTGCCGGCAGGCGGAGTTCCGCCGAGAGCTGACGCAGACGCGTCTCTACGATTTCAACCTCGGCCTCGAGGTTCTTCGGGCTCGGCAGAATCACCATGTTAAAGCGGCGCTTCAGCGCGGCGGACATTTCGTTCACGCCCTTGTCTCTCGTATTCGCGGTCGCAATCAGCGAGAAGCCGCGCAGGGCGGCCTGTTCGCGGTTCAATTCCGGAATCGAAATCCGCTTCTCCGAGAGCAGGGAAATGAGGGCGTCCTGCACCTCCGGCGCGCAGCGGGAAATTTCCTCAAAACGCGCAATCTTGCCTTCTTCCATCGCACGGAAAATGGGCGTCTTTACGAGCGCCCGCTCGCTCGGGCCCTCGGCAATCAAGAGCGCATAGTTCCAGGAATAGCGAATCTGCTCCTCGGTTGTACCGGCCGTGCCCTGCACGACGCGCCCCGAATCCCCGTTGATCGCCGCAGCCAGATGCTCCGAGAGCCAGGACTTTGCGGTGCCGGGCTCGCCGATCAAGAGGAGCGAGCGGTCGGTGAGCAGCGTTGCGACCGCAATCTCGACAATGCGCCGATCTCCGATGTACTTCGGCGTGATTTCGACATCTCCCGCCTTGCCGCCGAGAATATAGGTGAGCACCGAGCGCGGCGACATATTCCACCCCTCGGGGACTTCGTTCTGTTCTGCCGCCTGAAGTGCGGCAATCTCATCCGCAAACAGGCTCTCGGCCGCGCGGCGCTGTACTTCCTTCTGTTCCATCCTGTCTCCTTTTCTCATCGTCACAGTTCTTCGGGATCCGTGCCGTCTTTGAGCGCCTGAATTTCTGCATACAACGAGGGAATTGCATTGCCGTAATTATTTTGGCGCTGATGCACACCCGCGTAAACCCGCTCCAGCAATGCAAGCCGTTTCTCCTTGGAAAGTTCAAGTGACAATACCTTCCGGTTTAGCTGATCCAGATCATAAACATAAAAACCGCGTTTTCGCCAGACCAGGATGCTGCCGTCAAACACTTCGCTGAAATCGGTCCAGCCGAGAGCTTGCAGGCGCTTTAGGTCTTCCTCCTCCGCGAGGCGGTAGTGGAGATTGTGATACTCCCAGCCTCCCCAGAGTTC
>ERZ773035.2728-NODE-2728-length-11131-cov-88.346696_pt1 | contig 11131 bp, 9 predicted proteins | sample MGYA00511487_ERZ773035 | MGnify/ENA primary metagenome ERZ773035 (study PRJEB29015, sample SAMEA2737985) | human oral metagenome | biome: human oral; feature: human-associated habitat; material: dental | place: China | collected 2024 ...
GGTGGAGCTAAAAAGTGACCACCAAACCGGATTTAGATAAAAATGCTAAAATAAACAAATTCCATAAAAGTTATCCACAGATTGAATGACAATCTCCCTCATTTTTGGTACAATCATAATTGAAATTGGTAAAATTATATATTTTTATAAGTTTTTTTCGGATAGTTTAGAAAAGTTATCCACATTTTTTCTCTTTTGACCTGTAAATAGTATAAACTCAGTATTTATAAGGTTGGAAGGGAATTTTATTTTCTCTCATTCACAAGTTGTGCACAGGTTATTCACAGGTATTTGTGGTTTTTCCACAATTTTAGAATAAGTTATGCACATAATAACGAAAGTTATGCACATTTTTAGTAAAAGTTATACACAAGAGGAACAAAATGCAAGCAGCTGATATTAATGATATATGGGAACGTATATTACAAGTAGCAAAACAAACGCTGCCGCCTGCGATTTATTCAAGTTTGAGTACTTCTCTCATACCGATGAGTATAGATAATAATTCTATACACATTGGGGTTATGCAGAGTTTTATAAAAAGTGTCATAGAATCTCAGCAAACGGTAAGTAAATTGTTAACAGATGCCATCAAGCAAGTGACAGGCAAAGAATTAAATATGGTTTTATTGGATCTGTTTCCACAAAAGGATGAGGCTCCAACAACACCGCATGTAGCAGATACTTTCACAGAGAATACTGTAGAAAATACTAGTACGAGCACTATAGAAAATACGGTGGTAAGTGACGCGGACAACATCGATAAAAAAACCTCAAAACTTGCAAAGCAAAAGGTTCCGTATCAAGAGGAGTTTTACACACCGGTGTACGCAGATCCTGTGTATATCCAACGAAAAGAGGTGGAAGAGTTAATTCCAGATGAACCGATGTTTCCTGTAGAGCAGCCACAAACGGCGCAAACGTTGCAATCTACGGATATTCCTATCGATTTATCTTCGTCACAGCTCAATAGTGGATATCGATTTGATAATTACATTACAGGCAATGCAAACCGCATTCCTTTTGGAGCAGCCCAAAATGTGTCGGAGCATCCTGGCGGCGATTATAATCCGCTCTTTATCTATGGTCCATCGGGCCTTGGTAAAACGCATTTGATGCACGCCATCGGCAATGCCATCGTTGAAAGATATCCTAATCTCAAGGTAATGTGCACAACGAGCGAAAAGTTCATGAATTTATTCATCGAATCCATACGCAAACGGCAAGGCGAGTTGTTCCGTAATACGTTCCGCAACATCGACGTATTGCTCATCGACGATATTCAGTTCTTAGAAAATAAAGAGGGCACGAAAACAGAGTTTTTCAACACCTTCAACGAATTATTGGACAATAATAAGCAAATCGTTCTCACCAGCGATACCATGCCAAACGACATGGATCAATTCGAAGAGCGCTTGCGTTCTAGATTCCAAGCGGGCTATGTGGCAACCATGGAAAATCCAGATTTGGAAACGCGCATTGCCATTTTGAAAGCCCTCGTTGAAAAGGAAAACAACAAGAATCGTAATCTCGTTATCGACAACGATGCCATCAACTACGTAGCGTTACAATTCGACGAAAACATCCGCGTACTACAAGGGGCTTTCAATAAACTCATCGGTACCGCATCCCTAGAACAACGGACCAGCAGCATCGATTTGGAATACACGAAAAAAACATTATCCGACATCATCACGACGGAACGGGTAACACTCATCGACATCGAGTCCATTCAAGACTTTATCAGCACCTATTTCAACATTAAGAAACAAGATTTGTTAGGCAAGAAACGAAAGGCCCAATTCGCATTTCCACGACAAATTGCCATGTATTTGTGCCGCGATGTGATTAATGAAAGTTACCCACAAATTGCAGCGGCTTTTTCCAGAGATCATACGACGATTTTGCATGCGTACGATAAGATCAGCAAAGAAATCAACAAGAATCCGGAAACGAAACAGATTATCCTAGACATCAAAGCTAAACTATCATCACTCAACTAAAACGGGTGTGGATAACTCTGTGGATATATTGTGTATAAATCTGTGGATATTGCAGAAATCAATATTTTCTGTGATTATGTGGATAACCTAAAACAAGGTATACACATACTTATCCACAACTATGGAAACACATGAAATCTATAAAACTTTCACATGTACACACATTCACAGCGCCTACTACAAATACTACTAAACTAACAAACAAATCAAAAACATATCAGAAAACCGATCTATCGTTGATTATCTATAGAGCACCAACGAAAATCGCACAACGAATATTACAAACAAGGAGAATATTTACGTTATGAATATCAAATTTCCTAAGGCCAATCTCCAAAAAGCCATTAACGTTTTACAAAAGGTATCACAAAATAAAACAAGTTCAAATCTACCAGGTTCCATTTATATAACAACAAAAAATAATCAAGTGGAACTACAAGGCAACGATTTTGAATTAGGCATTAAATTGACAATCGACGCCGAAATTTTAGAACCAGGTACATTAGTGGTTGCTTCTCGCTATTTCCAAGAATTAATCCGCAAATTACCAGGCGAAACAATTCAATTAAGCAAACCAGAGGATGGAAATACCCTAAAAATCACATCCGGTTCCTCTGAATTTAATTTAGTAACCTTGCATCCAGATGATTTCTCATTGGTAGAACAAATTCACGACCAAGATTATGTCAATATCGATAGTCAAGCTATGAAAGAACTCATCGACCTTACGAACTATGCAGCAGCAAGCGACGATGATCGCCCTGTATTTGCTGGTGCTTTGCTCGAAATCAAAGATGCAAACGACAAAGAAGTAACTATGGTTGCTACTGATACTCATCGCATGGCTGTTAAAAAGGTAACTATCGATGAACCTTCCACATCTCCTATGCGCGTCATTATTCCAACAAAGGCTTTGGCAGAAGTATCTCGTTTATTGCCAACCGATAACCCTTCTATTATTAAAATCATTTGGAACCGCACACAAATCGTGTTCATGTTTGAATCCATCTATATCATTTCCCGATTAATCGAAGGCACGTACCCAGAATATGAAAAGGTAATTCCTGCTCAATTCGATTCTAGTGCCGTTGTAGATCGCAAGGAATTTGCTGGTGCTGTTGATCGTGTATCTTTATTAGCAAAAGATATGAGTTACAACGTAATTCGCTATGACTGGTCCGAAGAACAAGTGACTTTATCCAGCCAAAATGCTGAAATTGGTATGGCGAAGGAAGAAATTCCTGTGGAATTTAAGGGCACACCGTTCACGATTTCCTTCAATGGTCGTTACATTTCCGATATCTTGCGTCACAGCACAGGCGACAACATCCACATGTATTTAAAACAAAATGGTCCTGTTGTGATTCGCCAAGATAATAATCCGAACTATACATATGTAGTAACACCTGTTCGTACGAATTCTTAATTATCACATACGATGATGTATTCTCATTTTTATGAAAGCCAATTTTACGATTAGTTTTTATATTGAGAATTCAGTATGTACTATATATAGATTATTGTATATTTATATGCATAAAAATTCATATTACCAAGTATATGATAATGCGTTTTAGTCATGATTATATACTTGGTATATTCTGTAATTTGTCCACCATAGGAGGACGTTATGAAACAACAAGCTGTACCAATCCATACGGAATACATTCAAATCGATCAATTGCTTAAATTGGAAGGCGTTATTGAAACAGGGGGCCAAGTAAAAGGCCTTATCGATGATCAAGTGATTACATTAAATGGCAATATGGTTACAGAAAAACGCAAAAAATGTCGCGTTGGCGATGTGGTTGGTGTAGAAGGCCTTGATGTGGAATTCATCATTACAAAAGAGGAGGCATAATCGGTGAGAATTAACTCACTGCAATTGTTCCAGTTTCGCAACTATAAGGATTTAACCATTGATTTGCAGCCTGAAGTCATCGTTTTGTACGGTACTAATGGGGCTGGTAAAACCAATATTTTAGAGTCTATTTACGTCGGTACCATTGGTAAAAGCCACCGCACGAACGATACGTCGGATATGCTTTTATTTAACGCTAATGAAGCGGGCATTGTGGTGAACTTTGAGAAAAAGGAGACACCGCAAAAGGTTAATATTAAGCTATTTCGTCAAGGTCCTAAGTATATCCGCTTAAATGATACTAAGATTTCCCAAAAGGAATTGATTGGTACATTAAATACGGTCATCTTCTGCCCAGAAGATTTACAGCTCATTAAGGGCAGTCCTTCGGGGCGTCGCAGATTTTTAGATATGGAAATATCTCAAACAAGCGCTACCTATTATCATCAACTATTGCAATACAATCGCTTATTGCAGCAACGGAATACATTATTGAAGGAATATCGTGGTAAACAGAATATTCCTCTTGCTGAATGGGATGTACAACTGGCGGATATGGCGGCTTTCATCGTAAAAAAACGGATGGAAAGTTTAAAGAAAATCAATTTGCTTATCGATTTGATGAATCGTAAATTGACGGGAGGCCTAGAAAATCTCACCATAGGCTATGAACAACCATATGGGGAAGAGGGTCATATGGTGTACACGAAGGAGGCCTTTTACGATTTACTGCAAGACGCATTGCCTCAAGATCGTCATCGCATGACGACAAGCGTAGGTCCTCATCGCGATGATTTACGATTCTTTTCCGATGCTATCGATTTAAAAAAATTTGGATCCCAAGGGCAACAGCGGACGGCTGTGCTTTCACTAAAACTGAGCGAATTAGAATTCATCAAATCCGAAGTAGGCGAATATCCTGTATTGCTCTTAGACGATGTGTTGAGCGAGCTAGATGAGGCGAGACGGAACAATTTGTTGCAGTTCATTCATAAACGCATTCAAACCGTCATTACTACGACGGATATACATGATTTTGAAAACATGCAAGGTGTTCAATTTATTCAATGTCAGGAGGGGCATATCCATTATGGAAAGCCTTGAAATGTGCTTAGCTGGTGGCCTACATGAATTAGGTTTACTGGAACAATTTAAACTGAATACACTCATTCATCATTGGCGTGATGTGGTGGGCCCCATTTATGCTGGTCATACGCGCATTATTGACATCAAACCTCCTAAAATTGTGCTGAGTGCGGATAATTCGCAGTGGATGCAAGAGGTTAAGATGAACCAAAAACGCATTCTCAAGGCCATTAATGACTATTACAAAAGTGATATCATTACTGAAATGGGCCTCATCATGCATCGGAAGAGCTATGTGAAAGAAACGGTGAATACTGAAATTTTGAAAATAGATATGCCTGACATCAATGGCTATATCGACATGTCGAAAATCGTCTTGTCCAATGATGATATGAAATCTATTGATGCTATGGTTGAAAGCTTAGAAGAAGATAAATTAAGAGAACCGTTTCGAAAGGTGCTCATTAGCAGCCGCAAAAAGGAAGTCTATTTGCTAGAACACGGCTATCATCGATGCGAGCGCTGTTATACGTTGATGAGCAGGCAAACAAAATATTGTGTGTCCTGCGAATATGAAATGCATCGCAATCATATTAATGATATAAAAACACAAATTAGACGACGTCCATATATAAAATATAGCGAAGCTCAACAATACATCAAATGCACCTTTAAAGATTTTTCCATAGCTATGCGAGAACTAATCTATTTCTATTTAGATAAGGTCTACCATGGATCTACAAGCCGAAACCATATGTATATGGCCACCATGCTCATTACCCATAAACGACTTGAAGAACTGACAGACCAACACGTTATTAACTTGTGTAATAAATACAGATCAAAATTCTTGAGCGATGAAAAAATTAAAGAGCTAAATATGTTACGAGGAATTTTGGAATAGATGACCATTATTTCTCGCTCCACCGGCCGGGTCTGACTACGCCCTTCGGGCTCCGCAGGGCCAAAGTCGCTGCGAAATTAATGGTCATCTATTCAATAGCAGGATAGAGAAAAATGGAGTTTATTTAGCATTCTTATTTAGATGAAAATAAGAGGAAAAACATGTACTTACATATTGGCGATAATTTTAGCATCCCTATGAATTCGATTATTACCATGATTCATGCGGAGTCTGGTAAGCATCATAGGACGGGCATTTCGCATTATGACGCAGAGGTCATGTATGTGGTGCCCGAGGATAAGGTAAAAACGTATATTGTAACAGATGATGGTGTGTATGCATCTGGTATATCACTTAAAACATTAAAAAAGCGGATTGATGAGTTTTATATGCTTTTAAGTAGCAAATTATAGGGCTTTCACGATATAAGCAATCTATAGTATAATAAAGAGATAATCTAGCACCGCAGATGTGTTGTGTATGAGCATATTGCGGTTTATGTCGTTAGGAGGAGTTTGTTTAATGGCTGAAGAAAATTATGGCGCTCAGAATATACAAGTTCTTGAGGGTCTAGACGCGGTCCGTAAACGCCCAGGGATGTACATTGGTAGTACGTCCATTCGCGGTTTGCATCACCTCGTTTATGAAGTAGTAGACAATTCAGTGGACGAAGCGCTCGCAGGGTATGCGACGCATATCGAAGTATCCATTAATGAAGATAATAGTATTACCGTTGTCGATGATGGTCGTGGTATTCCTACAGGAATGCATGAGTCCGGCATGTCTGCGGTAGAATTGGTTTTAACAAAATTACATGCTGGCGGTAAATTCGGCGGTGGCGGCTATAAGGTGTCCGGTGGCCTTCACGGTGTAGGTATTTCCGTAGTAAATGCATTGAGTGAATGGACTAAGGTTCAAGTATCTCAAAATGGCATCATTCAAGAAATCGATTTTGCGCGCGGTCATAAAACATCCGAATTGCACGAAATCGGCAAGGCAGAAGGTACTGGTACGACGGTTATTTTCAAACCAGATCCTGAAATCTTTGAAACGACGGTGTTTAATTTCGATACCTTGAAAATTCGCTTACAAGAATTGGCGTTTCTTAACAAGGGCCTTCGCATTACATTGAGCGATTTGCGCCAAGAGGAACCTCGTATTGAAAGTTTCCATTACGAAGGTGGTTTAAGTTCTTTCATCGCATTCTTGAACGAAAACAAAGAAGTTGTTAACCCAACTGTTATTGACATCGAGAATACAAAGGATGACGTTGTAGTAGATGTGGCATTGCAATACAACGATAGCTACAGCGAAAACTTGTTGTCCTTCGTAAACAACATCAACACTGTTGACGGCGGTACTCATCTATCCGGTTTCCGTGCTGCCTTGACGCGTACCCTCAATGATTATGGCCGTAAATCCTGTTTAATCAAGGAAAATGAAAGCAATCTTTCCGGTGAGGACGTACGTGAAGGTTTGACAGCGGTTGTGTCTGTGAAAGTATTAGAACCTCAGTTCGAAGGTCAAACTAAAACAAAACTTGGCAATAGCGAAGTTAAAGGTATTACCGATGTTATCGTATCTGAAGGTCTCAAAACATTCTTTGAAGAACATCCACAAGATGCGAAGAAAATCATCGAAAAAGCAACGATGGCAAGCCGTGCTCGCGAGGCAGCTCGTAAGGCTCGCGATTTGACACGCCGTAAAAATGCGTTAGAAGTATCTAGCCTTCCTGGTAAATTGGCAGATTGCTCCGAAAAAGATACATCTATGACAGAAATTTATTTAGTCGAAGGTGATTCTGCAGGCGGTTCTGCAAAACAAGGTCGCGATCGTCGTTACCAAGCGATTTTGCCATTGCGTGGTAAAATTCTTAACGTAGAAAAAGCGCGTCTTGATAAGATTTTAGCAAATAACGAAATTCGTTCCATGATTACTGCATTCGGTACAGGCATTGGCGACGAATTCGATATTACAAAATCCCGTTATAACAAGATTATCATCATGACAGATGCGGACGTTGACGGCGCTCACATCCGTACATTGCTTCTCACATTCTTCTACCGCTATATGAAACCATTAGTAGAAGAAGGCCATATCTACATTGCACAACCGCCTTTATATCAAATCAAAAAAGGCAAATATCATTGGTATGTGTACTCTGATGCAGAACTTACAGCTAAGCTTGATGAAGTAGGCCGTGATGGTATTACAATTCAACGTTACAAAGGTTTAGGTGAAATGAACCCTGAACAATTGTGGGAAACAACAATGAACCCAGAAAATCGTACGATTTTACAAGTTAGCTTAGAGGATTCTATCGAAGCTGATAAAATCTTTACGGTGCTCATGGGCGACAAGGTTGAACCTCGACGTAAATTTATTGAAGATAACGCAAAATATGTGCGCAATCTAGATTTGTAAGAGGTGACCCATGGCAGATAATCAGAATACTAACGTAGAGTATACTTCTAATACTCAAAAACATTTAAAACGATCCCTCAAAGCGCGTCATATGAATATGATCGCCTTGGGTGGTGCCATCGGTACAGGCTTATTCGTAGCCGGTGGCGAAGTGGTAAGTACCGCTGGTCCTGGTGGTGCTCTTGTGGCGTATGGCCTCATCGGCATCATGGTATATTTCCTCATGACATCCCTTGGGGAAATGGCGACGTACTTACCGATTCCAGGTTCTTTCGGAACCTACGCAAAACGCTATGTAGACCCTGCCTTTGGCTTTGCCTTAGGTTGGAACTACTGGTTTAACTGGGCGATTACATTGGCTGCCGAAGTACTAGCAGGGGCGCTCATCATGAAATATTGGTTCCCTGACGTGCCAGCCATCGTTTGGTCCGCATTGTTCCTGTTAATTCTATTTGGGCTTAACTATTTGTCCACTCGTTCCTTTGGTGAAAGCGAGTACGTGTTCTCGTCCATCAAGGTTATTACCGTTTTCGTATTCCTATTTTGTGGCTTTATGCTCATCTTTGGTATCGGCGGTACATCCCCTGAATTTGAGAACTGGACAGTAGGGGAAGCACCATTCGTAGGTGGTTGGGAATCCATCCTCGCTATCTTCATGGTGGCTGGTTTTTCCTTCCAAGGTACTGAGCTTATCGGCGTAGCCGCTGGGGAAGCAGAAGACCCTGAAAAGAACGTGCCAAAAGCGATTAACTCCATCTTTTGGCGCATCCTATTGTTCTATATTGGGGCTTTCACAGTTATCGGTTTCCTCATTCCTTACACTGATCCAAACCTATTGAATTCTAGTGTAGAAAATGTATCCATCTCTCCATTTACACTCGTATTTGACCGTTTTGGATTTGCATTCGCCGCTAGCTTTATTAATGCTATCATCTTAACAGCCGTATTGAGTGCTGGTAACTCTGGCTTATATTCCTCTACGCGTATGCTTTACGCACTCGCTAAGGAAGGTCAAGCGCCACAAATCTTTGCAAAGCTCAACAAACGCGGCGTTCCAGTACCTGCATTGGTATTGACTACAGCCATCGGTTTGTTTGCATTCCTTACAAGCTTTATCGGTGAAGGTACAGCGTATACATGGATTGTTAACATCTCTGGACTTTGTGGTTTCATCGCTTGGGTAGGCATTGCCATTTCCCATTATCGCTTCCGCCGTGCGTTCATTGCACAAGGCAGAGACCTTAAAGAATTGCCTTATAAGGCGTGGTTGTTCCCATTTGGTCCAATCTTGGCGTTCATCTTATGCGTCATCATCATCTGTGGCCAAAACTACTCCGCTTTTACAGGCGACACCATAGACTGGTATGGCGTATCCGTTGCGTACATCGGATTGCCTATCTTCTTCGTTGTTTACCTAGGTTACAAATACATCAACAAAACTAAACTCGTTCCGTTGAAAGAAGTAAACCTAGATCGCGATTTTGACAAATAAAAATGCAATAAAACTAGACCTGTTCATTATGAAAGTAGTGAATAGGTCTTTTTTTGTATATGCTATAATATGTGATTGTGTTTCTGTAAAAGCCTTGCTATAATAAATCAAAATATATTGTAGTCAATTAGAGAGGACACAACTATGATTATTACTACAACTATGCACATTGAAAATAAACCTGTACAAGAGTACAAAGGCATCGTATTTGGCGAAGTCGTAGAAGGCCGTAACTTTGTAAAAGACTTTATGTCCGGCATTCGAGACATCGTTGGTGGCCGCAGCGGCAGCTACGAAGATTCCCTAATGAACGCACGCCAAGCAGCAATCGATGAAATGGCAAAACGGGCTAGTAAAATCGGCGCTAATGCCGTTATTGGCGTATCATTCCAATACAGCACAGTAGGTGCTCAAAATGGCATGCTTATGGTGACATGTAATGGGACGGCCGTTGTAGTTTAATATGGGGAAAAAGCTGAGCATGACTTCTCTGCTCCACCGGCTAGGTCTTGGTGATAAGGGCCATAAGTAGGGTGTGAGGCAGCAGGTTTTGAAATCTGCTGCCTTTTAGTGTGCAATAATGGGGTTCTTAAAAAATAGAACAGGCGTGTACTAATTTAAGAAAGGTATGTATAGTGCTCCTGAGAAATAGGGATATGTATGTAAGGCAATAAAAAACAGCAGGGCTGCCACCCTGCTGTTTTTTCTTTGTTGCGTGAATACATTGCAACTTATTTAACCTTATACCATGTTGCGTACATAACTGGTAGTACGATAAGTGTTAGTATGGTTGCTACAAGTAGGCCGCCGCTGAATGCGATGGCGAGTGGGCTCCAGAATACGGATCCCATGAGTGGTATCATACCAAGGATGGCCGCGATGGCAGTTAGCATGATTGGTCTGAAACGTAATGTAGCGGAGTTGATGATGGCTTCGCGGGCAGATTGTCCTTCGGCGCGGTGGATTTCGATTTGGTCTAATAAAATGATGGAGTTACGAATGATCATGCCGGAGAGGGCAATGATGCCGAGTATAGCCATAAATCCAAGTGGTGTGCGCGTAATGTTTAGGGCTAGTACAACACCGATGAGTCCAAGCGGAGCGGTAAATAGGGCCATAAACATGAGGGCAATTTTCTTTAATTGGAACATGAGAATCGTCATGATTGCAAAGAGCATGATTGGCATTGGCACGAGCAATTTTTGAACGGCGGTGACGCTCTTTTCAGCGGAACCATCGAGGTCGATAGTATAGCCGGTTGGCAAGTTTTGACGGTATTCTTCAAGGTTTTTGTAAATTTCCTTAGTCTTAGCATTGCCGAGCACGCCAGGGCCTACATTAGCATGAATGCTAATGGTTGG
>ERZ773035.2729-NODE-2729-length-11126-cov-4.142083_pt1 | contig 11126 bp, 8 predicted proteins | sample MGYA00511487_ERZ773035 | MGnify/ENA primary metagenome ERZ773035 (study PRJEB29015, sample SAMEA2737985) | human oral metagenome | biome: human oral; feature: human-associated habitat; material: dental | place: China | collected 2024 ...
GTCTCCAAAACCGTAGGTTGTGAGTTCAAGTCTTACTGCCCCTGCCATTGAGTTTAGCCGTATCGGTTTCGATACGGTTTTTTTGTATGTTTTTTATTCTTTTCCAAGTAGTTTTCTATGCTTGATGAGAATTTTTCTTATAAAATAGATCACATGAGAAGGAAATGGGAAAAGAAAATAGAAATTAGATAATATTTACGTATAATATTTATTTTTCTTGCGGAGGACAGACGTATGGCTGCACAATTTGATTTCTTGAAGGATCATGACGGAACTCTGTATAAGCACCTATCCGATGTAGAAAAGAGTGCGCGTCTTCGTCTCAACAACTGTGCCAATGATCTGAGATGTGCCTTGGAGCGCCTTGCCGACGTTCTTATTCAGGAAAATATTCCGAAGCCGTCCGTGCTGGAGCGCCTCTATCGGGAGCAGAATTCCAAAGGCGGATGGGACTTGAACGCCAAGTTGAAGGCTCTTCAGGATGAGGCGCTTCTAAAAAAGGCGGGCTGTGAGAAAAAGGAGGTTCTTCCGTCTAAACTTGGAAAGATCTCCTTGCTCTTCAAGGATGGACAATATAAAAGTTTTCCTGCGTACACTGCGATTCGAAAATTTGGCAACGTGGGCTCTCATCCGGAGAATGAAATAAAAAATAATGATGAGCCTGAGCTGACGTTTCGCAATTTGGTTGCCTGTCTTGGTGCTCTGCACCGTCTGCTTAAGTTTCTCTATTGTGAGAATTCTGTTCCCGGATTCGACGAGAATTTGATGAATATTGAGTCCTATACGGTTGACGAAAAGCCGGTGACTCCGCCGGATGGACATCGTTCGAAGTGTCAGCTGGAGTTCCGTGGGTCGAAGCGGGAGGGCGTGACCGGTACGGTACGCTATGCGATTTTGCGGCAGTATGCACGTGGTGATGTTTCGGAGAAGCTGCTCAAGCGCAATATCGACTTCCAGCAGACCGCTCTTGCAAGCAATCCGTACGGAGCAAAGGGCATTATTCAGGATGTGCGGAAAATTGATGACGGGATGAGTGACTTTACGATCATTGTCTATGAGTTCCCGCGACGTCCCGAGAATCTGCGCGATGTTCTGTCCTTACTGAGCAAGGAGGAACGTCTGCGCCTTTGCCGTGATCTGGCGGATTGTTTCAAGGATCTTCATGGGAGTGCTCCGGCGCTCTATCATCGTATGCTGACGCATGAGAGTATTTACCTGTGCAATTTTGGCAGTGACGAAGCAAAGCGTTGGCTGCCGTATATCAAGTTTGATTTTGGCAAGATTAGCGTGAGCAGCGATGAGATGACGGTGATGCATGAGGCATCGCGCGCGAAGGGGCAGATCAAGGAGCGCGAGGTCGAGAAATATGTGCTGCAGAGCGCGTGGAATCAGGAGCATTGGGAGCGCGCTGACCGTTACAGCCTCGGCGTTCTGTTTGGAGATATTCTCTGCGGCAAGATTCGTCCGAAGCCAGCGGATGATGAGGATATTGAGGATGCAGGATTCCCGGATGAGGTGGGGGCACTGGTCGAGGATCTGAAAATCGGCAAGGCTTCTGCTGCGGATGCCTTTCAAACATTGAATGAGGTGTGCTGAATGACGATTGAAACGCAGCAGAAACGCAAATATTCTTTTTCGGAGCCGGCAGGGGAGACGAATAACAGCAGAACCTTTTGTGCACAGGAGCTCACATATCAGCGCGACGTTTTCATCAAGGCGATCGCTGTCAGCGGAGATTCTGCTGCCATAAAGTCTGCTCTTGTCCATGCCGAGGCTGAGGCAAAGGCAATGATCGCGGTCGGGATGAAGACATCGCGTGTTCCTGTTGTCTATGAGTATTTTTACGATGAGCCCAGTCGGACATTTTACATCGTCATGCAGCGCATTCACGGGAAGACGCTTGCCGATCGCATGGCGGAGGGGAAACTCTATGCGCGGGAGGTTTTAACTGCCCTTGCCGATGTGTGCGATGTTCTCGCTCTCATGCAGAAGAATAACTATGTGCATAAGGACCTCAAACCTGCAAATATTATGTTGAGCGATGATGGGATTACATATTTGATTGACTTTGGTTCGGCTGTCCGTACAACACTGCTCGGAAAGGAGGGGACGGAGGCCTACCGTGCGCCGGAGATGGAGGATGTATCCAAGCATAAGAATATGGATCGCTCGCGCTCGGATATTTTTTCCATTGGAGTTATGCTCTATGAGTATTTTGCAGGAAAACGACCACGTGAAGATGAGGAATATCGGCGCGGCAATCAGGCGTGGGCGGAATTTACAGAGCCGAAGGAGATCGCGCCGGAGGTTCCGGATGAGGTCAACGTGCTGATTGTAAAGTGCATGAAGTTCAGTCCAAAGGAGCGCTGTGATTTGTCACGTTTGAAGTCGGAGCTGCGCCGCCTCCAGAACCGTATCCGCTATGTGCCAAAGCAGGGAGGGACAAAATAAGATGGAGCATCAGGGAAACGATAGGGAGCAGGAGTTTCGCACATTGCTTGAGAAGAACGGAGGGAATCCAAAGTCTTGGGCAAACCTGCCGGAGCATGTAGACCCCGCACCGGAGACATTGCCGGATCTGGACGCATGGAGGGAAAAGACGAATGCGTGAGGAACATATTTCGTTTTGGGAGCCCATTGAGATTCCGGGACATCTCTATTTGTTTTTTACGAACAAGGCTGCAAAGGAGGATATACATAAAAAAATCTGCAAGAGAAAGACCTTTATGGCTCTTGTCGGGAACAATAAAGAGGGGGAGATCATCTATCTGAATACCGATAAGGAGGAACTCGCCTGTGTTCTGAATGATGAGGGGGTATTTTCGGTTATTGGGGTCGGTGAGATCAATTTTTTCAAAAATAATCGCATGATGCAACGCGGCACTCCGATCCGTGTCGGTGAGGTGGTTGTTGATATCGCATCCAAGGACCTCAATACCTTTGCGCTCTTTACAAAAGATGGAGAGGTTGACAGGAACAAGAATAAATACAGCAAGGTGGCTGCCGCAAAATACATTGAGGATATTTTGCATGCACTCCGTGCCAATGCTAGGATGTATAAAGAAAATGATGAGGAGGAAGAGCCGTATCAGCCGCATAAAATATTGGAGCGAAAGCTGACGCTTGCCGAGCACTATGCAAATTCCGAGAACGATCTCGCTGATCAGGCAGCGCAGAAGAATCGTCTGGCGTACCATCGGATCGAGCCGAGCGACTATGATCGCAGGGATCGAACAGCATATATCTTCGTTACCGAAAAATTTAAGGAAGAGGATTATCGTGTTGGCGCGCAGGTAGAGCTCAAAGGTGTGGACGAGATGCCCTGCACGGCGGAAGTCATCTCCGTAGACCAAGGGCGTGAGGATGGGGAATCCCATCTGGGGCTTCTCTTTAACGGACAGGTCGGACTTGAGAAACTGAATGAAGCGGGGTGGATCTCGCTCAGTTTTTCGACGGTTGTCCGTGATGTTCAGCTGGCAAGCATTAAAAAGATCCGTACGGGGAAGGCTGCCGCCCAATATATGGATGCGATTCTCGGTGAAGCACAGCCCACCGGATTCTTTGACACCGATCTGACGGCACTGGAAGAGCAGCTGCGAAGAAAAAAGTACCCTCCGACACCCAGTCAGATGAAGGCGATCTGCAACGGTATTCGCGCAAAGGATGCCTATCTCGTTATGGGGCCTCCCGGAACGGGAAAGACGACTGTTATCCTCGAGTGGGTGAAATATTTTGTTCAGCAGGGGAAGCGCGTTCTCGTCTCCTCACAGAACAATAAAGCGGTTGACAATGTTCTTGCGCGCCTTATTGAAGAAGAAAATATCAATATTATCCGCATCGGCTCCGAAGCAAAGGTTCAGACGGACATACATGAGTGCTTGTTCGAGCACAAGGTTGCCCATACAAGGCAGGAAATTGCGGAAAAGACGGCGGAGAATATTGTTGCTGCGGAGTCCATGCAAAAAGAGTGGGGCACGCTTGCCCGGCGACTTACGGATTTTGCAGAATGTCTCGTTGCCCTTGAGGCCCGTGAACAGCACCTCAAGGATACGCTCATCCCGCAGCTGATTCAGTGTGGTGGACGGCTTGCGCCATGTTATGAAGCGTATCAGACCGCATATCGGATTGCAGAGAACAAGCGGAAATCTGTGCAAAAACGTTATGATCGGATGATGAACCATCCGACCGAGGGCCTCGCCGGGCTCTGGGCCCGCATTCGCAACTATTTCGATCGGAGACGAATGCGGGGAGATGTGCAGGCGTACGATATCGCACGCGTGCAGGAGATTGAGGCCACGGCAGCCTACAATGAGGCGCGAAGGGCTTATGAAGATCTATACAAAGGTGTCTACGAAGATGATTATGCACCGCTTCTGGAAAGTCGTATGCTCAGGGAGGAGGAGTATACGGCCCTGCAGATCTGGGAGCAGGAAGCTAAGACTCTGAATAAGGCAGGGTGGAATTTTTTTACAGATCCTTTTCCGTCCGAAATGCACGCCTCTGCCATCACGCGCTATGAGCAGTCGATTGCCGCAGATGAAGAGCGTTTCGCTGAATTCATCCGGCATCTCAAGGACTGGCAACAGAAGAATGAGAACAAACAGGACTATTCACTCAAGAATATGATCCTCGAATCCGTGGATCTCGTGGGTGCTACGTGTATCGGCGTGAACTCGCAGAAGCGTTTTGCTGATTTGGCATTTGACGTAACGATCATTGATGAGGCGGGTCAGATCCAGATTCACAACGCGCTCGTGCCCATGAGTGTCTCGAACAAGCTTATCATGCTCGGTGACCACCGTCAGATTCCGCCGTCGTTAGATCAAGAATTGGAAAAGCTATGTGATGCGAATGGCATTAAGACAAAGCTGCTTGAAAAGAGCTTGTTTGAAGATCTCTATGAGGATCTGCCGGAGAGCAACAAGGTGATGCTCGATACACAGTTCCGCATGCCGCCGGAGATTGCGGCGATCATTTCACACGAATTCTATGAGGGCAAATACCATTCGATTCCCGATTGGAAGGCGGGGATATCCAGTCACCTCCCTTCGCTGTCGCAGGCGCGCCTTGTTGTGATAGACACTTCGGCAGAGCAGTCCCGCATCGAGTCAAAAATTGAAGGCGGCGGAACTTATAATGTGCTCGAGGCGGATATTATTGTGCGTCTCGTTCGTGCTCTTATGCAGCAGCCTGACTTTAAGCTGAATGAACTCGGTGTGATCTCTGCCTATAAGGCGCAGGTCAAGAAGATACAGGGAGCGCTGAAATCCATCCTCACCGAGGATGAGCGCCGTGATGTGGCTGCTACGCTCGACAGTTTCCAAGGACAGGAGCGGGATGTCATCATCTACAGCTTTACGCGCAGCTCCCATAAGCCGCCCCATGTCGTACGTATTGGGTTCCTGAACGAGCTGCGGCGGCTGAACGTGGCGATGACGCGCTGCAAGGAGATGCTGATCCTTGTCGGTGATATGAATTTCCTATCGAGCTGCACATACGAGAAGCCGGATGAGGACGGAAATCTAACAGAGGAAACCTATGCCCGTTCGGAGAAGCGGTTTTCCGCATTTATCCGCGCTATGTTGGATGGTGTGAGAAACGGCGTGGACGGATGGCCTGCGGGAGAGATTGTTTCGTATGATGAATTCAATCGGCGCATGGAGGGAATTGAGAATGGCGGACGTTAAGCAAGGAGGAATGAAGCCTGCCAATCAGGCGAGAAAGAAAGATACTCCATGGAGAAATGACTATTTCCTTTCGAATGCACTGCGTGATATCATGGCACAGAACCCCGAAATCAAGCCGGAGGATATTTGCTTTGCCGCATCCGTCTACTATCCGATTGCAGACATTGATTTGAGGTTCGAGGAGCGAACCTTTGAGGATTTTGACAGCATTGAACATGATATGCTGCAATTTGTGGCGGAGCTTGGCACGGATGTCGATCTCCTTGCGCGAACGACGGGGCTCAGCCCAAGCTATGTCCATAAATTTCTCCGTGTACTGGAGGGCTATGGGCATATTGATGAAACGGGACGGGTCACGGAGACGGGGCGAGAATCCCTTGCAGAGGGGAAGAAAATCGTCTGCAAGCATGTCGCACAAAAAGTACAAATGGACGCACTTTCGCTCCACCTGCTCAAGGTAGAGGAGCTCATCCGTGAAGAAGACCTCTATGACCGTGCCCATACCGAGTACAAGGTGGGCATCATACCCTGCATGGACGGTGTTTCTCGTCAAAACGTCGCAGATCAACTGGAATCAGCGGATCTGATGCAGTTGGTTGCACAGGATAAGGGGATTCTGAATGCGAATGTGGAGAGCGTTCAGAGCATTGCATGCGTTGGGCTCCGGTTCGTTAAATGTGTAATGCTCGCCCTCAAGAAAGGTGCATCTGCCTCCGTATTTGATCCTAAGCCCCCAATCGTTTTCGGCAAGCGCCTTGTCTCTGAGAAGGGAAAGTATCGTATGACTTCCGTGTGGAAGCCTTTTGATATCACCAATCAGCAGACCATACGGGTTCAAGATCTTTTTCATAAAATATTAAAAGAACAACAATCAGCAAGTCAAACGGAGTATGTGGATCAGCAGTGGGTGAAATGCAGCGGCAAGCTAAAAACGCGTGAGCAATATGAGCGGAGGCTGCATTCCGTCTTTGATCTTTCCAAGGCACGCGTGACACTTGTCCCACGCGAGGCCGCGTACATCGGTATGACCGTCGAGATAACGGAAAAAACTATCGTACAGTATCATCGGGAGCTGATTGACTGGCTCGTCAGCATCGGACGACGCGGCGGAGCCGTGCTCTCTTCTGACTTTTGGTATGGCGGCATTCTACGGATTACGACCACGGACGCGCGTGTCACGAAGCTGGCGGAGCGACTTGTGGAATGTATTTCGAACAAGGGGTTTCGTCTTATGCAGGACTACTTGGCTCAGGAGTTTACGCTGCGGCGAAAGAGGCCGGGAGAGGAGGCTGAGGGCGGTGCGGAAGAAGAGCCGAAGGGGAGTATCTACGAGCGGATGGCGGCTGCGCTCGACGAGGCGCGTCTGGAGCAGTATGACCGTGCAATGAATGGATGATCTTATTCTTTCTTTCATGTGCTTTTATCTTGTAAAATGAGACATAATAGTGTAGAATGGCAAAAAGCAAATGAGCTTTTTGCTGTGAATTTAAGGAGGAGATATATCTATGAAGAGATTCATCCAGATGGCGCTTGTCCTGTGCCTTACGCTGATTGGTGTGCAGGCGGGGGCATCTGCCTATTCCGACAAGGTGACGTTGCCGGAGGGAGCGGTGATCACGAATGTCAACCGTTTGGCCGTTGGCGCTCCTCTTTACGTGCAGGTCGAGGATACGGCGCCTTCACTTGAGATCCTGACACAGGTGGTCTCGGATGCGAGCCGAATCACGCGTGCAAATATTGTGACCTATGATGCGGTGGCAAGCGGTATCCAAAAGGATGACGGTATTGATCTCAAGGCACTTCCGCGCCGTGAGGCTGCGAAGGTGTTCAAGGAGCATGTTGCCTCCTATGCGGATGCCTACATCATCTTGACGGTTGCGAACAACAGCCGCACGACGTTCTTCTTCGACGTTTATCGCTCCGGTTCCAACGAGCTCCTTTATACGTATGAGGTACGTGCGAACAAGTCGGATGGGAATACGGTCGCGACCTTCTCGGCGCTCTCCGAGCAGTTCTACAAGAACTGGCAGCGCTCGGTGGAGGCCCAGAACAAGGGGAAGTAATACTGTGACGAGAAGTCCTCACGTGTGTGAGGGCTTTTTCTTTTTGGTGAATTATAGCATCAGCTCATAAAAATCTTGACAAAGAAGACGTGCTATAATAAGATAGACAAGCTATCTTTTGTACGGAAATTTTGGGGAGGCACATTTTATATATGGCGACGAATGAAAAGCTGCGCAACATTGCAATTATCGCACACGTCGATCACGGTAAGACGACGCTGGTCGATGCAATGCTGCGTCAAAGTCACGTCTTTCGCTCGAACGAGCAGGTCAATGAGCGCGTGATGGACTCGGGGGATATCGAGCGCGAGCGCGGGATTACGATTCTCTCGAAGAACACGGCGATTCTCTACGACGATATCAAGATCAATATTGTAGATACACCGGGACACGCGGATTTCGGCGGTGAGGTGGAGCGCGTTCTCAACATGGTGGACGGTGTTCTCCTTCTCGTTGATGCGTTTGAGGGACCGATGCCGCAGACGAAGTATGTACTGCGCAAGGCGCTTGAACAGAAGCTGAAGCCGATTGTGGTCATCAATAAGATTGATCGCCCCGATCAGCGTGTGGACGATGTCTACGATGAGGTCCTCGAACTCTTTATGGAGTTGGACGCGGATGATGACCAGCTTGACTTCCCCGTGATCTACGCGACGGCACGTGACGGTGTTGCAAAGTTCAAGATGGAAGACGAGAGTGATAATCTGGAACCCCTCATGCAGACGATTGTAAAGGAGATTCCGGCACCGCAGGGTGATGCGGATGGTCCTCTGCAGATGATGGTGACAACGCTTGAGGCGGACGACTATGTGGGGCGTGTGGCGATCGGACGCATTATTCGTGGTTCGGTGCGTCCGAATCAGAATGTCGTCATCATCAGCGGTGATCATGAGACAAAGGCGAAGGTCGGCAAGGTCTATGTCTATCAGGGCTTGAGGCGCGTCGATGTGGATGAGGTAGGCATGGGTGAGATTGTTGCTCTGACAGGTCTGGGTGATGTGAGCATCGGCTATACGGTGGCGGATGCGGAGAATCCGGAGGCGCTGCCGACGATCAACATTGACGAACCGACGCTCTCGATGACGTTCGGCGTCAATACAAGTCCGTTTGCGGGACGTGAGGGGCAGTTTGTCACTTCGCGTCACATTCGCGATCGCCTCTTCAAGGAGATTGAAACGAATGTTGCGATGCACGTCGAGGAGACGGATTCGGCAGACGTGTTCAAGGTTTCGGGACGCGGCGAACTGCATCTCTCGATCCTAATTGAGCAGATGCGCCGTGAGGGCTATGAGCTGCAGGTCGGAAAGCCTGAGGTTGTCTATAAGACGATCAATGGGCAGAAATGCGAGCCAATGGAGAATCTGACGGTCGAGGTTCCGCAGGAGTACATGGGCGCGGTTATGGAGGCGCTCGGCACGCGCAAGGCGGAGCTGTCGAATATGACGGAGCTCTCGGGCTATATCCGCATGGAGTTCTTCATCCCGGCGCGCGGTCTGATCGGCTTCCGCTCGGAGCTTCTGACGAGTACGAAGGGAAACGGCATCATGAATCATATCTTCCACGGCTATGTGCCATACAAGGGAGATATGAGCGGGCGTTCACACGGTTCTCTTGTGGCTTTTGAGCAGGGGGAGACGACAGGCTACGGCATTTTCTCTCTGCAGGATCGCGGGACGATGTTCATCTCGCCGGGGCAGCAGGTCTATGAGGGCATGATTGTCGGCGAGAATGCGCGTGATATCGACATGGACATCAATCCGTGCAAGAAGAAGAATGTCACGAATATGCGCACGTCGGCATCGGATGAAGCGATCCGTCTTACACCTCCGCGCATTCTCAGCTTGGAGCAGGCGCTCGAGTACATCAACGATGATGAACTGGTCGAGGTGACGCCGGAGAATATTCGTCTGCGTAAGGCGATTCTCGACCGTACGGCACGCGGGCGCGCGGCAAAGAATGCACGAAAATAAAGCTGAAGTCCTGTATTGATCGGGAAAAATTTTGTTTAATGGTGATTTTATTGTAATTCTGAAAAAAGTATGCTAGTATGTCTGAGTTGATAAAATGAAGAATTGTTACTAGTTTCATCTGAGTATAATCTACTGAGAAAGGAAGAGATAAATGGGTGCAAATTCATTGCTTTCACGCGTGAAGAATATGACTTCGCGTGTCGTGGACTCATTTATTCCTCCCGAGGATGATTTGTATGAGGATGTAGAAGAGGCGCAGGAGCCCGTTCATAAGGTGTCTGCTCAGACTCGCCAAGAGGAGGTTGTGCAGCGCCGCGTTGCGAACGGTGGCACGGTGCCCTTTTCCTCCGCGACATATGGAACGTCTTCATCAGCGCACGGTACACCCACGATGGGAGACGGCGGTACGCCACTGACCGTCCATACGACGAAGGTGGCAGAGCTCAAAGTTCGTATCCATCGTCCACGCCGTTATGATGACGTGGGCTCGGCAGTTGTCCAGCTCAAACAGGGGATTGCCGTAGCGGTCAATTTTGACTGCCTGAGCGAGTGTGAGCGCCGCCGTGTCTGCGACTTCCTGAACGGTGCCTGCTATGTGCTTCACGGTACAGCACGCATGGTGTCGAGTGCGATCATTCTCTATGCTCCGAAGGGCGTGGATGTGACGGAAGCAGCCGCACGGGTGCATTGATTTCATGCAATGATGCAGTTTAAGAGATGGAGAGTCATGGACTCTCCACTTTTTTGCAAAAATTTATATGCGGACGTTGTCTTACGCTATTTCTTATGCTATAATACTCCGCAGTGTTTAGGAAGCACTGATAAATTCAGCATCGTCATCTTGGCACATCTTTTTCGTCCTGCCTGCGTCAACAAATCCTCCACATAGCCTTTGCGACGTTAGGTTTGTCTCCTTGACAGGACAAAAATCTGCACCAATCTGACAGACTTTATTTTATCAGAGATTCCTTAAAAATCACGCGCTTACGATAGCTGCTCTGTGCCGCGCCGGTCGCGGTGGTGCAGCGGATGAGGGGCGCGGAAGAACAACAGGAGGTATACTCACATGGCAGTAATTTCTATGAAGCAGCTTCTGGAGGCCGGTGTTCACTTTGGACATCAGACCCGCCGTTGGAATCCGAAGATGGCGCGTTACATCTTCACGGAGCGCAACGGGATCTATATCATCGATCTGCAGAAGACGGTGCGCAAGGTGGATGAGGCGTACAACTTTCTCCGCAGTGTTGCGCAGGAAGGCAAGTCCGTGCTCTTCATCGGCACGAAGAAGCAGGCACAGGAGGCAATCCGCGAGGAGGCTCTGCGTGCGAATATGTTCTATGTCAATGAGCGTTGGCTCGGCGGCATGATGACGAACTTCCAGACGATTCAGCGCCGTATCCACCGCC
>ERZ773035.2731-NODE-2731-length-11118-cov-69.715809_pt1 | contig 11118 bp, 7 predicted proteins | sample MGYA00511487_ERZ773035 | MGnify/ENA primary metagenome ERZ773035 (study PRJEB29015, sample SAMEA2737985) | human oral metagenome | biome: human oral; feature: human-associated habitat; material: dental | place: China | collected 2024 ...
CACCTGTCGTGCAGAGACTCACCCACTGGGGCCGGCGCGCGGCCGCTCGCAACAATGAGGTGTGACCGACACTCAGGAGCATCACAGAGTCAGAACGACTGATCGCTGTCTTTCGTACCGGTGCGCACCGTTTGTCCGACCATCCGGTTATGCGCGGGAGCTCGTTTGCACTCGAACATAACATCATGCAAAGACTCCGACCATCGGCATCAAATGAACACATTCGTCCACAGGGATGTGCACAGTTGTGAATAAACCCTGGAAACGACCCTTTGATGAACCTTTGTGAGCGTATGAAAACTGACCCATGGGGGAGACATTACATAGCGTTTCATGTCGTGAAACGGTCCGTCCGCACGTGTTGGAGTACCCGCAGAACTGACATGAGACACTGTTTGTGCACGCTCAGGACGCGGCTGCGCACATCGATCGCACGTGGTCGATGGCACCGATGCCGCTCATCTGATTGTCATTGTGCTGATAATCATCCTCGCCGTGATCGGTGCGACGCCGCCGCCTGTCCGTGCGGCCGTTCCGACGTTCACAATCGCTGCCGTTCCCTCGATTCAGCGCCCGACGGCCATAAGCGCCGCCGACCGCACCGTCGTCGTCACAGCCACGAGCACCGGCGCCTGGATTGACCCGGGTGCACTGTAGGCACAACGCCGGTGCAGCGCTGCGAGAGGGGCCAACGGGCCATGCAGGCGCATACGAAAGCGCCCGGGGCAGTGGCCCCGGGCGCTCCCAGCAACAAATAAGCTCAGACAACTACCTGAACAACTTCAAGGCGTTCGGCCCGATCATGAACGGCGCCAAGATCATCGACGAACCCAGTCCCACGCCAAAACCACCAATCACGTCAGTCACCCAGTGGACGCCCAGGTACAGGCGCGTCACGCAGATGAAGACAATGAACACGAGGGCCGCAGCCCACAGCAGATAGCGGAGGCGACGGCCCAGGCGCGTCATCGTCAGCACCAGGACCAGCGACACGATCAGTGCGGTCACCGCCGTGGCATGACCCGACGGGAACGAGTAGCCATCCTCGGTGATCAGCCGGTAGGCCTCTTCCGGGCGCGGACGCGAATCAATGTGCTTGATGATGTAGCCATTGATCCCTGAGAATGCCACGGAGCCCAGGATGTACAGGGCGTGCATGACCTTCTTGACGAGCCACCACACGAAGGCCGCCACGGCCACCGCCACGATGACGGCGCGCTTGGGATCGAAGAGCCACGACGCGCCCGTCATGAACGTGTTCATCGCCGGCGTGCGCGACGCGATGAAGTCAGACCACACGGTCGTGTCGATCGACAGGGGACTCGTGATGAACCCACCCGCGACGGCGACAATCGCGACGAGAAGAACCCCGATAACAAGATGGGGAGTCAGGAATCGACGAACAATCATAGTGAAAGCCTACCGTAGTGTCAGTCGTTTGCGCCGTACTCGTACACCCAGCGCCCAGCCCGCCGCGAGAAGCGCGAACGCTCACGCATCTGCCCGGTTTCGCCGGTAGCCACGTCACGCCACGAGGCCACGAAGGTCACGGTACCCTCCTCGTCGGAAGGACCCCCGGCCTCGGCCCCCAGGATCCGCAGGCCCGTCCACTGCGTCCCCTCCACCCAGTACGGGGGAGCGGGGCGCGTGCGCGGGTGCCACGTGCGGAACAGGTAGTCCTCGTCGCGCAGGGCGAACGCCGTGTAGCGCGACCGCATGAGCGCCTCGGCGGTCGGAGCCGCCTCCCCATCCAGGTAAGGCCCGCAGCACTGCGCCAGCAGTGCCCCCGACCCGCACGGACAGGTGCGAGGCCGGGGCGCGCCAGCACCGGACGCGCTGGGGGCAGCGGGGGAGGAGATCACGCCTGGTCGCCCAGAGAAGCCAGCCAGCGCTCCGCATCCAGGGCGGCGCGGCAGCCCGAACCGGCAGCCGTGATGGCCTGACGGTACGTGTGATCCACGGCGTCACCGCACGCGAACACGCCTGCCACGGACGTGCGCGTCGACGGCTCGTCGACCGTTATGTAGCCGGCCTCGTCGAGGGCGACCTGGCCACGCAGGAAGCCCGTGCGCGGCAGGTGGCCGATCGCGACGAACACGCCGTCCACGGCTATCTCGCGAGTGGAGCCATCCACCGTGGAGGTCAGGCGCAGGCCGGTCACGGCCTCGTCGCCGAGGACCTCGGAGACGGTCGCGTTCCACTCGAAGGAGATCTTCGGGTTGTTCAGGGCGCGCTCAGCCATGACGCGCGAGGCGCGCAGGGCGTCGCGGCGGTGCACGACGACGACCTCGGACGCGAAGTTCGTCAGGAAGGTCGCCTCCTCCATCGCGGAGTCGCCGCCGCCGATGACGGCCAGGCGACGATCCTTGAAGAAAAAGCCGTCGCAGGTCGCGCAGTAGGAGACGCCGCGGCCGGAGAACTCCTCCTCGCCGGGCACATTCATGTGACGGTACTCCGAGCCGGTGGCCAGGATGACGGCGCGCGCGTAGAAGACCTCGTCCTCGGTCGCCACGGCCTTGACGTCGCCCTCGAGGTTGACGGCGACGACGTCCTCGTAGCGCACGTCCGCGCCGAACTTCTCGGCCTGCTCGCGCATGTTGTCCATGAGCTCGGGGCCTTGGATGCCCTCGGGGAAGCCGGGGAAGTTCTCGACCTCGGTCGTGTTCATGAGCGCGCCGCCTGCCGCCAGCTGGCCAGCCAGAACGATGGGGGCGAGGCCCGCGCGGGCCGTGTAGACGGCGGCCGTGTAGCCGGCGGGACCCGAGCCGACGATGACGACGTCGTGGACGGTGGCGCCCTCGGGAACCTGCGCCGACGGGATCTGGACCTCGGCGGCCTCAGGGGCGGACTCGGTGGGTTCGGCCGTGACAAGGCCCGGAATCGCAACGAAAGACATGCGTACCCTCCTTCAGGGTTACTGAACTGTAAGTTCGGAGATCCACGCCCAGTTGCGGCCGTCCTGGCCCTTGGGCATGGAGCGGAACTGCAGCGCGATCGAGTCGGTTTCGACAGGGGTCGGGAGCTTAATCGTGGTCGTCGGAGACAACGCCGACGTGGCCAGTTCTGTTCCACCGCGCGGGTTCGACGGGTCCGTGACGTTACGCACGACGACCTCACCGCCGGAGGTGGCCGGATCCATGGTGAGCGTCACCGAAGACACGGTGGCCTTTTGCTGGAGCTTGACGACGATCGTCACGGACGTCTCGTCGCGGAACTGGTTGGTGTCGAACCAGCGCGAGGACCAGGACGTCGACGGGTTCGAGTCGATCATGTTGATCGCACGGTCCGGGTGGTCGCCGTCGTCGTTGTTCCACGACAGGACCTGCACGGAGGAGATCACGGGCGTCACGGAATCGGTCGGGGGAGGCGTCGTCGTGAGGACGGGTGCGGGTTCCGCGCCGGATTGCTGGGCGGTCACGCCGTCACGCAGCGACTGGCCGAGGTCCAGGTTGGTGACCGGGCGCGTCGCCATCCACGGTCCCCAGATCGCACCGAAGAGGAACAGGACGACGCCGAAGATGAGTGCGGGGCGCGTCGGGTCGATCAGCTTCGCGGAGCGCTCGGGCTTGGAGTTGTCCTCGCTGGACGAGGCCGGGGCAGCGTGTGCGGGAGCCGCCGGGATGGGCGGAAGGGAGTCCATGACCTCGGTCGGATCGTCGACCGGGGGAGCGGGGATCGCGGAGTCGGCCATCGGCTGCACGCGGGGGATCTGGTGCGTGGCGGGCGCGTCGGCCAGGGGCTCGGGGTGCGGGTAGTCCTCGGGGTTGATCTCGCCTTCGCGTTCGTATCCGCTGACCGCGGGTGCGGGCGGCGGGGGAGCGAGCGGGAAGGCCGAGGAGGCAACGTTGGCGCTGTCCGTGGGGCCCGTGAGGGGCTCGACACCCAGGTCCGCCAGGGATTCGGCCATCGATCGGCTGTCCGGCTCGGGGGTCGGGTCCGCATCGGGGCTCGGAATGGGGTCGGTCTGCGGTGCGGGGACCGTGTCCGCGTCGGGCAGGGCGATACCCTGCGCCTGGGCGATGGCCTCAACAGCGGGCGCTGCGAGGGCCTCGGCAACGACCGGATTCTCGACGGGAGCCTGCGTCGCGGGGCCGAATGCCGGGACCTCGGCGGGTGAAGGAATGGGCGGAGCGTCAACCGATTCGTCGCTCGACGAGGCCGGGGGCGCCGGAATCGGCGAGTCAGCGACGACCTCGTCGAACGACGGCAGTTTCTTCTCGTCGCCGGTGCGTTCGGGCGTGGGAGCCATCGGGTCCTCCGTCTGGTCGGGTGTGTGTCCCGTCATTATCGCAGCTGGGTCGGGGGTCGCAGTGGAAGACGCTGCCAGGATGTTCACCACAGCGGCGGGCACGTGCAGGCGCGTGAGTAGCGGGCGCATCATTGCAGCGGATTCGCGGGGTTCCGCGAAGCGTAGGACGATCAGGTAGACGAGGCCGGTCACCGCCGAGACGACGGAGAGCTTGATGCCCGCCAGCGCCATGCGTCCCAGCGTTGAGGAGATGCCCGTGTGGATGCCCATGATCCACAGCACGGCGAAGCCGACGAGGCCGGCGACGATCGCGCTGCCCAGGTAGGCGACGTAGGAGCGCAGCAGTCCCGCGCGATCCACGAAGCTATTTTCGCGCGAAACCCACACGACGGCGATGACGCCCTGCGTCAGGCGGCAGGCGGTCTCGCCGAGGGCCGCAGCGACGACCCACCAGCGTGCGCCGGTGAGGGCGTACATGGACCAGCCGACGATGACCTGGATGATCGTGGGACCGATGCCCATGAGGAACACGGGCTTGACGTTCTCGTAGGCGAAGAAGACGCGCTGGCTCATGAGGACCATGCCGGTCGACGCGACGCCGGGCATCAGCGAGGCGAGGACGAGGGCGTAGCCGGTGACGGCCTCGGGATCTCCGCCCTTGGCGGCCATCGCGATCTCCATCATGGGGACGGATCCGGCCATGAGCATGGCTGCTGCGACGAGGGTCAGCGACGTGATGGTGCGCACGCCCAGGTGGTAGCTGTCGGCCACCGCCCGGTCGTCGCCGTCGGCCACGGCCCCGGCCATGCGGGTGAAGATCGCGGTCGTCAGGGACACGGTGATGAGTGACTGCGGGACCATGAAGATCATGAAGGCCGTCGAATAGGCCAGGATGCCGACGACGCCGCCCTGCGCGCCGTTGCGGCCGATGAAGCCGTCGGCCATGGCCGCCAGGTTGTTCGTCGACAGGACGCCGACCTGGGAGACGCCGAGGGTCGCAAACGTCCATCCGGCCACGCGCGGCATCGATCCGAAGGAGGTTCCGCGGAAGTGGAAGTCCGGCTTGAAGGACACGCCCGCGCGACGCATCGGCCACAGCAGGCACAGCGCCTGGCAGATGACGCCCAGGGTCGCTGAGCCCGCGAGGACCCAGAACTGTGCGCCTGTCAGGTCACCGGCGGGAATGCCGCCGTCGGGTGCGCCGCCCCAGATCACGAGGAAGAGGCCGAGGCCGGCGATGCCGACGACGTTGTTGACGACGGGCGCCCACATGTAGGGTCCGAAGATTTCGCGCGCGTTGAGTAGCTCGCCGAGCAGGTTATACAGGCCGTAGAAGAAGAGCTGCGGCAGGCACAGCAGCGCAAACAAAATCGCGAGGTTGCGGATGTCCTCGGTGTAGCCGGCGGCCGTGATCATGACGAGCACGGGGGCGAGTACCATCGTCACGAAGGTGACGAGGAAGAGAAGCGTTCCCGCGAGGGTGAGCAGCCGGTTGACGTAGGTATCACCGTCGTGGCGGCGCTTGATCGCGCCCACGATCTGGGGTACCAGGACCGCGTCGAAGATGCCGGATGCCAGCAGGTTGAACACGGTGTTGGGCAGCGTGTTCGCCGTCTGGAACGCGGCCCCGACGCCGCCGGCGGTTGCGCCAACCGCGGCGATGAGCATCGCGTTACGGATGAATCCGAGGATGCGCGACACCATGGTGCCCGATGCCATGAGCGCCGATGCCCTCAGGATCGATCGGCGAGGCGTATTCGAGCTCATGGGGTCTCCTTCGTCGTTGTCGTCGTTGCTGTCTCGGATTCGGTGTTGTCGTCAGTGGGCGCCGAGGCCTCGTCGGTGGCACCGGCATCGGTTGTGCCGACCTCGGCAGAACCCTGCGCCTTGCGGGCGGCCCGCTTGCGCAGTGACCGCGTGATGCCGACGAGGAAGAGCGCTCCGAAGAGAGAGGCGATGACGGCGGTGATCGCGTCCTCCCACCCGGCGCGCATGCGCACGGTCACGGTCCGGGAGTCGTCCAGGATGTGGCCGTCCGGCGTCGTGACCTTGTAGGTGACCTCGATGTCGCCGCTGCCGATCGCGCCCACGGGCACCTCAACCGTCGTCGCCCCCTGCGCGGCCAGCGTTTGGTACTGCGCCGGGGTGGCGCGCAGACGCGGGTCGTCGGGCACGAGGGTCACGTCGACGTGGACCGGCCACGGCAGGTTGTTGCGCACGAGGACGGGAAAGTTCGCAGACTTGTTGATGAGGTTGACGGCCGAGGACGGTTCGACGGTCACCGCGGAGAGCATGCCCATGATCTGCGACGTCATCGCGGTCGCCGAGTCGAGCTGTTCGGAGGGGGTGAGCTGCGCGGCCAGGGAGGGCAGGATCTGGGGCGTCACCGAGTCGTAGACGGCGTCGGGATCGTCCGTGGCCTTCGCGAGAGGCCCGAGGCTGGTCAGGGACGAGGCCATGGCTGAGATCGCGGTGGACGTGTCCGCGTCGAGCGTGCCTGCGTCGACGGTCTGACGCTCGACGTCGGTCGGCTCGCTGGCAGCGATGTCACTGAAAGTCTGGGCGGAGACCCAGCGCGGGGAGAAGAGGGCGTTGACACGCTTGGTGAGGGACTCGTTGACGGTCGTGCCGCGCGCGGCCGCCGCAAAGAGAGTGGGCGACGAGGAAGGGCGTTCGCGCGCGATGATCGCCGTGATCGCCGTGAGGGCCTGCTCGGCGTCGAGCTCGTCGCCTCCGGAGGCGTTCCACGACAGGATCGAGGCCAGGTCGGCCTGCTGGGCGAGCGTGCGCGCCCCGGTGCCGTCGGTCGCCGTCTCGCCCGTCGCTGGGTTGACGTTCACGCGCGCGTAGGAGGTGAAGGTGACTTCTTCGGCGGGGGTGAGTGCCGAGGCCGGGGCGATCGTGATCTGGTCGGTCGAGGCATAGTTCGAGAGGAACGTCGTGCCGAAGGTCGTGTTGGCTGGCCACGCGACGTTGCGCAGGATCGTGGGCCCCGCGTCGGGCATGGTTGTTGTCGTGGCGCTCTGCCCGGATGGGGATGATGACGCTGAGGCGCTGGGGGTTTCTGTGGCGCTCGCGGAGGGTGAGGGGGTCGGCGACGCGGGTGAGGTCGTGGGTGAGGTCGTGGGGGCCACCCAGCCGGCCTCGCGCAGGGACGAGGGGAAGGCCGCGATCGAGCGGGAGGCTCGGTCCCAGAAGCCCGTGTTGCCCGACAGGGCGAGGGCGCCGAGGTCGGCGTCGCCCTCCGGGAGCGCGATGAGCTCGTTTGCTGCCCCCATGAGGGCTGACACGAAGGCCTCGGACTGGAGGTCGCGCGAGCGCTGCGCCGGGTCGGTCGCCGTGGGTGCGGGCGTCGGGGTGGGGGAGGAGGATGGGCTCGGCGAGGCCGTGGCTGCGCCCGACTGCCCCGACTGGGTGCCGGAGTGGCCGGATTGACCCGATTGGGTCTCGGAGGTTTCGGAATCGGGCGAGGGGCTCGGCGAGGCGGTGGGCTGCGGTCCGAGCGGAATGAGCAGCGGGTCTACGGCCAGGGTAATGCCCGGGGAGGCGGCCAGATTCAGGACTGCGGAGCGTTCGGCCTGGTCCTGGGTGGCGCTCGTCGAGGTCCATGGAACCACGGCGTTGACGCGCGAAGCAGAGACCTGGGCGCCCGAGTCCCACACGAGGATCGAGCGGTCCTTGCCGGAGTACTCGCCGGAGTTGGCGGCCACTGTGATGACGCGCGGTCCCCACTCGGTTGCGTCGGTCAGGGGGAGCGAAGAGGTGGGGATGCGGATCTCGAAGGAGACCGTGGCGCCGCGGACGACGTCGGTGAGCGAGGAGGATGCAGCGTGCGTGGCGTCGGGTTCGTCCTCGGTGAGCGCCGTCGTGAGCGCGGCCACCGAGATCGGCGTCTCGTTGGCGACGAACACCTTGAGGGAGATATTCGCGAGAGTCGTCGGCGAATCGTTGTGAAGCGTGCCGGACACGATCACTTCGTTCTCATTCGTCACGATGCGAGGGGATAGCGAGTTGATGGAGATGACGAGACCCGATGCCTCGGCCGCAGCGCCCATCACCGCGGGGCGCGACGCGTCGGACTGCGAGGCTTCCGCGGGTTGGGGAGCGGCCCCGGCCTCGCTGAGCCCGAGGCCGAAGGGAAGAGCCAGCGCCGCGCACAGGGCGGCCACCCACACCGCGCGCCTAGTCACGGCTATCCCGGTACAGCAGGTCGAGGGCGATGCGCACGATGCGACGCTCGTTGGGGTAGGCGAGCTGGCGCGACACGTCGCGCAGCGGCACCCACGCGGCCTCCTCAGCCTCGTGATCCGGATCGCCATCCACGGTGATTGTGCCGGACTCGTACCCCATCAGGTAGTGGTGGACGACCTTGTGGACGCGGCGGTCGCTGCCGGAGAACCAGTAGTCGATCGACGCGAGGTGGCGGATGATGCGCCCGTGGATGCCGGTTTCCTCGGCCACCTCGCGCAGAGCGGCCTGCTGGGGAGTCTCCGATCCCTCGAGGTGGCCCTTGGGCAGGCACCACTCGATGCGGCCCGCCCGATTGCGCCGCGCGATCAACGCCGCATAGGGAATTCCGTCACGCACGTCGATGACGATGCCGCCCGCGCTGGTTTCCGCGGAAATCGGCAGATGAGAACGGCCAGCGCGCACAGAAGCGGACCGACGCGGGGGTCTGGGCACCCCGCCTCGGCGGTCAACTGGACGTGCAGGCATGACTCCACTTTAGCCGGTAGGCGGCCCCCGGTAGTCGGCCAGGGTGCTTTCCTGGCATGCTTAAGAGCGATGAGTACCCAGTCAGCTTCCCCGAATAACGGCCCCGTGACCGCGCAAAACGCCGGAACGACGGACATTCCTACCCTCATGGCGAACGCCACGAGGACGTTTGCGGCGCTCCCGCCCGCGATTATGGAACTCGGCACGATTTTTCACGAGGCCGGGGAGGAGCTCGCGCTCGTCGGCGGGCCCGTGCGCGACGCGTTCCTGGGAGTGACGCCGCACGACTTCGATATGACGACCTCCGCCCGCCCCGAGCGCACCGAGGAACTCCTGGCGACGTGGGGCAACGCAACCTGGGACATCGGCAAGGAGTTCGGCACGATCGGAGGGCGCCGCGGCGACCTGATCGTCGAGGTGACGACCTACCGCACCGACGAGTACGAGATCGGTTCGCGCAAGCCCGAGGTGACTTTCGGCGACACGCTCGAGGGCGACCTGACGCGTCGCGACTTCACGGTCAACGCGATGGCGATGCGCCTGCCGCAGATGGCACTCGTCGACCCGTGCGGCGGCCTCGCGGACCTCGCGGACGGTAACCTGCGCACCCCCGTGTCCGCCGAGCAATCCTTCGACGATGATCCGCTGCGCATCATGCGTGCGGCCCGCTTTAGCGCGCAGCTGGGCCTCGACGTCGACATGGACGTCATGAACGCGATGGAAACCATGGCCTCGCGCCTCGAAATCGTCTCGGCCGAGCGCATCCGCGCCGAGCTCGAGCGCCTCATCATCTCGCCCTACCCGCGTCGCGGCATCGAGCTGATGGTCCACACGGGTGTCGCCGACATCGTCCTGCCCGAGGTCGCCGCCCTCGTCTCCACCGTGGACGAGCACAAGCGCCACAAGGACGTCTACGAGCACACCCTCACCGTCGTCGAGCAGGCGATGGACCTGGAGACCGGCCCGGACGGCCCGGTTCCCGCCCCCGACTTCATCCTGCGTTTCGCGGCCCTCATGCACGACGTCGGTAAGCCGGCGACCCGCCGCTTCGAGAAGAACGGCACCGTGTCCTTCCACCACCACGAGATCGTGGGCGCCAAGATGACGCGCAAGCGTATGAAGGCCCTGCACTTCGACAAGGCGACGACCGAGGCCGTGACCACCCTGGTCGCGCTGCACCTGCGCTTCCACGGCTACGGCGAGGCCGCCTGGTCCGACTCGGCGGTGCGCCGTTACGTGGCCGACGCGGGCGATCTCCTCGAACGCCTCCACCGCCTCACGCGCGCCGACTGCACGACCCGCAACCGCCGTAAGGCTAACTACCTGTCCGCCGCCTACGACGACCTCGAGGCGCGCATCGCCGCCCTGCGCGAGCAGGAGGAACTCGACGCGATCCGCCCCGACCTCGACGGCGACCAGATCATGGAGATCCTCGGGCTGCGCCCCTCGCGCGCCGTGAAGATCGCCCGCGACTACCTGCTTGAGCTGCGCATGGAGCGCGGACCGCTGGGCGAGGAGGCGGCCCGTCAGGCCCTTCTCGAGTGGTGGTCGTCGGACGACGTGCGCGCTCTCGCGCAGGAGTACCAGGCCCAGCAGGCCCGCTGGGAGGCCAAGGTCGCGGAAAAGAAGGCCCGCAAGGCCGCCGCGAAGGCCGCCCGCGAAGCCCAGGAGAACTGAGACCGGGCACTGAGACGGGCGCGGGGCGACAATCGTCACGCCCGCGCACGGTGCGGTGCTGGGGCCACCGCCGTACTCTGGGAATGATTCGACTATTTGTGAGGAGAGTTATCGCATGAGCACGTTCACCCCCGAGAAGGCATCGGCCGATATCGGCGTGTACGGCCTGGGAGTCATGGGCGCAAACCTCGCCCGTAACCTGGCACGCAACGGCTACGCGACCGCCGTCTTCAACAGGACCCAGGCTCGCACCGAGAAGCTCATGGCCCGCCACGGCGACGAGGCGACCTTCGTCCCCGCGTCCAGGCTCGAGGACTTCATCGCCTCCCTGCGCACCCCGCGCGTCGCCATCATGATGGTCCAGGCCGGCTCCTCGACGGACGCCGTCATGGAGCAGCTTGCCGCTCTCATGGATGAGGGTGACATCATCGTCGACTGCGGTAACTCCCTGTTCACCGACACGATCCGCCGCGAGA
>ERZ773035.2739-NODE-2739-length-11096-cov-2.932796_pt1 | contig 11096 bp, 8 predicted proteins | sample MGYA00511487_ERZ773035 | MGnify/ENA primary metagenome ERZ773035 (study PRJEB29015, sample SAMEA2737985) | human oral metagenome | biome: human oral; feature: human-associated habitat; material: dental | place: China | collected 2024 ...
GACGAGGGTCCGATCATCGAGCAGGACGTCACCCGCGTCTCCCACGCCGACTCGACGCCGGACATGGTGGCCCTCGGCCAGGACGTGGAGCGCCGGGTCCTCGCCCAGGCCGTCCGCTTCCACGCGGAGCGTCGCGTCCTCATGAATGGCAACCGAACGGTCGTCTTCTCGCGCTGACGCCCGCTCACGGACGCCTGGACGAGGCCGGGGCGCGGTCCGCGCGCACGCTGAGCCTGACCGCCCGACCGGCGCGTTGGCCTCGTGACGCCCGGCTGGCGTGTCGCAACCTCTAACAAGGGTGTGTGCGGCCATGCGGTCACATTTACGCGATATGACGCGCTTGCGCGGACCGTCTTGTCACTTGGTGGGCAAGGTTCAGACGTGATCTTTCGGGCATTTAGTGGGTAAGTGTCGCATTGACCGCCTGATAAATGGCACACTTGTTACGTGGACGAAACGACTCAGCAACGCACCCCCATCACCGGCTACGTGCCCGGGGGTTTTGACATGTTCCACCAGGGACACCTCAATATCCTGCGCGCCGCGCGTGAGCGCTGCGATCGCCTCGTCGTCGGCGTGACCTCGGACGAGGCCCTCATCCGCATGAAGGGCCGCGCCCCCGTCATTCCGCTCAAGGAGCGCTGCGACCTCGTGTCGTCGCTGCGTTTTGTGGATGCGGTTGTCGTCGACCTGGACCAGGACAAGCGCCTCGCGTGGCGTCTCCAACCTTTCGACGTCCTCTTCAAGGGTGACGACTGGAAGGACACTCCGAAGGGCGCCGCGCTCGAGGCCGAGATGGCTGAGGTCGGCGCGCGCGTCGTCTACCTCCCGTACACGCCGTCGACGTCGTCGACGAAGCTGCGCCGTTTCATTGCGCCCGAGGACTTCTCTGACGAGGCCCCGGCGAAGCACAGCGACCAGGCGGCGGAAGGGGAAGCGCAGTGAGCCTGCCCGTCGTGCTTGAGCCGGGTTCCTCGTGGGGGACTCGCTTTAGTGCTTACCGCTCCGCGCTGGCTGCCGCGCAGAAGCCGGGCGCGGGTGTTCCCGCGTACATGCGCTGGGTGAACCGCGGCGCTGCGCGCGTCGTGGCCGCCGCCTGCGCGGCCTTCGGCTGGACGCCGAACTTCGTCAGTTTCGTTTCCGTGTGCTTCTCGACGCTGGGCCTCATCGTCCTCGTCACGCTCGAACCCACGTGGTGGACGGGCCTCATCGTGGGCACGGCCCTCGCGGTTGGCTTCATGTTCGACTCCGCGGACGGCCAGGTCTCGCGCGTCACGGGCGCTTCGTCGAAGACGGGCGAGTGGGTGGACCACGTCGCCGACGCGTTCCGCTCTCCGGCGATCCACTTCTGTACCGCTGCTGCGGTTATGGTCTACCGCCCTGAGTCGTGGTGGCTGGCCGTCGTCGCGCTCGTTTACGGATGGGTGACGTCGGGCCAGTTCATGAGCCAGATCCTGGCCGAGCAGTTCGTGCGCGCGGCGGGCCGTAAGCAGACGCGCGGCGGGAACCTGCGTTCCTTCGTGCTGCTGCCCACCGACCCGGGCGTGCTGTGCTGGTCCTTCGTGCTGTGGGGCTTCGGCGTGCCTTTCATGGTGCTCTACACGTTCCTCGCAGTCATCGCGGTTGCGCATTCCTCGATTTCGCTGCGCCGTCGTTTCCGCGACCTGCGCGCCCTGGACGCGGCCGCTAAGGAGGCCGCCAAGCAGGCCGCCACGCAGGGGGAGCCCCGTGCCTGAGCTGTCCGTCCTGCTGCCTGCGCGTAACGCGGCGGGCACGATCACGCGCGCCGTGGCCTCGACGCTGGCGGCCATGCCACGCGACGCCGAGCTGGTCGTCGGCAACGACTCGTCGTCTGATTCGACTGTCGGCGAGGCGATCCGTGGCGCGTCGCGTGGGGGAGTGGTCGATCCTCGCCTGCGCATTGAGGACATCACCCCGGGCGAGGGCGGTGTCTCTCGTGTTCTCACTCAGCTCATGGAGCGCACCGACTCGCGCCTCGTGGGTCGTATGGACGCCGACGATGTGTCCCTCAAGGGCCGCTTCAAGCGCACGATGCGCGCCATCGAGTGCGGCGACGACATGGTCTTCACGCAGATGATTGAGCTGCGCGGTTCCCGCCCGGTGCCCCGTATGCCCTACGAGATCACGCCCGAGGACATGGGCTGGCATCTGCTGCTCACCAACCCCGTGTGCCACCCGACCATGCTCGCAACCCGCGAGATCATGGACCGCGTCGGCGGCTACCGTAGCGTTCCCGCCGAGGACTACGACCTGTGGATACGCGTGGCGTCCGCGGGCGGTCGAATCCGCCGCATCGCGCCCTGGGGTCTGCTGTACCGCATCCACCCGGGACAGGTCACCGGAAACGCCTCGTGGCGCTCGGATTCGTGGAAGAATCCCGAGCAGGCCCAGGCCTTCGCCGACCTGTCGGTGTCCCTGACGGGCCAGGAGCTGCCGCGCCTGGTCTCGCTCGTTTCGCTTCCTCGCGACGAGGCCGAGCGTGAGCTCGACCGCTTCGTTCAGGTCTACACTCAGGGGGTCGCGTCTCGACCCGCATCGTCTCGCCGCGCTCTCGAGCGCCGGCTCAATGCGCGCGCCGCGTGGGTGCGCTCTCACCTCCAAGGAGAACAGTCATGATCCTGACCCCTCCGCCCACGGGCGGCCAGCAGATCCTTCGTCACGCGCTGGCACGCCGCTGGACCTCGATCGTTGCGGGGACCGTGGCCGGCCTGGTCGTAGGTGTCGCAGCCGCCTTTGGTGTCCCCGCGTCGCACTCGGCGACCGTGTCGATGACCGTGACGTCTCCGTCGATCACCCCGGCTCCCGCCGTGCGCGCCTCCCTGTCGAACACGACGGACATGGTGACCGAGCAGGGCATTGCGAAGTCCGCTGCCGTCCTCGATGTCGTGGCTGCGCGCCTTGGCAATGGCGTCACTGCCGAGGAGCTTCGTTCCAACATGGAGGTGTCGGGCGACACGAACGGCACGATCGTCAAGATCGAGTACGTGGCTCCCACGCGCCAGCAGGCCGTCGATGCCGCCGACGCGATCGCCAACGCCTACCTGACTGAGCGCACCGCCCTCGTCGAGCAGCGCGCCGACGAGATGGCAGCCGGCATCAACGAGCAGATCGGGGCCCTCGAGACCGAGCTCGCCTCCCTCCAGCCCCTGACCGACGAGGACGGCAACACGAAGGACAACCCGCGCGCCGCCGAGATCCGCGCCGAGCTGACCAAGCTCGCGAAGGATGCCGAGCAGCTCGCCCCCTACCACGCCACCGCTGGCCGCGTCATCACCCCGGCCGCGGCCTCGAGCGACGAGGTCTCGCCCTCGAAATTCCGCCTGATTCTCATCACGACCGTGGTCGGCCTCTTCGCCGGCCTGGTCCTGGTCCTCATCCGTGAGACCCGCTCGCGCTCCCTGGCCTCGCCCACGCAGCTCGCCGACCTGACGGCGCTGCCCGTGTGGAGTGCCGAGGAGGGCGCCCCCGAGCCGTGGCTCGCCCCCACCCGCATGCTCGCGATGGCGATCGACCGCGATCACTGGGTTGACCTGATCGTCGATGCGTCTGATCCGCAGGCCCGCGACCTGCACCGCGTCCTGTCCGCCTCGCTGGCCGAGACCCGCGTGCCCGCGCCGCGCCTCATCGACATCAACCAGCCCCTTGCCTCCCTCCTCGACGAGGTGCGCCCCTCGCGCCACGTCCTCGTCGCCGTGCGCAAGGGCCACGACCTGAAGGCGCTGCACGCCCTCCTCGATGAGCTGGCGATCATCAACCGCGAGGTGAACGGCTTGATTTACCTGGGTGACCAGGTGGCCGCGCCCGCCTCCGCTCCGACTACTCCCGCTCAGTCGGCTGAGGTCATCGAACCCGAGGCTGAGGAAGAAGCCACGGAAGAGACTTCCTCGGAGAAGGGCAAGAAATGAGTGCCGAGGAGACCACCGCAGCCGACCACAAGGCCGCCTCCATCTGGCACGTTGACCGCACTGCGCGCGTCTCCCAGCTGATTTCGGGCGACCCATTGGATCCGCGAGCGCTCGTGCTCGTGCGCGACAACGGCCGTAACTCGGCGTTCGTCGACATCGAGGGCACGGACCATCCGGAGACCGATCCGCGTGTGCTCGAGGTCGAACCGGCCCCTGCGCGCGGCTGGGAAGAGGGCGCTGGCGCCGACGTGGACGCGACCGTCGTCATGTGCACGGTCTGCTCGAAGCCGCGGTGTGCGCCATCCTCGCGCAGGATCACCAGCGTTTCACGCTCGTCGTGGTGGATAACGCGCCACACACGGGCCTGACGCGCGAGAAGCTCGCGGGCATCGACGATACGCGCCTGAGCATCGTCTCTGCGTCTCGTCCCGGCCTGTCTCGCGCCCGCAACCGCGGCGTACTGGCTGCTCGCGGCGAAGTCATTGTCTTCACGGACGACGACGCGATCGTCGACCCGCACTGGCTGACCGCCATGATCGACCCGTTCACGGCCTCGCCGTACGTGGCTGCGACGACAGGTATCGCGCTGCCCCTGGAGCAGCGCTACGCGCCCCAGCGGTGGTTCGAGTCGCGCGGCGGCTTCCCCAAGGATATGTCCCCGCGCGTGTGGTGCGTCGGTGATATCCCCGAGGGCCTGGAGGTCCTGGGTGAGAAGGGTGACGGCGGCCCGCTGTTCCCGATCACGACGGCCCGGGTGGGCGCAGGCGTGTGCATGGCCATGCGTCGCGACGTCCTCATGGAGGTCGGCCCCTTCGATCCGGCGCTGGGCGCCGGCACCTCGACGCGCGGCGGTGAGGACCTCGACATGTTCGCGCGGATCCTGGCCACGGGCGACGTCATCATCCACACGCCCGACGCTCTCGTGCACCACCGTCACCGCGTCGACGAGGCCGGCCTGGATAAGCAGATCCGCGGCAACGGCTCGGGTATGGCGGCGCTCCTGACGAAGGCGATCATCGCCAAGCCCTCCGTACTCGGTACGCTGGCGACTCGTGTGCCTGGCGTCCTCAATCGCGTCAAGCCCGGTGGCGCTCGCGTCGCCGGTACCGACGAGGACGTGCCCGGCTCGCTGACCAAGTCCGAGATCAAGGGCTTCCTCGAGGGCCCCTTCCTCTACCTGTCGTCGCGCACGCGCAACAAGCTCGGCGCCCCGCGCCAGGCCGAGCGGGCCCCCGCGCAGGATAGCGTGACCGCACCGAGCAGCGCTGAGGAGGCCTGGGCCTCGTCCGCGACGGAGACGACCGGCGAAGGGAACGGTAACGCGTGAGCCCACGCCGAGGACTCTGGGCCAAACCCGCCCCCGCCCAAATTGGGCCATTGCGAGAGGACGCGCAAGATCTGCCTGCGTGGCCCTTCGTTGTGGCCTATTCGGCGTACTTCCTGTGGTGGGTTCTCGGCTCCGGTGACCTGATGTGGCCGCTGTTCGCGTCGATCATGCTCGTGTTCATGATCGGCCGACACGGCCTGCGCTTCCCGCCCGGATCCATCCTGTGGGTATTCTTCCTGGCGTGGGTGCTGGCCTCGATGACCATGCTCGACACGGGCGGGCGCGTCATCGGCGCGTTCTACCGCTTCCTGCTGCATATCTCGCCTGGCATCTTCGCGGTCTACGCCTTCAACGCACGCAAGTCCCTCAGCGTGCGCACGATCGTAGGCACGATGTGGGGCTTCCTGGCATCGACCACGATCGGCGGCTTCATCGCCATGGCGGCGCCGACGCTGCGCTTCACGACTCTCATGTACTACCTGGTGCCGCGTGCCCTGCACTCCAACGACTTCGTCAAAGAGTTCACGAAGCGCGCGACCACCCAGTGGACCCCGTCGTCGTGGATCCTCTCCGACCCGCGTCCGTCGGCCCCCTTCATCTACTCCAACACCTACGGCAACGTCTACTCGCTGATCTTCCCGCTCGCGCTCGTTTTCGCCTACGTGCTGTGGCGCGAGCGCTCCAAGTGGCGTTTCATCGTGGCGGCCGTGTGCGCTCTGTCGGTCATCCCGGCAGCCGCAACGCTCAACCGCGGCATGTACATCGGCCTCATCGTCATCGTCGTGTGGGTGGGTTTCCAGCGCCTGCGCGCGGGAGCTTGGCGTACTGTCCTGGGTATCGTCGCGGCCATCGTCGTGGGTGTGATCGCGTGGCTCGCCACGCCGGCCTCCCAGTCGCTCCTTGAGCGCGTTGCGGCCTCCTCCTCGACGGAAGACCGCGCCTCCAACTACGTCGAGACGCTCTACGAGCTCCAGCAGTCCCCGCTCCTGGGCTTCGGCGCCCCGCGTCCCTCAGCCTCGCCGTGGCTGCCCTCCCTGGGCACGCAGGGCCAGTTCTGGACGGTCATCTTCTCCTACGGCCTGGTCGGCCTGGCGCTGTTCCTCGCCTTCTTCCTGCGCATGTTCCCGCGCATCTGGCGAGCCACGGACGTGTACGGCTCGATCCTGGGCGGCATCATCCTGGCGACCCTGGTGGAGCAGTTCTACTACGGCATGAACACCGGCCTCATGATCTCCGTCGTCGCGGTGGCGCTCCTGTCGCGTCACCTCGAGGAGGAGAGTGATCCGATCAAGCGCGCCGAGGCCGAGCGTGACGGCCGCGCGAACGCCGGTAGCGTCGCCGGGACAGTCCGCGCCGAGCGCGCGGTGCGCATGGGGCAATGGACAAGCCCCGCCGCGAACGACGGGGCTTTTGCCACTCACATGCTTGCTCGACTCAACAAGTCGGGTCGTCGGGGAACGAGAAGCCGGACAGCTTCCACGCGCCGCCGTCCTTCACAAACAGAAAATAGGTGAGGGCGCGGGTCATGGTCGTGTCGTCCGTCAGCGCAGTGCCTGCGTCGTTGAGGACGCGAACATTGGAAGAGTCGACGCACGCCGAGACCGTGACGTTTCCGGCACCGTCATCGCTGAGGATGTGCACGTCCTCGAGGGTGGGTGAGCCGGTGGTGCGGGTGCCGTCCCTCGTCCACTCGAGAGCCTGCGCGTCGAACTCCTCCAGCGCCGAGGCGGTGAGCACGGAGGACAGGTCGGTCGCACGAGCCTGCTCGGGATCCGTGTACGCGTCCCATAGGGTGTTCATGACGAAGGTGGCCTGTCCGGTGGCCTCGGCGTCCGTGGCCAGCGAACCGGATTCGTTCGCGGGCCCCCCCGACTGCGGGGTGATGGTCTTCGCGACGGACTGTGGGATGTCGGACTGCGGGTCCTCTTCGGCGCTCTGCGCGCTGGACGCCGCGGAGGCGGCCATATCTGTCTCGGAGGAGCCCGTCAGGCGCAGGAAGCCGGCGATGACGAGCGCAATGATGAGGAGAATCGCGGCTGCCAGCAGGCTCTTCTTGCGGGCAGGGGAGAGCGAGTTGATGAAGTCCATGTGTATCCCATCGGTAGGTTATAGAAAAAGGCTACCGCGCGGTAGCGGGAAGGTTGATCATGAGTGAGGCAAATCAAGCCAGGCGTTCCCTCGCGCGTGGGGGCATCGTCGGCTTCGTTGGAGCGGCGGCCTCCGCGGTCCTGGGCTTCGCGTTCACGATCATCCTGTCGCGTATGCTGGGTGCCGAGGGCGCGGGTATCGTCACCCAGGCAACCGGCGTCTTCGCGATCGTCATGGCCCTGGCCAAGGTGGGCCTCGACTCCACCGCCATCTACCTGATGCCGCGCCTATCTTTGGATGCGCCCGAGGAGATCCGCGCGACCCTGTCCTTCATGGCCTCCATGACGGTGGGCGTGTCCACCGTGTGCGTCTTCATTCTCGAGGCCGTGGCTCCCCTGATCTGGAACGCCGAGGTTGCGGCGTCCACCCGGGCCGTCCTGTGGTTCGTACCGATCGGTGCCCTCACCCTGGTCGCATCCGCCGCCCTGCGGGCGCTCGGCAACATGCGCGAGTACGTCCTCATTCAGAACCTGCTGCTGCCCGGCCTGCGCCCCCTCCTCGTTGCGCTCGCGGCCGCGTTCACCGGGTCGCTGGCCTTCGTGTCTGTCGCCTGGGCGCTGCCCTTCGTCGTCGTCCTCGTTGCCGCGTGGTGGCTGCTGCTGCGACACATGCCCTCGGTGGCCGACTCGGTGGGTCGCTGGCCGACCGCTCAGCGGCGTCGTCAGGTCGTGTCCTTCGCGCTTCCTCGCACCCTCACCGCTGGTCTCGAGCAGGCGCTGCAGTGGCTCGATGTCCTCCTCGTCGGTCTCCTGGCGGGCGATGCGGCCTCGGGCATCTACGGTGGCGCCATTCGCTTCATTCAGGCGGGCATGGTCGTCGACACGGCTTTGCGGGTCGTCGTCTCCCCGCAGTTCTCAAAACTTCTGCACCAGGGTAAGACGAAGGAGCTGCGCGACCTCTACAGCACGGCCTCGATCTGGCTCGTCCTGTTCGCCGCCCCCATCTACGCCCTCATGGCGATCTACGCGCCCGCGCTCATGCGCATCCTCGGTGACGGCTTCGCTCCCGGCGCGAACGTCCTCGTGGTCCTGTGCATCGGCTCCATCGTGACTTTCATGGCGGGAAACATTCACTCGCTGCTCATCATGAGTGGACGCTCCGGGTGGGCGGCGGTCAACAAGATCGTGGTCCTTACGCTCAACGTTGTGGGTAACGTCATCTTTATTCCGCGTGGAGGAATGGTTGCCGCGGCGATCGTGTGGGCTGTGTGCATGGTGCTTGACGCGGCCATGGCGACCAGTCAAGTTTCGCGGTTTATCGGTGTGACACCGAAATTGTCGGAAGTGGTCAAGCCGATCCTTGTTGTGGGCGTGTCTGCGGTGATTCCGGGCGGGTGTATAGCGTGGTGGCTGGGGCGCGACTCTTTCGTTGCGACCATTGTCGGATCGGCACTCGCGGTCCTGGTTTTCGCTTGTGTTTGCTGGGTGTTGAGGGATCGTCTGCACCTGTCGGGACTTGGGTCCCTAGCGAGGCGTCGCAGGGGGTAGGAATGGGGTGTGTGGCGCACCTGTGAAAGTCTGACGTGACCATTCGGTTGATTGAACGGGGATTGTTGTGTAATTCTTTATGCAACAAGTTTTTGTTCCCTCCGAAAGGTCGTGTCATGGCTTCTGCGATTTCGCGCCTTGCAATCCTTGCAACTGCGCCGATTGTCGCCTGCGCTTCCCTCGCGCTCGCTCCGATGGCTCACGCTGTTGGCACAGGTCAGGGAGATTCTGCACCCGGTCAGGCTATCGTTCGCGACGGTTCGAGCGCCGCGACTGCCGCCGCGTCGTGCTGGGACATTAAGCAGCGCAATCCCAGCGCTTCCGACGGAGCGTACTGGCTGCAGACCCCCGCCATGGATCACCCTGCACAGTTCTTCTGTGACCAGACGACAGATGGTGGCGGCTGGGTCATGATCGGCCGCGGCCGTGAAGGCTGGGAGGCCTGGAGTGGCGGCAAGGGAGATCCCGCGAAGCTGACCACCCGCGGGCGTGACGCGAGCGCTTTCGACGTTGTTCAGCTCTCCAATGACACCGTGAATCAGCTGCTCAATAACGTGCCGGTTAAGGATCAGGCCGACGGCGTGCGCGTCATGCGTTCGTCGAGCCCCTCCGGACATTCCTACCAGTCGTTGGATATCCGCTTCCAGAAGATGACCGACTTCGTGTGGCCTTTCAAGATGGCACATCCCATCAGTATCTCGATGGACAAGCGCGGCCCAGTCAGCGACATCATGTGGAACACCTCCGGCTACGATCAGGGCTGGAACGCCCTGCAGGTCTACCCGTCTGCCCGTACCGGCTGGCAGATCGGCTGGGGCTATGGCCCCGTGGCCGCCAGTTGGGGTGGTGACGTCACCTCCCGTGGCTCCTTTTTGCGCAAGTCTGGTCAGACAGTGTTCCCCTACGCGGAGGCCTACATGCGTCCGCGCCTGAGCTCCGAGGACGCGTCGTTCTCCCGCATCTCCGATGAGGGACTTCCGGCCAGCACCGTCACTCGCGCCGTCTCGCAGTACGCAGCCAAGACCTCGTGGGGCGTGACCGGAAACATCAATGGCTCCTATGCCGAGGGGAACATCCAGGTTCAGGCCTTCGCTCAGGTGGGCTCCACCATGTACGTCGGAGGTAACTTCACCGGAGTGAAGCAGGGAGAAAAGGGTGCCGAGATCTCCTCGCGCGGCCTCGCCGCCTTCGATGTAGCGACGGGCGACTTCACCGGCCAGACCTTCGACTTCAACGCGCAGGTCAAGGCCCTCCTCGCTCTACCCGACGGTCGCCTCCTCGTGGGCGGTGACTTCACCCGCGTCAACGGTGAGCCTCACGTCGGCACCGTCGTCATCAACCCCTCGACTGGCCAGATCGACCCCTCGTGGGACCTGCAGGTCTCGAATGCTCTCCGTGGTGGTGCAGTGAGCGTGCGTTCGCTCGCCTACTACGATGGCAACGTCTACATTGGTGGATCCTTCACGCATCTCAGCGGTGGTGGTCGCTCGAAGGTCTACGCCCGAAACGCCGGACGCGTTGACCTCTCCTCGCGCCCCGACCGCTCGTGGAACCCCGAGATTAACGGCTCGGTCCAGGCTGTGGGCGTCTCCGAAGCCAACAGCTCCTTCTACGCCGGCGGCCACTTCACCAAGGCTCACGGCACCGAGCGTGCCTGGTACGCCGCCAAGTTCTCCACTCAGCCCGGCGCCGCCCAGGACACCTCCTTCGTGTTCGAGCCCTCGACGACCACCGCCGGCAAGTACCAGCAGACCATCGCGACGGCCGGCAACCGCGTGTACATCGGCGGATCCGAGCATTCGCTCTTCGGCTACGACGCCGGCTCCAACAAGCGTGTTTCCGGCTCCGTGACCTTCAGTAGGGGTGGCGATCTGCAGGCCAGTACCGTGTCCTCGAAGGGCATCATCTATGCGTCTTGCCACTGCTCCGATGCTTCCTACCAGGACATGTACTTGTGGCAGATGGACTCCAGTTGGTCGCGTGTCGACGAGATCAAGTGGGTCGGCGCGTGGGACGCAGCCACCGGCGAGAACCTGAAGTGGACTCCCTTCGAGCTTTCCTCGCGTCGCAAGACCGGCGCCTGGGCGCTGACGACCGATAACTACGGCAATCTGTGGGTGGGCGGCGACTTCACCCTCTCCCACACCGATGCCACGCGCACCCAGTGGAACGGCGGCTTCGCCCGCTACGATAGCCGCGACAATGTCG
>ERZ773035.2740-NODE-2740-length-11095-cov-3.621558_pt1 | contig 11095 bp, 9 predicted proteins | sample MGYA00511487_ERZ773035 | MGnify/ENA primary metagenome ERZ773035 (study PRJEB29015, sample SAMEA2737985) | human oral metagenome | biome: human oral; feature: human-associated habitat; material: dental | place: China | collected 2024 ...
GTTTTTGCCTTTACATTATATACAGAAAGGTAATAATCATTCCCCGATACGTATGCCGTAAAAAGGCTATGACTTGCTTGTCTATTTGCTAACTGCAAAGTTGCAGCTAATGCTTCCCAATTACCTTGTTCAGCAGCTTGCTTAAAGCTATTAGGGTTGTCTATATAAGTAAAAGCGGGTAACTCTTCTTCTTTAAACCATTCTTCGGTAACCTCGCTAAAAGGTACTTTTGAACGACCTGCAGCCATAAAACCAAAGAACATAATAGCTCCAAACTCAATTAACCAAATAATGCTAAGGAAAATACCACTTACAGTCATACTCTTTATACCCCAAGTACCTTCTTCATTGATAAGCATTATCAAATCAATAAGATCACTTGGGTGGGTGGCTAAGTAAAGCAGTTGCTCAAATTGAACATTACTTACCGATATGCCTATTTGCTTATTGCCGTAAACCTCTCCTGCGTTTAGCACTAAGTCTACCCATACTACCCATTGGCTGTAATAAGCTACCAATGAGGCAATAACAGCAAAAAGTGCTGAAAGCCCATAGTTGCGCACTTTACCTAGTCTAATGACTAAAAGGCTTACTGCAAAAGAGATACTAACTCCAAAACCAAAGGTAATGAGAAAGTTTACGTATATAATAGGTATATACCACGTAGCGTATGCGTAAATAGTACCTAAAATAGGCATTATTATAGCACACACTAATAAAAGATATGCAAAAGCTATGGGTGAAAATTTTCCTGAAGGCTTGTAATAGTTTGACATTTTCTGATGTATTACTGTTTATAAGTTATTATCCTAATTCTTGAATCATTAAATCAAGTCCATCTCTGATAATTTGCTGATGTGGCTGTTTAGACACACATACAAATTCAGTAAGCGCAAAGTCCTCTGGAGCTACTTCGTACGCACCAAGGTTTTCCAATTCGTCTAAATCCTTATATAGGCAAGCTTTGAGTAGCTGCATAGGATAGATGTCTAAAGGAAAAACTTCTTCATACATACCTGTTACCACAAAAGCGCGTTGTTCACCATTGGTATTGGTATTGAGGTCGTACTTTTTCTTAGGATTCAACCACGAGAAAGTAAGCGAACGAGTAAGAGATACTTTGTTGCTTATAGGCTTTGCCCAACCGAACAAATCATAATCATTCCCTTCAGGGATAGCTGTGATTTGGTCGTCATAAAAACCTAAGAAATCATTCTCACCTACCTTAGTACCAGTAAGCACATCACCACTGATAATACGAGTGTTAGCAACGTCTTTTACTTGGCTACCTACTACGCCACTAATTTGAGCGCCTGCAATAGCGGTTACGTAGTGAGGGTTTTCAATACGAGAACCTGTAAGCGCTACAGTGCGTGTAAGGTTGAGTTTGCCAGTAAGGAAAAGCTCACCGATAACTACCAAGTCCTGAGGAGTAACCACCCATACCACTTCACCCTTGTTGATAGGGCTAATACGTGCTATTTGGGTGCTGACGTTACCAGCAGGGTGAGGTCCTGAAACATTGTGAAGAACAATGTTTTTGAGGTTGCGGAAAGGAGAAAGAGAACTGTCTTTAAACACTGATACGTGCACCTTGCCAGGGGTTAGCTTAGAAAGGGCAGTAAGAGCCGTTTGTAGCACTTCTTCTTTGCCTTTTAGCACATAGTCGTAGTCAGGGGCAAGCGGGTTGGTTTTGCAAGCCGACACGAATATTGCTTTTGGAGTAGTGTCAGGATTGGCAATCACGTCATAAGGGCGCTGCTTAATAAAAGGCCAACAACCACTGCTAAGTAGGTGTGCCTTAATGTCTTCGCCCTGCATTTCGTTCACATTCTTTTCACCATAGCTCTTAAACGATTGCTCCTCGCTGGGTGCTATACGTATTTCTAAGACCTTACGTCTTTCGCCACGTATAATCTCCTTGATAGTACCACTTACAGGAGATGGGAACAAGATACGCTCATCACTCTTAGAAAAGAACAATGCTTCACCTGCCTTCACTTCATTCCCCTCACGTAGTAAAAGTTTGGGGATAACTCTGTGAAAATCACTGGGTTTAACGGCATATAAGTCAGAAAGAGGGAGCTGCTTAGTAGTCTTATCAGCTTTCCCTTCCAACAGTATGTCTAACCCTTTTCGAATGCGGATGTCGTTTGACATATCTAAAAAAATATTAGTTAGTTTTGTTAAATTTGGCGACAAATATACGAATATTTTTTGGATATAAAATAATGTAGTGATTTTATTTTATAAAAAAGAATCACTTCAGATATTTATGGCTTCTTGAAAAGTTTATATTTTCAATTAAAATAACCTAAAGGGATTCTTTTTATCTCTTAAAAATAGTGTTTATTGCTGGAAGAATGAGTCTACAAACTCATATTTGTTGAATATTTGCAAATCGTCAATTCCTTCGCCTACGCCTATGTATTTTACCGGAATTTGGAACTGGTCAGAAATGCCTATTATTACACCACCTTTAGCAGTGCCGTCTAACTTAGTAACGGCTAAGGCGGTTACTTCAGTCGCTTTGGTAAACTCTTTAGCTTGCTCAAAAGCGTTTTGTCCTGTCGAGCCGTCTAATACTAATAGCACTTCGTGAGGGGCATCAGGTACTACTTTTTGCATTACACGCTTTATTTTGCTTAGCTCATTCATCAGGTTTATCTTGTTGTGCAAGCGTCCCGCTGTATCTATGATTACTACATCAGCCCCTTGCTTTACAGCAGAAGTGAGAGTATCGTAGGCTACTGAGGCAGGGTCGCTACCCAGCTGCTGCTTAATCATCGGTACTCCCGTGCGATCAGCCCATACTTGCAACTGGTCTATCGCTGCTGCGCGGAAAGTATCGGCAGCCCCTAAGACTACTTTTAGTCCTTTTTTAGTAAACTGACTAGCCAGTTTGCCTATAGTGGTTGTTTTTCCAGCTCCATTTACGCCTACTACCATCATTACGTATGGTTTTTTGTCTGCAGGGAGAGAAAAGTCGGTAGCCTCGCCAGTGTGCGTTTCCGACAGTAGACTACCAATCTCTTCGCGTAAGATTTTATTAAGTTCAGAAGTGCCTAAATACTTGTCTTTAGCCACGCGAGCCTCTATTCGGTCTATAATTTTTAGGGTAGTATTAACCCCCACATCGCTGGCGATGAGTACCTCTTCAAGGTCATCGAGTACCTCCTCATCTACCTTTGATTTTCCGATAATAGCCTTGCCGAGACGGTCGAAAAAGCTATTTTTCGATTTTTCTAAGCCCTTGTTTAGGGTTTCTTTCTTCTCTTTAGAAAAGATATTTTTTAAAAACTCAAATGCCATAACTATACTATAATCTAAAAACTCGGGCAAAGGTAATAAAAAAGGTTTATATATGCAAAAAAGCTGTCTCACGACAGCTTTTCAGATATGATAAAAATAGAGAAAATTTAATTATTTCTTCTTCAAAAATTCATCAACGAGCTCAGGAGCCATAACGCTTTCTACGAAAGTATAGGCACCTGTTTTAGGTGATTTCACCATTTTGATAGCTTTAGTAAGCTTTTTTGATTTACCTTGTAGTGTTGCTACTGTTTTCTTTGCCATAATGTTTTAATTATTTAATTTCTTTATGAACAGTTACTTTTTTGAGGATAGGGTTGAACTTCTTAAGCTCTAATCTATCTGGAGTATTTTTTTTGTTTTTGGTAGTGATGTAACGAGAAGTTCCTGGTAAGCCAGATTCTTTGTGCTCGGTGCACTCCAATATAACCTGAATTCTATTTCCTTTTTTAGCCATTTTACTATTGTTTTTAAAATTTAGTTAATATATCCGTTACGTTCTACCTCTTTAAGCACTTCGTAGATACCTTTTTTGTCGATAGTTTTAATAGCAGCTGCCGATACTTTTAGGGTAATCCAACGATTTTCTTCAGGGATGAAGAAGCGTTTGGTACGGAGGTTTACATTAAATTTACGTTTCGTTTTGTTCATTGCGTGCGACACGTTGTTGCCCACCAATGCTTTTTTGCCTGTTAAGTCACAAACTCTTGCCATTTTTTCTCTATTTATTAATATGTTATTTATATTCAGGGCGCAAAGGTACAACTATTTTTTTTAATACCAAAACTTTTTTTGATTTTTTAGTTCGAATGTGTGATTTTTTAGCAGTTGTTTTAACCGAAAAAATATTTTGCTTTCATCATATACAAAAAAACACCCCCATTACTGAGGGTGTTTTTATGATATGCTTGCGGAGACTCTCCGCTATTTTACTTCTTCAAAATCTACGTCTTGTACGTTGTCGGTATTACCGCCTTGCTGTTGTTGTCCGCCAGCGTTAGGTTGTCCGGTAGCACCGCCTTGCTGTGCTTTGTAGAGGTCTTCTGAAGCTTGTTGCCAAACAGTGTTGATTTTGTTCAACGCTGCTTCTATGTTGCCAAGGTCTTTACTGTCATAAGCTGTTTTCAATTCGCTTAGCGCGCCTTCTATAGCCCCTTTCTTGTCAGCAGGTAGCTTATCGCCAAACTCTTTCAATTGCTTTTCAGTTTGGAAAATCATCGCGTCAGCTTCGTTTAGCTTATCAGCTTTCTCTTTAGCTTTCTTGTCGGCTTCGGCATTAGCTTCGGCTTCGCGTTTCATCTTTTCGATGTCTTCTTTAGAAAGTCCTGATGAGGCTTCTATACGTATATTGTGCGATTTGCCAGTGCCCTTGTCGGTAGCTGATACGTTGATGATACCGTTAGCATCAATGTCAAAAGTAACCTCAATTTGTGGTACCCCACGTGGAGCAGGAGGGATGTTGTCTAAGTGGAAACGACCTATCGTTTTGTTGTCGTTAGCCATTGGGCGCTCTCCTTGTAGTACGTGTATTTCCACACTTGGCTGATTGTCGGCAGCAGTCGAGAATACTTGTGACTTTTTGGTAGGGATAGTGGTGTTAGCATCGATGAGTTTAGTCATCACACCGCCCATAGTTTCGATACCCAATGATAGAGGGGTAACGTCTAAGAGCAATACATCTTTCACATCACCGGTAAGTACCCCCCCTTGTATAGCAGCCCCTATAGCTACTACCTCGTCAGGGTTTACACTCTTATTAGGTTTCTTATTAAAGAATTTCTCTACCGCTTCTTGTACAGCAGGGATACGAGTAGAACCCCCTACTAAGATAACCTCGTCTATATCACCTACGCTTAAACCTGCATTTTGTAAGGCTTTGCGGCAAGGCTCGATAGTGCGTTTTACTAGGTCGTCTATTAGTTGCTCGAATTTAGCACGAGAGAGTTTGCGCACCAAGTGTTTAGGGCCTGAAGCAGTAGCGGTGATGTAAGGCAAGTTGATTTCAGTTTCAGTAGATGATGAAAGTTCAATCTTAGCTTTTTCAGCCGCTTCTTTAAGGCGTTGTAGTGCCATTGGGTCTTTGCGTAGGTCGATACCTTCTTCAGCTTGGAACTCTTCAGCTAACCAGTTGATGATTTTTTCGTCTACGTCATCACCACCAAGGTGCGTATCGCCATCGGTAGCAAGTACTTCGAATACACCATCACCAAGCTCTAAGATAGACACGTCGTGGGTACCACCACCAAAGTCGAATACTACTATCTTGTGGTCGTTGTGGTTTTTGTCAAGACCGTAAGCTAAAGCAGCAGCTGTAGGTTCGTTGATGATACGTTCTACTTTTAGACCTGCTATCTCGCCCGCTTCTTTAGTAGCCTGACGTTGTGCATCATTAAAGTAAGCAGGTACGGTGATAACCGCGCTGGTTACTGGCTGCCCTAAGAAGTCTTCAGCAGTTTTCTTCATTTTTTGAAGTATCATAGCTGAAATTTCTTGAGGAGTGTACAAACGTCCGTCAATATCTACACGAGGAGTATCGTTGTCGCCGCGCACTACTTTGTAAGGTACGCGTGCTATTTCTTTTCCTATTTCAGAGAATTTGTTCCCCATAAAACGTTTGATAGAATAAACAGTTTTGTGAGGGTTGGTAACAGCCTGACGTTTAGCGGCGTCACCTACTTTTATTTCGCCTCCGTCTACAAAAGCTACTACTGATGGAGTAGTGCGTTTGCCTTCAGCATTGGTAATTACTACAGGGTCATTACCTTCCATAACAGAAACACACGAGTTGGTGGTTCCTAAGTCTATACCTATAATCTTGCTCATATTAATTGTTCGTTATTATTAGTTCAACATTTATTTTTAATTTCATTAGTAGATAGTCAATGATTGTGCCAAAGCACTAAAAACTGACAAAATGTCATTTTTTAGTCGTTAGTGATTAGTCGTTAGTCGTTAGAAAGCGACAAGATACTAACTACGAATGACAAGTGACGAATAACTAAATACTAATTTCTAAATACCAATTTTCCGTCGAAAGCGTCTAAGAGTATGGTGCTGTCTTTGTGGATATTGCCACTTAGTATTTCTTTAGAAAGGCGGTTAAGCACTTCCTTCTGAATGATACGTTTTACAGGACGGGCACCAAACTGAGGGTCAAAGCCTTTTTGTGCTAAGTAGTCTACCGCTTCGTCGGTGGCATCTATAAGAATACCTTCTTTAGCTACCATTTTGATAACTGCATCGAGTTGTAAACGCACGATACTGCGGATATTGTTAGCATTGAGCGGTGTAAACATTATGATGTCGTCAATACGGTTCAGAAACTCAGGGCGTACTGTCTGTTTGAGCAGTTGTAGCACTTCGTTTTTAGAGGTTTCAATAGCGCGCTCAGTGTCATTGGCGTACTTGTCGAACGCTTCTTGAATGAGCTGACTACCCATATTAGAGGTCATAATGATAATGGTATTTTTGAAGTCGGCAGTACGACCTTTATTGTCGGTTAAGCGTCCTTCGTCTAACACCTGTAAAAGAATATTGAAAGTGTCAGGGTGTGCTTTTTCAATCTCGTCTAACAAGATAACAGAATACGGACGGCGACGTACGGCCTCGGTTAGCTGACCGCCTTCTTCGTAACCTACATATCCTGGAGGCGCGCCTACCAATCGGCTTACAGCATGTTTCTCTTGGTATTCACTCATATCGATACGCGTCATTGCGTTTTCATCGTCAAAGAGGTATTCAGCCAAGGCTTTGGCAAGCTCAGTTTTACCGACCCCTGTAGTACCTAAGAAAAGGAATGAACCTATAGGGCGACGAGGGTCTTGCAAGCCTGCACGGCTACGGCGTATGGCATCTGATACCGCTTCTATCGCCTCCTCTTGTCCTACAACGCGTTTGTGCAATTCGCTTTCGAGTTTTAGTAACTTTTCGCGTTCGCCTTGTAGCATTTTCGATACTGGTATGCCTGTCCATTTAGCTACTACCTCAGCTATATCTTCAGCTGTAACCTCTTCTTTTACTAAGCTATTACCTTCACTTTTGTTGTCTAAGTTCTCTTGCAAAGCAGCCAATTTAGCTTCAGCTTCTTTTATCTTGCCGTAGCGCAACTCAGCCACTTTTCCGTAATCGCCTTCGCGTTCGGCTCTGCTCGCTTCTAGTTTGTACTGTTCGATGGCTTCTTTGGTAGCTTGTACCTCGTCAATTACGCCCTTTTCGCCTTGCCATTTGGCGTAAATAGCGTTGCGTTCTTCTTTTAGATTGGCTAAATCTACGTTGAGTATTTTGAGTTTAGCCTCATCATTTTCGCGTTTGATAGCCTCAATTTCTATTTCGAGCTGCATTATCTTGCGGTCGAGTACGTCTAACTCTTCAGGTTTAGAGTTGATTTCCATACGCAGTTTAGCAGCCGCCTCGTCCATTAGGTCGATAGCCTTGTCAGGCAAGAAACGATTGGTGATATAACGTTCTGAAAGCTCTACTGCGGCAATGATAGCCTCGTCTTTGATGCGTACCTTGTGGTGAGTTTCGTATTTTTCTTTGATACCACGAAGGATAGAAATAGCACTTTCGGTATCTGGTTCTTCTACCATTACTTTTTGGAAACGGCGTTCCAGTGCCTTATCTTTTTCAAAGTATTTTTGATACTCATCGAGGGTAGTAGCCCCAATAGCGCGTAGCTCACCACGAGCTAAAGCGGGTTTTAAGATGTTAGCAGCGTCCATAGCACCTTCGCCACCACCAGCCCCTACAAGGGTGTGGATTTCGTCAATAAACAAGATGATGCTACCGTCAGAGCTGGTTACCTCTTTCACTACCGATTTGAGTCGCTCTTCAAACTCACCTTTGTATTTGGCTCCTGCGATAAGGGCACCCATATCAAGCGAGTAGATTACTTTGTCTTTAAGGTTTTCGGGTACATCGCCTTTTACGATACGGTGTGCCAACCCTTCGGCAATAGCAGTTTTACCAACCCCTGGTTCACCCACCAGCATAGGGTTATTTTTGGTTCTACGCGAAAGAATTTGTAGTACACGGCGTATTTCCTCATCACGACCAATCACAGGGTCGAGCTTGCCACTATCAGCTAGCTGATTGAGGTTTTTAGCGTATTTGTTAAGCGAGTTGTAAGTGTCTTCAGCCGATGCGGAAGTTACTCGTTCGCCTTTGCGCAGCTCTTGAATAGCTTTCTCCATTTCTTTTTCGCTTACGCCTTGGTCTTTGAGGGCTTGTGCTATCTTGCTATTACTTTTGAAGATAGCTAAAAGCAAGTGCTCTAATGATACGTATTCGTCGTTCCATTTTTTAGCGATGTTAGCCGCTTCGTTGAGCATAGTATTGGCTTCGCGAGAGATGCCCATACTACCCCCCGTTACTTTTGGAAAAGACTGTAAGGCAGCTTCTAAGTTTCTGCTGAGCTGTTCGCGGTTGATGTTCAGTTTTTTAAAGAGGAAAGGCAACACGTTTTCGTCTACTTGCTCGATAGCTTTAAAGAAGTGTTCGCATTGCAATTCCTGATGCCCGTATTGTTGGGCAATTTGCTGAGCGGTTTGTACCGCTTCTTGCGCTTTGATAGTAAATGTATTGAAGTTCATATTAAATTCTTTTTTTGGGTTCAACAATCTCGCATAGGGTAAGGCAATAGTTGTGCCAACGCTTAATAACTGACAAAATGACAGTTGTTAATGACAAAATGACAGTTTTATGATTTTTGTAGATAGTTTTTCTGTTTTTTGGCTGTTGGTTAGTTGTTTCTACTTTGTGGGTTATTCAGTGTTTCTGTATTGTTCTTATATCGCTCCTGTATCTGAGGTAAAGGGAAGGGATAAAAGAAAAAAAGACTGTCTGAAAACTTTTCAGACAGTCTTTTTTTAATTGACAATTGATAATTAGTTAAAGAATGCTTCTTTTACTTTATCTACATAATCTAACTTTTCCCAAGTGAAGAGTTCTACCTCTATCTTTTTAGTTCTGTGGTAAGGCGATGAAAACACTTTAGTTACTACCTTAGGAGTGCGCCCCATATGTCCGTACGAAGCAGTTTCGCTATAGATAGGGTTGCGCAGTTTGAGGCGTTGTTCTATATCGTAAGGGCGTAGCGGGAAGATTTCTTGTATCTTCTTAGCTATTTCGCCATCGGTTAGGTTTACTTTGGCAGTGCCGTAGGTATTTACGTACACGCCAGTAGGCTCTGCTACCCCTATAGCATAGCTGACCTGCACCAATATTTCATCGGCTACCCCAGCTGCTACTAAGTTTTTGGCGATATGGCGCATAGCGTAGGCAGCACTGCGGTCTACCTTGCTAGGGTCTTTGCCTGAGAAAGCACCTCCTCCGTGAGCCCCTTTACCACCGTAAGTATCTACTATTATTTTGCGTCCTGTTAGTCCGGTGTCGCCGTGAGGGCCTCCGATAACGAAAATACCTGTAGGGTTGATATGGTAGATGATGTTTTCGTCGAAGTAAGGCGCGTACTGAGGGTATTTCTTAATCACACGAGGGATAAGGATATTTACTATATCCTCTTTGATTTTCTTAAGCATTTTGCTTTCTGTATCGAAGTCGTCGTGCTGGGTGGAAATTACTATGGTATTTACGCGCACAGGCTTATTATCATCGCTGTATTCTAAGGTTACTTGGCTTTTAGCATCAGGGCGTAAGTAGGTTATTTCGCGGTTTTCGCGGCGTATTTCAGCCAATTCTCTTAGCAAAGCGTGCGATAGGTCTAAGGCAAGCGGCATATAGTTATCAGTTTCGTTTACCGCATAGCCAAACATCATACCTTGGTCGCCAGCCCCTTGTTCTTCAGGTTTGCCGCGCTCAACGCCTTGGTTGATGTCAGGCGACTGCTCGTGTATAGCTGATAGCACCCCGCAAGAGTTCGCTTCAAACATATATTCGCTTTTGGTATAGCCTATTTGTTTGATAACGTTGCGCGCTATTTGCTGCACATCAATGTAAGTGTTTGATTTTACTTCGCCAGCAAGAATTACCTGCCCAGTGGTTACGAGGGTTTCGCAAGCCACCTTAGAGTGGGGGTCGAAAGCGAGAAAGTTGTCGATAAGAGCATCGCTAATTTGGTCAGCGATTTTGTCAGGGTGTCCTTCAGAAACGGACTCAGAGGTAAAAAGATATCCCATTGTTATATGTGGTTTGTAGAGGATAATTAGCACTAAATCAATGGGGTACTACTAAAAAAGAAGTAATAAATGATTACTGTTTTAGCATTTTTTGGGGAGTACCCCAAGAGGTTGCAATCAGTACAAATTTGTCCTCTTGTTATTATTTTCGCGGCAAAGATAATGATAATTTGCTAATTAGCAAGTATATCAATTAGCAAATTATCATTATTCAGAAAAAAAAGTTACTCGATTACAGTCCGATAACGATACCTACGTGGGGTACTAAGCCCGAACTGAAAATACTTTTGTCTTTTTTGTACAGTACGTTATAGCTCGCACCTATTTGCAAATAGGTATTATTGCCCAACTGCTGCATATAACCTCCGCCGAGGTAAAGGGCGTTTTCTTCGGTGTTATGGGTGTAACTAGTGCTTTTGTTCTTAAGCGATACAAAATAGTGCTGAAAAGAACTACTCAGGTAGGCTGCTCTTCCGATATAATAGGCTAATGAAGGGCCTACCCCCAGAGAGAGGCTGCGGTAGTACTCAGTGTGCTGTAGAGAGCCGTTGATGTTGAGAGCGAGCTCTAGATCATTCGTGATTTTATAACCTATACGGGGTGATAAATCTAAACTCAAACCGTAAGTGGTAAAGTTGATACCTACA
>ERZ773035.2744-NODE-2744-length-11086-cov-27.144593_pt1 | contig 11086 bp, 9 predicted proteins | sample MGYA00511487_ERZ773035 | MGnify/ENA primary metagenome ERZ773035 (study PRJEB29015, sample SAMEA2737985) | human oral metagenome | biome: human oral; feature: human-associated habitat; material: dental | place: China | collected 2024 ...
TCAGTGCGCTCGCGGAGACCTCTGCCGCACCGACAGCACCATAGCCGAGCACACCGACGAGGGCAGCGACCGCCGTTTTCTTCATCATCTTTGTATTCATCATGTGAATCACGTCCTTTTCGCATTTACAGAAATCTCTTCCCGTTACATGGCCATAATAGCGCCTCTACATGGGAAATGTATTCGATGGGGATGCGAGTTTCGTTAGGACTTGCTCCTAATTTTTGTTGTTGAATGAAAATTCTTTGATGCCCCATCTGGTTCCGAGAGGAATGCCATTGCCGCCGTATTGGAGCGCGCCGATGAGCGCCGCCGCTGCACCCGTGATCTTGTCGGGCGCTTTGGATAGTGCCGCCGCATTGGAGCACGCCGCAATGATGCCGTTCATACTAAAGACGAAGAACATCGGCACGACAATGCCCCAGAGCCCGAGCGCCCCTGTGAGACCATCCGCGAGCAGCCAGAGCGCGGCGATGCTGGCAATCACTGTCGCCGCCTTGAGCAGGGTGGAGAGCGGGAAACGATTTACGAGGCCGCGGTTGAAGAAGCTCACGGTCATGAGTCCGAGCACATTCACGCCGAAGAGGAAGCCGTAGTACTGCGGGTCGACGCCGAAGTGTCGGATGTAGATGATGGGGGTCTCGGTGATAAAGGCGTACGCCGCAACATAGAAAAAGGTCACGCACAGCGTATTCGTCATAAAGGGTCTCATCCGCAGGAGCCGCGCGATGGCAAAGCCGACGAGAAAACTCGTGATGGTGAGCGCCGCAGACCCGCCGAGATTGTCCTGCATGACGGGCATCGCCGGCAGGTAGATGTCCGTTGCGAGCGAGGCAAACGCCATAAATGCGCTCAGAATAACGAGAAACGAGATGCTCCTCCTGCTGCTGTCCATAAAATCCTTCCCTCCTCGTGACAAGTGACTGCATTATATAACGCGGTGTGCGCTTTATCAATTTGTTTTTCCAATCGAAAACAGCCCGCCTGCTTATGCAGGGGGCTGTGCTTGGATAACGGCAGATTAGCTTCTCCCGCCAATGCAGAGCCTGTGCGCGGGACACGTAGAAGCGGCGATCACGGAAGGCGGTCAACGTCAGCCCCTCACCTCCAGAATCAGCGGCGCGACGGCGCCTTTTTTTACGTCGATGATCCCCTTGTCGGTCAGTTTGAAATACGGGCTGACGGGCAGGGAGAGGGTGCTGAGAGACATGATGACGTTGTCGTGGCGGTAGCCACAGTCCGTGAGAGCGCGGCGGACGCCGGCGATCTGTTCGCCGAGGACGGGCAGCGGGCGATCGGAGAGGATGCCCGCGATCGGCAGCGGGGCAAACGCCTGCACACTGTCGTCCCGTACCGCGACGAATCCACCCTGCGCCTCGATGACGGTGTTGGCCGCCGTCTGCATGTCCGCCGCCGTCTGCCCGAGGACGAGCAGATTGTGGCTGTCGTGCGCGTAGGTGGTCGCCGCCGCACCGCATGTGAGTGCCGTCCCGCCGACGAGCGCCATGCCGCAGCCGCCGTTTTTCCCATGGCGCTCGAAGACGCAGGCGAGGCTGTACGGGCTGCTCTCCCAGTCGATCACGCCGCCGCGCACAGGCAGCTCTGCGCGCTCCTCCGCAACAAAGGTCGTATGCTCCTGCACCGCAAGGATGCGGCAGAGAGCCGACCCCTCTCTGATCGGCGCACGCAGGACGAAATCCTCGGCCGTGCGCGGCGACAGATGAACGCTATGATAGAAATGCGCCGGGAACGACGTGTCGCGCTCCGGCTCCTCCCACGCCGTGCCGCGTGCAAAGACCTGCGCCCCCGCGCGCCAGACGCTCTCGATGGCAAAGGCTCGCAGGTCGGAGAGCACGACAAAGTCCGCGATGCGGCCGGGCGCGATGGCGCCCTTGTCCCGGAGTCCCATGTGCTGCGCGGGTACATAGGTCGCCGCATAGATCGCCTCCTCCGGCGCGAGGCCGAGCTCGATGCTCCGCTGCACGAGATGGTTGAGCTGTCCGCGCCGCACGAAATCGTCCGGCATTGTGTCGTCCGTGACGAGGGCAAAGCGCCCGGATAGGCGGTTCTCCATGAGGTAGTCAAGGAATTCCTTCTTCAGTGTCTTTTCCTGCAGCTGGATGAACATTCCGTTCGCAGCACGCGCGGCGAGCCCCTCCATCGACTGATCCGTATGATCCGAACGGATGCCGCGATAGAGGAGCTGCGCGAGCTCCCATCCGACGAAGCGCGGACAGTGCCCCTCGATGGAGAAATCCGGCCGCCCGTGCTGGATCTGCCGGATCAGGCGGTTCGTCTTGGAATGCGCGTCCGCGAGCACCGAGCGGCAGTCCATGACCTCGCCGAGGCAGATGACCTGCTCCATGTGCATGAGCGCCTCGACATCATCGTTCTCGATCGCAGCGCCCGCGGTCTCGAGCGCCGCATTCGTCGACGGGACGGACGAGGGGATGGCGATCCGAACGTCGCAGGGACCGTTTTGCGTCGTCTGCATCAGCGCGCGGATGCCCGCAAGGCCGAAGACGTTTGCAATCTCATGCGGCTCGGCGATGAGTGTTGTCACGCCGTTGCGTGCAGCGCCGTTCATAAATGTACGTGGCGCACACATCGTACTCTCAATGTGCATATGACAGTCGATCAGTCCCGGGATTACGTACTGCCCCGCGAGATCGATCGTGCGCTGCGGCGCGATCGGCAGCGCATCGGTGCCGACATAGGAAAAGCGGTCGCCGCTGACCGCAATATTTCCCGCGACGAACTTTTTGAGATAGCTGTTGTAGACCTGACCGTTCGTCAGAAGTACGTCGATGTTCATGGCGGCCCCCTATTTCACGCCCGCAATGGCGTAGAAGTAGTATGCGAGGAGGAGCGCGAGCAGATAGTGCCCCTTGTGCAGCTCATGCATGCGCCCCGCGGCGAGCTTCATGATGACGAACGCGATAAACGCAACGGAGATGCCGTTCGCAATGTTGAACGTGTACGCGGTAAAGGCGATGCAGAGGAACGCCGGGATGTACTCGGCGATGTCCGTGTAGTCGAGGTTGCGCATGCCCGCCATCATGCTGACCCCAACGTAGATGAGGACGGGTGCGGTCGCCGCCGCCGGGATCATGAGCGCGAGCGGGGTCACCGCGAGGATGAGGAGAAAAGCAGCCGCCGTCGTGCATGCCGTCAGCCCCGTGCGCCCGCCCGCCTCCACGCCCGCACCGGACTCGAGGTAAGTGATGAGCACCGGGATGGTGAAGAAGGAGCCGACCGTCGCGGCGATGGAGTCGACGTGGAAGACCTTGTCGATGTCGGGCAGGTCGCCGTTCTTGTCGAGGAAGCCCGCCTTGCCGCCGATGCCGATCGCCGTGCCGAAGCTCGAGAAGAAATCTGGCAGAAAGAACGCAAAGAGGAACGGCAGATACTGAAGGTCGAGTGCGCCGACAAGGTCAAAATTGAAGAAGATCGGCGCAATGCTGTCCGGCATGCGGAAGATGCTCTCGGGGATCTTTGTGAGCCCCATCGGGATGCCGATGACCGTCCCCGCAAGGATGCTGATGAGTGCCGCGCCGCGCACCTTACGTGCCGTGAGCACGAGGAGGATGACGAAGGTGATCGCAGCAAGGATGACGACGGGCTGCGTGAGATCGCCGAACGAGAGCGCGACCTTCTTCGCATTGACGGCGAGCAGCTTTGCATTGCGCATGCCGATCACAGCGAGGAAGATGCCGACGCCCGCGCTGATCGAGATCTTGATGCTGCGCGGGATCGTCATGACAATAACCTTACGAATGCCAAGCACTGTAACGATGATGAACAGCAAACCACTCAGAAAGACGATGGCACTCGCGACGCCGATCGGCACATTTTGAAGCTGCACCATGGTGATCGAGAAGATCGCAACGCTGCCCATGCCGGGCGCGAGCGCAAAGGGGCGGTTCGTGTAGAGTCCCATCGCCATCGACGTGAGGAAGATCATCAGCACCATGCCGGTGAGCATCGCTCCCTCGGGGACGCCCGCCTCGCCCATCATGTGCGGCACGACAGCGAGCACGTAGCCCATCGTCGCAAACGTCGTGAGACCCGCGATGATCTCCGTACTGACGGAGGTCTGGTGCTCCTGCAGTCGGAACTGCCGTTCAAACCGCTCCTCTAGGAATGAATTCATTGGATGTCCCTCCCAAAAAGACTGCTAGGGAATCACTGATAAAATGGAGTCCGTCAAACTGCTGCAGAATTTATCGGTGCTTCCCAAAAATAATCCATCTTCATTATAAACCCATTGCGGAGCTTTTCCAAATAAATTCATATTCTTTAGGGTAAAACGGGGCTGCTCCATGAAGGCAGATATAGTCTGCGTGATGCACTGTGGGGATTGGGCGTCGCTTCTGGTTTTTGGCAGAGGAATAACAGCGCAAAAAAAAGACCGGCGTCTGCCAGTCTTTTTTCTTAGAAAATACCCTGTGCCCGATAATACTGCGCTTTCCCGCGCAGGACATCGCCGCCGCGCGAACCGTTCGTCGCCCACGGATTGAAAACGAGGCTCTCCGCCATGCCGAGGTACTCGAGATCCCAGCGCTCGCAGGTAGTGCGCGGGCCATAGGGTGCGTGGGCGCGCACGCCGTCCTCGTTGTCCGCCGCCTCGCCGTGGGTTAGAATGCGCTCCTTGTCAATCGTGAGCCAGAGGCCATCCGCGAGCGCCGCCGTTGCCATTGCCATTGCTTCGATCTGGGCGGCGGTCGGCGGCTCCACTCCGAGACCATCGGTGGTTGCACCGCACGCCGCGAGGAGGGCGATGCTCACGCTCCCGCTGTTGCGCAGATAGGTCGCAGCAAGCACTTCATCGAGTGCGCCCGCCCCGATCACATAGATTGCTCCATCCGCGTCGATCTGCACATGGTAGTCCGCAAAGAACTGTCCGTAGTGCCCCGCCGTCCAGTGGAGGTACAGCTTCGTCTCACGCGCGCATCGGGTGGCGGCGTACATCAGGGCAGGACGGTAGGCCGCACCGAGTTCACGCAGCTCGGCACAGGTGACACGCCGCATGGCAGAGCGTGGGAGGATAGTACTCATCGCGTCCCCTCCTTTTCACCCCGCATCATGACGGTGCGCCCGAGGAATCCGATGAGTCCCGAGGCGATGTTGCTCGTCAGCTCCGCACTTCCATAGAAGACGGAGAGGATCGCAACGATGACGAGTCCCGTTCCGACCATCCAATCCACGCGCGGCAGATAGTTTCGCATAAAAAATCTCCTTTCTCTTGTCTGCAAAATTTCTTTCCATAAGAAATACTTGCTGCAAACAGGAAAAAGGAGAGTAATATTTACTTTTTCATCCGCGCCCCGCGCCGCACCTTCTCGAGATAGTGGCGCGTCTCGTGGACGACGATCCCAGAGAGGGCGATGAGCGCGATGAGGTTCGGGATTGCCATGAGGCCGTTCACGATGTCGGCGAGCACCCAGATCGCCTCGAGCTTCAGGAATGCGCCGCACGCAATGAGCGCGATGAAGACGAGACGATACGGCAGGATGGCGCGCACGCCCGCCAGATACAGCATGGCGCGCTCGCCGTAGTAGTTCCAGCCGAGGATGGTGGTGAACGCAAAGAGCGCGAGCGAGACGGTGAGGAGTGCGCCGCCGATGCTACCGTAGAGGCTCGAGAATGCCGCGCCCGTCATCGCCGCGCCGGCAGTGTCGCCGTGCCATGCGCCCGTGAGGACAAGCACAAGCCCCGTCATCGAGCAGATGATAATCGTATCAATAAATGTACCTGTCATAGAGATCAGCCCCTGCTCGGCGGGCTCCTTCGTCTTTGCCGCCGCCGCCGCAATCGGCGCGGAGCCGAGACCCGACTCGTTCGAGAAGACGCCGCGCGCAATGCCGTTCTGCATTGCCATCATGACGGTCGAGCCGGCGAATCCGCCCGCTGCAGCTGTACCCGTGAACGCGCTGTCGAGGATGAGCGCGATTGCCGCAGGGAGCTCACCGATATGCATGAGGATGATCCCCGCGCAGATCACGATGTAGAGCACCGCCATAAAGGGGATGATGCGCGAGGCGACCTCTGCGATGCTGCGCAGCCCGCCAATCGTGATCGCCGCGATCAGCGCCGTGAGCGCGAGATCGGTCACGAGGCGCGGCACGCCAAAGGACAGCTCCACGGAGTCCACAATGGCGTTCACCTGCGGGAACGTGCCGATGCCAAAGAACGCAACGAGCACCGTCGCCGCCGCGAAGAATCCCGCCATTGGACGGTATTTCTCCCCCATGCCGCGCCGAATGTAGTACATCGGGCCGCCCGCGATCTCGCCGCGCTCGTCCGTCGTGCGGTACTTCACGGCGAGCAGACCCTCTGCGTACTTCGTCGCCATGCCGAAGAACGCCGCCATCCACATCCAGAAGATTGCGCCGGGGCCGCCGACCTTCACCGCCGTTGCAACGCCGACGATGTTGCCCGTGCCGATCGTCGCGGCAAGCGCGACGCAGAGCGCCTTGAAGCTCGAGATATCGCCCGCGCCGCGATTCTTTGCCTTGAGGATCAGCCCGAGCGCACGTGGCAGGTGCACAACCTGAATCAGCGAGAGGCGCACGGTGAGGAGGATGCCCGTCCCCACGAGCAGCGTGATGAGCGGAACGCCCCAGAGAAATGAGTCAATGGCGTTCAGCATGGGAAGAAATGATTCCATGTAGATACCTCCTAATTAATTCATTTTCATTTGGCTCAAAAATGAAAATATGCGGGTATTCTACCATGATAAAGGATGAAAGTCCATGTATACATGAATCTGCCGATTCCAATTTTACATATACGCCAAAATAAAGTACAATTCAGTCATAGAGCCTCTCGAAAAAGGATATCAATTCTCTATTTCAAAAACGAATAAATCATCGATTCATTTCATCAAGAAAAGCATGGTTTTACAAAATGAAATATCTCTCCTTTTCCATTTGAAATACTTCGCCGAGCGATGTGATTTTTCGTCCGATGCAGAAATTTTTTCCAGCCGCAAACAGGCGTCATGATGCGATATTTTTATTTTATGATAAATTTGAGTTAGGATGCCAGCAAGGTTGGCACGGAACTTGCTCTATACTATAGGCAGAAGCAGCAATGTTTCAGATCGGGCAAAATCAAAGGAGGAACTATCATCATGAAACGTATTCTATTCGGACTCTTGAGCACAGTCCTCGCGATCACCCTGCTCGCGGGCTGCGGCGGTCAGCAGTCGGCATCGAAGGACGGCAAGGTCGTCATTCAGGTGGGCTACGAGAACAACCCCGGCGAGCCATTTGACAAGGGCGTGAACAAGTGGAAGGAGCTGCTCGAGCAGAAGTCGAACGGCACGATGACGATCGAGACCTATCCGTCGAGCCAGCTTGGCAGCAAGAACGATCTCATCGACCAGATGATCGCAGGTCAGCCGGTCGTGACGCTCGCGGACGGCGCGTTCTACGCGGATCGCGGCGTGAAGGATTTCGGCATCGTCTTCGGCCCGTTCCTCTTTGACAACTGGGACGAGTGCTGGAAGCTCATCAAGAGCCAGTGGTACGCAGACAAGAGCAAGGAGCTCGAGGGCAAGGGGCTGAAGCTCCTCGGCTCGAACTGGGTCTACGGCGCGCGCCACACGCTGACGACGAAGCCCGTGAACACCGTCGAGGATCTGAAGGGTCTGAAGATCCGCGTCCCAAACAACGGCATCCAAGTCAAGGGCTTTGAGGTGCTCGGCGCGGTGCCGACGCCGATGCCGCTTGGCGACACCTATACCGCTCTCCAGCAGGGCACGATCGACGGCGTGGAGAATCCGCTGCCCGTGCTCTACAACGGCAAGTTCCAGGAGGTCGCAAAGTATCTCATCCTCGACGGTCACGTCAAGAATTTCACGACGCTCGTCTGCGGCGCACAGTTCTTCAACAGTCTGACGCCCGAGCAGCAGAAGCTCCTCGTCGAGACGTGCGAGGAGGCGGGTCTCTACAACAACGAGCAGCAGGCAGCCTCCGAGAAGGAAGTGCTCGAGAAGTTCCGCAGTGAGGGCGTGACAATCGTCGAGCCCTCCGATACGGTGCTCGCGGGATTCCGCAATGCGTCGCAGAAGTTCTACACGCTGCCCGACTTCGGCTGGTCGAACGGCCTCTATGACACGGTCAAGGCTGCGATGAAGTAAGCGATTCCGATCTGCAAGGACGCGCCGCCTCGGCGGCGCGCTTTTTCATCAGAAATATTTTATGGGAAAAGGAGAGACTATATGGAAGCGAAAGATAAGGAGCTGGGGATTCTCGAGAATCTGGACTATGTCATCGCAGGGATCGCGCTCTCGGTGCTTGTCCTCGTGACATTCGTCGGCGTCTTTACGCGCTACTTTCTGAAGATGCCGTTCGCGTGGGGAGAGGAATTCCAGCTGGCGTGCTTCGTCTGGATCACATTCCTCGGCGTCGGCGCCGCGTTTCGCTCGGGCAGCCACGTCGCGATCGAACTGCTCGTGGAGCGCATGCCAGAGCGGGTCGCGCGCTATGTCGAGCTGGGTGGCTACGCTGTCTCGATGATCATCTTTACATTCTTCCTTTACTACGGCACGCAGATCGTACTCTCGATGGTCGCGATGGGGCGCACGACGAACATCCTCGGCATCCCCTATGCGGCGATCTACATCGTTGTGCCCATCGGCTGCCTCCTGATGATGTATAATTACACGCGTATCATTTTGAAAAAAGGAAAGGAGGCACACTGATGGAAGGCACAGTCATGCTTTCGGCAGCCGTGCTGCTCGTACTGCTCTTTCTCAAAGTTCCCGTCTTCGTCTCCGTCCTCGCGGGCGGCGTGACGTACTTCCTCATGGTGCCGAATCTGCCAGGCACAATCTTCGTCCAGCGCGTGATCGCGGGCACGGAGAGCATCCCGCTGCTCGCGATTCCGTTCTTCGTCTGCGCGGGCGTGTTCATGAACTACACGGGCGTAACGAAGCGCATCATGAACTTCTGCAGCGTACTCCTCGGCACCTTCGTGGGCGGTCTTGCACAGGTTGCCATCCTGCTCTCGACGCTGATGGGCGGGCTCTCCGGCTCGAACCTCGCAGACGCGGCGATGGAGGCCAAGATGCTCGTCCCCGAGATGACGAAGCGCGGCTTCTCACTCGAGTTCTCATCCGTCGTTACGGCGACCTCGGCGATCATCACGCCGCTCATCCCGCCCGGCATTGCAATGATTATCTACGGTTCGATCGCGAATCTCTCGATCGGCAAGCTCTTCATCGGCGGCGTAGGCCCGGGGCTCCTGCTCTGCGTGGCGATGATGATCCTCGTCTCGATCATCTCCCATCGGCGCGGCTACAAGCCGATCCGCACGGAGCGCGCCACCCCCGAGGAGTTCTTCACCGCGCTGAAGGCCGCGTTCCTCCCGCTCTGCCTGCCGATCATCATCATCGGCGGCATCCGTATCGGCCTCTTCACGCCGACGGAGGCGGGCGCGGTCGCGATCATGTACTCGCTTTTCCTCGGCATCATCTACCGTGAGATGCACCTGCACGATGTCATCACGGGCATCCGCGAGACGGTTACGACTTCCGCGTCCATCATGATCATCATCGGCGCAGCATCGACCTTTGCATGGATTCTCACGAAGGAGCGCATCCCGCAGGAGCTCGCACAGATGATGATCGTCTTCCTCGAGACGCCCGCACTCTTCCTCATTGTCGTCAACATCTTCCTGCTCATCGTCGGCATGTTCCTCGAGGGCAATGCAGCAATGATTATCCTCGTGCCCCTGCTCGCGCCGATCGCAGCATACTTCGGCATCAACGAGTATCAGTTCGCGATCATGTTCATCTTCAACCTCGCGATCGGCGCGCTCTCGCCGCCGATGGGCACGCTCATGTTCGTCACCTGCGGCATTACGAAATGCAAGATGAGCGCATTCATCAAGGAGGCAGTTCCGTTCTACATCCTCCTCGTCGTCTGCCTCGCACTGCTGACGATCTTCCCGATCTTCAGTTCTGGGTTCATCGACTTCGTCTACGGCGGGTAATTTTATCTTGAAAGGGGAGGCGCAGCCTCATGTCACTCATTCTGTTTGCCGCACCGGCGGCGGATATCGCCCAGAAGGCGGAGCGCATCATACGTCGCCGCCAGCTCGACATCCCCGTCATCACGGCGGATGACAAATCCGTGCGCGATGTGGTGCTCGCCTACCCCGACCCGTTCGTCGTCATCAGCCGCGGCGGTGTCGCCGAGGAGATCAAGCAGATCCCCGGCCGCACGGTCGTAGAGGTCACTACCTCGTTCAACGACATCCTCGCCGCCGTTGCCTCCCTCGATGCGCAGGGCATGCGGCGCATCGCCGTCGTCATGCGCGGCAACATCCTCTTTGAGACGCCGCAGAACTTCTCGCTCTCGGGGCTGGACATCCTCGTCCGCCCCTGCGATACGTACGAGGAGATCGAGGCGACGGTGCGCAGCCTCGCACAGACGAAGAAGGTGGACGGGATCGCGGGCTGCCGCTATGCCGTGCGCGTGGCACAGGAGGTGCGCATCCCGAACGCCTACGTCGATACAAGCGAGAAATCCATCGAGAAGGCGATCGACGACGCACTGAAAATCCTCGACGCAAAACGCAAGGAGTCGCTGCAGCTCGAACGCCTCGAGGCAGTCATCGAGAACATCGACGAGGGCGTTGTCGTGCTCGACGAGCAGGATCGCCCCGCATTTTTCAACGACGAGGCGAACGACCTCTTTCGCGGCAGCCTGCACACGGATTTCGCCGAGGTCATGGGTACGGAGCTCAAGGAGTACGCGGGCGAACGGCTCGTGACCATCCAGGGGCGCAAGGCACTCTTTCGCATGGTGCCCGTCGGGATGCGCAACCGCCGCGAGAACACGGTGCTCATCTTCCACGAGGCGGAGGCGATCTCCAAGCAGGAGCAGAAGGTACGCTCCTCCCTCTACCAAAAGGGATTCTACGCGCGCATCCGCTTCCCTGACATCCGCACGGAGTCCGAGCGCATGAAGGAGATCATCGCGCGCGCGGAGAAATTCGCGCGGACAAACGCGAACGTCCTCATCCTCGGCGAGACGGGCACGGGCAAGGAGGGCATGGCACAGAGCATCCACAA
>ERZ773035.2755-NODE-2755-length-11060-cov-31.068787_pt1 | contig 11060 bp, 11 predicted proteins | sample MGYA00511487_ERZ773035 | MGnify/ENA primary metagenome ERZ773035 (study PRJEB29015, sample SAMEA2737985) | human oral metagenome | biome: human oral; feature: human-associated habitat; material: dental | place: China | collected 2024 ...
CGGAGGCCGGCACCGACAACATCCTGGGCGTCCCCTACATGGTGGTCACCCACGTCCCCGGCCGGGTCCTGCGGGCCCGGGACTGGGGGCCGGGCCCGGCTCGCGCGCTCGCGGCCCAGATCGCCAGGCTCCACCTCGCCCTGGCGGCTCCCGGCGCCGCCGCCCCCGCGCTCCCGGACGCCGATGCCTCGGGGCCCGCTCCTGTTCCGAGCGCCTCCCGGGAGGGGCGGACCCTCCTGTCCTGGTGGCGCGAGCACCACCCGCGCACCCTCCGCGATCCGCGGGTCGTCCCCCTTCTGGATCCCTGGCGCCGGGCGCTCGAGCGCCTCGATCCTGCTTTCGAGGGCGTCCCGACCCACCCGCTCATCCACGGGGACGCGGTCCTGACCAACATCGTCCTCGCCCCCGACGGGACGCCCCGGTTCATCGACTTCGAGTGGGCGGGCCCCGGCGACCCGGCCAAGGACCTCGCCCTCATCGGCGGGCGGGTGGTCGGCGGCCCCTGGTACGCGCCCATGGGAAGGCCCGAGATCGCCGCCTTCGTGACCGAGTACGCCGGGTGCCTCCGGCGCCTCGGCGCGGAGGCGGCTCAGACGGGTGCGGTTTCGCAGGCGCGCCCGCGCTCCGGGCACCGGCCGACCTGGGAGGCCGACGCCCGCACCGCCGACCCGCAGCGCCTTCTGGCCCGGCGCGACGCCTGGGAGCTGCTCGACCGCCTGCCCAACCTCCTGTACTGCCTCAGTCTCGCCGAGCAGAGCCCCCGCCACGCGCGCTGGGCCGACGACCTGGCCGCGGGCCTGGGCGCAGTCCTCGCGGCCGGACGTTGACTGATGACCGGGCGCCCAGCTTCGCGGCGCGGAGCGCTCGGAAGTATCGCAGGAAGTACGCGACGATCCCGATCGCCAGCGGGACGGCGCTTCCCAGCACCAGGACGGCCGCCGTCCTGCCGCCGACGGCGTAGCCCACAACGGTCGCGAGCCAGGCGGGCGGCCCGCAGGCGGCGAAGACGACAATGAGCGGGTCGCGCCGGGCGAAGAATGTGAGGATCTTGCGGCAGGGCAGCATCCGATGCAGCGAGCGCAGGGAGAGGAGGGGGTAGACGGCGACGGCAACGGCCAGCAGGGCGGCGACAACGGGCTCTGGCGCCGGATACGGCGCCTGCGGAGACTGCGTGACGGCGAGCATGCAGAGGATCCAGACCACTGCGGCGCCCCCGTACACCTGGCCGCACAGGAGGACGAGCAGGCGATCGAGCGTCCACCACGCCCATGGCTCGGAGGGGTCGCGGTGCAGGACGCGCGCTGCTCCGCCGATCGCCGTCGGCAGCCTCAAGCTGCGGGCCTGCACGAGGGAGAGATTGAGCTCGGCCTCGATCTGGCGAGGATCCAGGCGCAGGGCCCTCCGGTAGGCCTGCTGCGCCGCGAACCGGTCGCGCTCGTGCAGAGCCATGCCGAGGACCGTGTGCGACCGGGGCTCGTTTGGCTCCAGCGCCAGAGCCGCGCTCGCCTCGCGCCGGGCCTCTTTCCTGCGCCCGTAGAAGGTGCAGGCCATGGAGAGCCTGCGGTGCGCCTCGGCGTCGTCTGGGTTGTCGGCGACGACGGCGCGCAGGACGGTGAGCTCCTCCTCCGCCCGTCTGCGGGGGTTCTCGGGCCGGGCGGATGCTCCGTCGTCGGGGCGGGGGAGGGGCGATGAGTAGGTCACGGCGGACGCTCCTTTGACGAGAAGGTGCCGGACCCCACTGTATGGGGGACTGCGCGCGCCGATGCGCTGTCGGGCCAGCCCGATTACGGACCCGCCAGGTGGCGGGTTGGGGGCGTCGCGCCACTGCGAGCAGGATTGGGCCATGAGCCCACCGACCTCCTGGCGCGACCAGTACCGGCAGATGGGGCGCGACGCCGCCTACCTTCTGCTCGCCTGGCCACTCAACCTTCTCGCCTTCCTCATCGTCGTGCCTCTGGCCGCGCTGGGGGTGGGCACCGTCATCATCTGGGTCGGCCTTCCCGTCCTCGTGCTGAGCCTGGCGATCAGCGCCGGCTTCGCCGCCATGGGGCGCCGCGCCGCGGCCGCTGTCGACTCCAGCGACTTCGTGCCCGGCCGCTACCTGCGGGCGGAGCCCGGGGCCGGGATCCTGCGGCGTCTGCTCGTGCCGCTGCGGGACCCGCAGCGCTGGCTGGACCTGGTGTGGATCTTCGTCGGCCTCTTCGTGACGGCCGTGACCTGGGCCCTGGCCGTCGCCTGGCTCGCGGTAGCAGTTCTCGGAGTGCTCGGGGCCGTTGCGGAGATCATCCTGAATGTCGCCTGGCCGCAGCAGACTCAGTCCCTGGCCGAGCTGCTCGGGCTGAGGCCGGCCCTGCCGTGGCAGGTCGCGATCGACCTGACGGTATGGGCGCTGTTCGCCCTCACCGCCCCCTTCGTGCTGCGCCCGCTGGCGCTCCTCCAGCAGGCCTTCACCCGCGTCCTGCTGTGCCGGCGCAGCGAGATCTCCCGCCTTGAGGCCTCCCGCGCCGCCGTGCAGCGGGCCGAGGCCGACACCCGCCGCCAGCTCGAGCGCGACATCCACGACGGGCCCCAGCAGCGGCTCGTGCGCCTGGGCATGGATCTGGCCCGGGCCAAGCGCCAGGCCGTCAAGGACCCGCAGGCCGCCGAGGACATTATCGCCGGGGCGATGGACCAGACCCAGCAGACCCTCGACGAGCTGCGCAGGCTCTCGCGCGGCATCGCCCCGCCGGTGCTCGTCGACCGCGGGCTGTCGGCGGCGCTGGCCGAGACCGCTGCGCGCTCCACCGTGCCGGTGACCGTGAGCGCCGACCTGCCGCACCTGCCCGATCATGTCGCCCATACCGCCTACTTCGTGGCCAGCGAGGCCCTGGCCAATCTCAACAAGCACTCCGGTGCCCGCTCGGCCGAGCTCGGCGCCGTCGTCGAGGCCGGGCGGCTGCGCCTGTGGGTGACCGACGACGGCGTCGGGGGAGCGGCCCTTGCCAAGGGGCACGGCCTGGCCGGCCTGGTGGAGCGGCTCGACGGCGTGGACGGGCGGCTGACGGTGACCTCGCCGGCCGGCGGGCCGACCCGGGTCGAGGCGGTGATCCCGTGCGCGTCCTGATCGCCGACGACTCGGTCCTGCTGCGCCAGGGGCTCGCGCTCATTCTCGCCGAGGGCGGCCACGAGGTGGTTGCCGGGGTCGGCGACGGCCGGGCGCTCGTCGACCGGGCGCTGGCGCTGCGGCCCGACCTCGTCATCGCAGACATCCGCATGCCGCCGTCACACACCGACGAGGGGCTGCGCGCCGCCGCCGGCATCCGGCAGCAGTGGGCCGAGGCTCCCATCCTCCTGCTGAGCCAGTACGTGGTGGCCAGCTACGTGCCCGAGCTCCTGGCCGACGGCGGGGGCGGCATCGGCTACCTCCTGAAGGACCGCGTCACCGACATCGACTCCTTCCTCGAGTCGGTGGAGCGGGTTGCGCGTGGCGAGCTGGTCCTGGACCCCGACGTCGTGGCCCAGGTGATGCACCGCGGCCGGCGCAACGACCCGATCGAGTCGCTCACGCCGCGCGAGCGCGAGGTGCTCACCCTCATGGCCGAGGGCCGCACCAACGCCGCCATAGCCGCACAGCTGGTCGTCACCGAGGGCGCCGTGGAGAAGCACACCCAGCACATCTTCGCCAAGCTAGGCCTTCTGCCCGACTCCGCGGTTCACCGCCGGGTCAAGGCCGTGCTCGCCCTGCTGTCGGCCTGAGCGGTCCGGGCGCGCACGCCCTCTTCTCGGCCTGCTCGCGCCGCCGGGCGCCTTATTACTGGGGGTCCTTGCCGGCCAGGATGAGGGAGACCTCGTCGTCGGTCAGCTCGTAGCCGAGGTAGGTCTTGTAGAAGTCCTTGACCTTCTGCTCGATTGCGAGGTCGGGGAAGAGGTCCGGGTGAAGAAGGTGAGAGGCCCACTGCACCTGGAGGAGCTCCTCGACCCCGTAGCGGTCCCAGCCGAAGACGCCCTTGGGGTTGACGTAGACCTTCTTGTTCTGGACGGCCTTGATGCTTGCCCATGTCGAGTCGGACAGGATCTGCTCGACCTCGCCCTCCTTGCCGGTGATAATGACGTCGGGGTTCCAGGAGATGATCTGCTCCATGGCGAACTGGGCGTTGGCGTCGCTGGTGGGCGAGTCGACGGCGTTCCTTCCGCCCGCGGCCTCGATCCAGGTGTCGATAATGGTGCCGGTGCCGTCGAGGGTGGTCGTGTAGACGCTGTCTCCGTGCATGACGGTGGGGCGGTCGGCGTCGGCCAGGCTGTCCGTCTTCGCCTTGACGGCGTTGACGACGTCGTCCAGCTCGGCGTTGTACTTCTCGGCGATGCCAGGGGCGTCTCCGCCGAAGACCTGGGCGGTCAGGGTGATCGACTGCTTCATCTCCTCGTAGGTGGAGAAGGCGCAGCTGACCAGCGGGATGCCGACCTCGGTGGCCTTGTCGCGCAGCGCATCCTTGGAGTCGAAGATGACCTGCGGGCCCAGGGCCACCAGGTCCTCGAAATTGAAGTCGTCGCCGAATGTCGAGGTCGCCTTGGACATGTTCGGGCAGACCTTGTACATCCAGGGGAACTTCTTGGGGTCGCAGTGCGTGGCGACGAGGCGCTCGGCGCCGGTGAGCATGATGGTGACCTCGTTGTGCGCGTACCAGCCGTCGGCGTAGGCGGTCGGGTTGAGGGGGACCTCCACCTCGGTGCCGGTCATGTCGGTGACGGTCTGGGTGTCCGAGTTCGTGGAGGTCTTGGATCCGCAGGCGGCCAGCAGGCCCGCTCCAGCGGCGCTGCCGACGCCGAGGCCGGCGAGCCTGAGAATGTCGCGGCGGGAAAGAGGTGCGGGGCTGTGCGCGGTCATAGGAGCTCCGATCGGTGGCGGTGCAAGAGGCTCATTGTGACCCTAGTCGCAAGTGCCTCACGTCTCCAGAAAATGTTTTCGTAGGTACGAAAGATGTGGCACGGGTCTTCTCGCCGGGCGCTGGGCCCCGGGCGGGCTCATCGGGGGCGCCGGCCCTACAGGGTGTGCAGCGAGGGCACGCAGGTGCGCGCGGGGCGACCGTCGTCGTCGACCGTGTCGATGACCCGCACGCGCGTGCCGTACGCCTCCCGCAGGTTCTCCTCGGTGAGCACCTCGTCCACCGGTCCGGTCAGGATACGTCGCTCGCGGGTCAGGAGCACGGCGCGCGAGGCGACCATGAAGGCGTGGTCCGGGTTGTGGGAGGTCATGACCACGCCGTGGAACTCGTCGGCGAGGCTGCGCACGGTGGCCAGCACGGTCGCCTGGTTGCGCAGGTCCAGGGCCGCGGCCGGCTCGTCCATGACGAAGATCGCGCCGTCCTGGACGAGGGCCCGCGCAATGAGGGTCATCTGCTGCTCGCCGCCGGAGAGCTCAGTGAAGGGCCGCTCGGCCAGGTGGGAGATGCCCAGGCGCTCCAGGGCGGCAGCCGCGCGTGCGCGCTCGGCCGCCGGCGGCGAGCTGAACAGGGCCAGGCGCGATGCGCAGCCGGTCAGGGCGACGCCGAGTACCGTGAAGGCGAAGGGCGGCTCGTGAAGCTGGGGCACATAGGCGATGGCGCGGGCCGCCTCGCGGCGCGACAGCGTCGAGCGCGGCCGGCCCGCGATCCTGACGGTGCCGGCCACCGGCGCCAGGTGGCCGAGCAGGGAGCGGAAGAGTGTCGTCTTGCCCACCCCGTTGGGGCCCAGGAGGCAGAGCACCTGGCCGCGGTGCACGTCAAGGTCGATGCCCTCCAGGACCGGTCGGCCGCGATAGCCACAGGCCAGGCCGCGTGCGGAGATGGTGACGGGCGCCAGGGGCTCTGCGGGCGAGCTGGGCTCTGCGAGCGAGCCGGGGCGCTCAGGCGTGCCGGGGCCCGCAGGCGTGCCGGGCGCTCCGGCCGCCCCCGGTGCGGCTGGCGTCTGCTCGTCGCCGGCGGGGCCCGCGGAGCGGGGGCTCATGAGCGCGCTCCTCGCTGGCTGCGCAGGAGGATGATGAAGAACAGGGGCGCGCCGATCACGCTGGTGAGGATGCCCAGCGGGATCTCGGAGGGCGTGACCGTGCGGCAGGCGGTGTCGACCAGCATGAGGAAGGCGCCGCCCAGGATGACCGACAGGGGCACGACGATCCGGTTGTTGGGCCCTGCGATGAAGCGCACAAGATGGGGCATGATGAGCCCGACCCAGCCGATGACGCCCGAGATGGCCACGCTGGAGGCGGTCAGCAGGGTGGCGCACACAATGCAGGTCACGCGCAGCGCGGCGACGTTGACGCCCAGGGACTCGGCCTCCTCCTCGCCGAAGGCGAGCGTGTTCAGCCGCCACCGCAGCGCGATGATCGGAATGAGCCCGACGACGAGGGGGACGGCGTACAGCGCCAGGTCGGACCAGGTCACCTTGGCGATCGACCCCATGAGCCAGTAGGTGATCTCCGGCAGCTTGGAGTCGGGGTCGGCGGTGTACTTGACGGCGGAGACGAAGGCCTGGAAGAGAGCGGAGACGATCATGCCGCACAGGACCAGCAGCAGGACCTGGTTGGTTCCCCGGCCGATGCTGCGTGCCGAGGCGTAGGTGAGCAGGACCGCGATGACCCCGCCGGCGAAGGCCGCGGCCTGCACCCCCGAGCGGTTCGCCGAGACGAGCAGGGCGAGCGCTGCGCCGAAGGAGGCGCCGGTGCTCGCCCCGAGGATGTCGGGGGAGACCATCGGGTTGCGGAACAGCCCCTGGTATGCGGCGCCCGAGACGGCGAGCGCCGCCCCGATCATGGCGGCGGCCGCGACTCGGGGCAGACGCACCCCCAAGACGATCGTCCTGCTCGCCAGCGGGACATTGCCGTCGCCTCTCAGGGAGCGGGCCAGGACAGCGATGACCTCGCCGGGGGAGAGCATGGCCCGCCCTATCGCCAGTGCGGCGATGGCGGTTGCAGCCAGGAGGACCAGGCCGAGCGCCAGGAGCAGAAGGGGAGGCGGATGACGGCGGGCGGAGGGCAGGCTGTGAGCGGTCATGGTGGGTGCCGAGTTCCTGGGTCGGAGCGGTCGCGTGAGGACTTGAGGGCAGGCTAACGTCAAGGCGGCCACGGCGGTTCCACGGCGTTGCGGGCACCCGAAACCTGGAAAAAGGTGGCTCCCACGCACTTTTAAACACCGACCCCACCCCGACCTCGTCGTGGAGCCGCGGAATCACGCCGATTTCTCTCGGACCCGGTGTCGCCGACCGCCTTAAAAGTGCGTGGGAACCACCTTTTTGCCGTGCGGCGCCGCTCGGCCTCGGGGCTGAGCGCCCAGATGACGACCCCAAGGGGACGGGCGTCCCCCTGCTGCTCGGCTCGTGCGTCCGCCAAGTCGGTCCCGGTCGTGGCTGGGCTCGGACGGCGGCGCGGTCGCGCCCACCCCGTCCGGGCCCGCGGTACTCCAGGCGGAATGCGAACGCGTCTTCCCAATGTCAACGCACCGTTGTCGCGCCCTGCCGATTTTCGGCGCGCGCTCTGCTGCGGCCCCGGCGCGCACATCCTCCGGCGCGCGCCTCCCGGCGTCGCGACCGGACTTGCGTTTCGGCTCGTGGCCGTGGCCCTGCGCTGCGCTCGGGGCTGGGGCTGTTCGGGGTGGTATGAGACCGGGCTGCACACGGCAGAGCGGGGCCTTCGCGGAGCCAATGCGGTTTTTCGTTGGAACTATGCGGATACTCGAGGGTGGTCAAGATTGATTGGCGGGCTCCCGTGCGCGTTGAGGGAGGTCTGCGCACGTGGGGGCGGTGTCGTGGTCGCCACGGAGATCACTTTCCGGGTCGCAGCGGCATCCGGCGGGCGCCTGGCGCGGGCGCCCCGAAGCAATCTCGGTGCGGAAGTGAACCGATCTCGACGCGGAGTACGATCGATCTCGGTGAAAGGGTCGGCGCGAGGGGCGGCACAGGGGGCGCGGCATGTGACCAGGCCCCTACGGAGAACAATGGCGCGGGTCGTCGTCGGCTTGCTACTCTTCCACGGCACCGTGCGGCGCCTGTCCTCAGGGCAGTGCGGAGCATGGCGGGTTGCCCGAGCGGCCAATGGGAGCTGACTGTAAATCAGCCGCGCAAGCTACGGGGGTTCGAATCCCTCACCCGCCACCATGACCTCCCTGCTGCGGCAGGGCGGTCAGGGCCGCCCTGCGGGGCGGTGCGGCAGTGAGCGAGGACACGCGGGTCCGGATTGCCACGGCAAATCCGATCCGCATAGGATCTCGTTCGTTGCCCCGATAGCTCAGTCGGCAGAGCGTCTCCATGGTAAGGAGAAGGTCAAGGGTTCGATTCCCTTTCGGGGCTCCGACGCAGCGGGGGCCAACGGCCCCCGTCTGTGTTGATATGGCGAGGTAGCTCAGCTGGTTAGAGCGCACGACTCATAATCGTGAGGTCGAGGGTTCGAGTCCCTCCCCCGCTACGCAAGGCAGCTTCGAGCTGCTCGAGGATCAGTGAGAGGAGACCGACGTGGCTTCCAAGTCCAGCGACGTCCGCCCCAAGATCACTCTGGCCTGCTCGGAGTGCAAGGAGCGTAACTACATTACCAAGAAGAACCGTCGCAACACACCCGACCGCCTGGCGCTGTCCAAGTTCTGCGCCCGCTGCGGCAGGCACACCGAGCACCGCGAGACCCGCTGAGCACCCGGCCCTGCCATGGGCGCTACCAACCCCGCTGACGCGCAGTCAGCGGGGTTCCTCATTGCCCGCGGGGCGACGTCGGGGCCAGAGGGGCCGTGGCCGTCTGACGGTGAGCCGCCGCGCCGCCTGGCCTCTCCCGTGCTGACGGCCTCCCCCGTGCTGACGGCCGCGGTCCGGGCCGTGGACGCGGTGAGGGAGGCGGTGGGGCCCAGGGCCTGGGACGGCCTGGTGCACCGGGGGTGCTCCGTGGGGGCACGCGGGGCCAGCCCGGCTGCGGCCCCGCTGCTCCTACGCGCTGAGCGGGGCGGGTGGGAGCTCCTCCGCGCCCAGGTCGTGGTGGACGGTCGGCTGGTCACCCACGAGCTCGCCCGCCTGGTGGGGGAGGCCCCCGTGCCAGCCGCCTCCGCGCCCCCGTGCCAGGAGGTGCCGGAGGGCGCACGGACCTGGTTCCTCAGGGCGCGGGACGTGGCTGACTGGGCCGCGTGGAGCGGGGACCGCAACGCCGTCCACCGGGTTCCCGGTGCCGCCCGGGCCGCCGGGCTGGCGGTCGGTGAGGGGGCGGTCGTCGCCCACGGCATGTGCCTGGCGGCCATCGCCCTGGGCCTGCGGGGGGCGGAGCCACGTGGCGTGCGCCTGCGTTTCCTGGCCCCCTGCGCCGTGACGGGCGACGCCGTCGTGCCCCTGTGGTGGGAGGAGACGACCGGCCTCCTGCGCTCCCCCCAGGGCCCCCACCTGCGACTCCTCGCCCGGGGCGCGTGATCCTGTGAGCCCGCTGGCGGATCTACCGGGCGCTAAGGTGCTCCGGTGACCGCCTCCATCGACGCGCTCCCCGACGGCGCCCCCGCGGCCCCCCTCCCCCGTGTGGACGGCGGCTTCCGGACCGTCCTGGCGGACCCGCCGTGGCGCTTCGCCAACCGCACCGGCAAGGTCGCCCCTGAGCACCGGCGCCTGGACCGCTACAGCACCATGGACCTGGAGGCGATCAAGGCGCTCCCGGTCGGTGAGGTCACCGCCAGGGACGCGCACCTCTACCTGTGGGTACCCAACGCCCTCCTGCCGGAGGGCATGGCCGTCCTGGAGGCGTGGGGCTTCCGCTACGTCTCCAACATTATCTGGGCCAAGCGCCGCAAGGACGGCGGGCCGGACGGGCGCGGTGTCGGCTTCTACTTCCGCAATGTGACAGAGCCCATCCTCTTTGGGGTCAAGGGCTCCATGCGCACCCTCCCCCCGGCACGCTCCACCGTGAACATGATCGAGACCAGGAAGCGCGAGCACTCGCGCAAGCCCGACGAGCAGTACGACCTCATTGAGTCCTGCTCCCCAGGCCCCTACCTGGAGATGTTCGCCCGCTACGCCCGTGAGGGGTGGACCGCCTGGGGCAGTGAGGCCGACGCCGGGACCGAGCCCCAGGGCAGGGCCCGGAGGGGCTACGGGGGCGGGCAGATCGAGCGCGTCCCCTACCTCTCCCCTCACGGGCGGATGAGCGACTGGCTCGCGGACCGTCTGGCCTCCGTCCTGGCGGACGAGTACGCGCGTGGCGCCTCCGTCCGGCAGCTCGCCGAGAAGACGGGCTACCCCGTGTCCCGTGTCCGCGCTCTTCTCAAGCGAGGGGGAGCGGAGCTGCGGGGCCGCGGCCGCCCCCGGGCCGCCCTCTAGGTGCCCCCGGGAGCGGCAGGCCAGCCGCGCGGCCCCATAGGGCTCAGGACCTTGGACCCTCCTCCGGGAGGTCGCGGACAGGGACCTCCCACAGGCTGGTCCACACCACCCCCAGGTCGGCCAGGAGGAGGCGCAGCAGCGGCAGGGACACGCCGACCACCCCGTGCGGGTCCCCCTCGACGCCCTCGACGAAGGCGCCGCCGAGCCCGTCGAGGGTGAACCCGCCCGCGCACCCCAGGGGCTCGCCGGTGGCGACGTAGGCCTCGATCTCCGCCTCGCTGGGGGAGGCGAAGCGGACCACGGTGCTGGAGACCCCGTGGCGCTCCCGGCCGTCGTCGGTGCGTATGAGCGTGTGACCGGTGTGAAGCGTGGCGCGGCGTCCCCGCAGGGCGGCCCAGCGCTCGCGGGCCCGCCGGGCGGTCAGGGGCTTGCCGATGACCTCCTCGCCGACCTGGAGCATGGAGTCGCAGCCCAGGACGGCGCAGGCCTCGTGCGCCCCGGTGCGCGAGGCGACCTCACGTGCCTTGGCGGCGGCCAGGGCCTGGACCTGCTCGGCCGGCGTGGGGCGGGGCAGGCCCGCCTGGGCGCGGGAGCGGGCCAGGTCCTCCAGGACGGTGGGCTCGTCCACCGTCGAGACACGTACCAGCGGCACCACCCCGGCGGCGCGCAGGGTGGAGAGTCGACCTGAGGAGGCGGAGGCCAGGCAGAGCGGTAGCACCCCACCAGCGTAGTGTCAGGCCATGACCTCCCAGCGCGCGCCGAGCCCGGACGCCCCG
>ERZ773035.2764-NODE-2764-length-11036-cov-14.364174_pt1 | contig 11036 bp, 9 predicted proteins | sample MGYA00511487_ERZ773035 | MGnify/ENA primary metagenome ERZ773035 (study PRJEB29015, sample SAMEA2737985) | human oral metagenome | biome: human oral; feature: human-associated habitat; material: dental | place: China | collected 2024 ...
GGGCGGCGGCGTCCTTGTCCGTGGGGCAGGCCACGCGCACAATGTCGCAGCCGGCGGCGGTGAGCTCGGCGATCTGCTGGAGGGTGGAGCCGATGTCGTGGGTCTTGGTGGTGGTCATGGACTGAACGGAGACGGGGGCCCCGCCCCCTACGGCCACGTCACCGACCTGGATGCGGCGGGTGGGCCGGCGTTCTCCGAGGACGGGGCGGACTTCACGGACGGCAGGGATACCAAGGGAGATCGTGTCAGTCACGCCGCCCAGTATGGCACCTACCCCCGGGCGTCTCGCGGCGGGAGACGCCCGGGGGCTGTGGTGTGGCTCCCGTGGCGGACCGCCAGGACCAGCCCGGTGACGGCCGCCACCAGGCACCCCGCCAGGCAGACGGCGCTGAGGATGAGGGCGGCAAAGGCGATGCCGTCGCTCACGGAGGCGCTCAGCCCGGCCCGGCCCAGGACCGAGGGGGTCGCACCGGCGTCGGAGGCGTCGGGCATGGCCAGGCACAGGACGAAGAAGGAGACGACGTAGACCAGGTAGAAGGCGCCGGTGACCGCCCCCATGGCGTCGCAGCCCACCCGGCGGGCCCGGGCCCGGGTCAGGACGAGGACGAGCCCGTGGGCGCACAGCAGGAAGGGGAGCATGTAGAACAGCGCGAACAGGGTCATCCACCCCCCGGAGCCCAGGAGCATGCGCCCAAAGGAAGGCATGAGCGGCCAGACCAGCAGTGGGATCTGGCAGCGGTAGCAGTTCTGGAGCCAACCAGGCACGGGTCGGGAGGCCAGGGCAGGCCCGGCCGGATCCGGGCGGGCGGATACAGGCACCTGACTCATGACCCCACTCTACAGGCGGGCGCCCTTAGGGCAGGGGCCGGTGCACCCGCCCCCACCAGGAGCCAGCCGGCCGCTGTCGGCATGCGGGCCCCGAGAACAGCCGGTACGCTGAGGAACGACTCGCAGGGGTGCGCGTCTGGGCCCCGCAGCCCATGCCTGTGCCCTCCTGGTGACGCACGTTGTTTCAGCCGTTGCTCAGTTCCTTGGCAACCGGCCACCGCATAACCGACAAAGGAAGCAAGTATGACGCAGAACCTGGTGACAACCGTCCCCTCCGCGGTGCGGTCCGTCTCTGGTCACCCCGCCGAGGCCTCGACCCAGATGGAGGTCTGGCAGGGCCTGTCCGCCGCCGTCGTGGACGCCATCGCGGACAACTGGTACACCACCGACCAGCGCTACCGCGCCGGCCGCATGGAGCACTACTTCTCCGCCGAGTTCCTCATGGGACGTGCCCTGCTCAACAACCTCACCAACCTGGGCCTGGTCCGGCAGGCACAGGAGGCCGTGGGCGCCTTCGGCCAGAACCTCTCCGAGATCCTGGAGCAGGAGCCCGACGCCGCCCTGGGCAACGGGGGCCTGGGACGCCTGGCCGCCTGTTTCCTGGACTCCTGCGCCACCCTGGACCTGCCGGTGGCCGGCTACGGCATCCTGTACCGCTACGGGCTGTTCAAGCAGCTCTTCTCCGACGGCTTCCAGACCGAGCACCCCGACCCCTGGATGGAGGAGGGCTACCCCTTTGTCATCCGTCGTGAGGAGGCCCAGCGCATTGTCACCTACAACGACCTGACCGTGCGCGCCATCCCCTACGACATGCCCATTACCGGCTACGGCACCAGGAACGTGAACACGCTGCGCCTGTGGCGGGCGGAGCCGATGGAGGAGTTCGACTACGACGCCTTCAACTCCCAGCGCTTCACCGACGCCATTGTGGAGCGTGAGCGCACCGCCGACATCTCCCGCGTCCTGTACCCCAACGACACCACCTACGAGGGCAAGGTCCTGCGGGTGCGCCAGCAGTACTTCTTCTGCTCCGCCTCCCTGCAGGAGATCGTGGAGAACTACGTGACCCACCACGGGGACGACCTGAGCGGGTTCGCCGACTTCAACTCCGTCCAGCTCAACGACACCCACCCGGTCCTGGCCATCCCCGAGCTCATGCGCCTGCTCATCGACGAGCACCACCTGGGCTGGGACGCCGCCTGGGACGTGGTGAGCCACACCTTCGCCTACACCAACCACACGGTGCTGGCCGAGGCCCTGGAGACCTGGGAGATCTCCATCTTCGAGCGCCTCTTCCCGCGCATCCTGGAGATCGTCTACGAGATCGACCGCCGCTTCCGCGCCGAGCTCGCCAGACGCGGCGTGGACCAGGGCACCATCGACTACATCGCCCCGGTCTCCGGCGGCAAGGTCCACATGGCGTGGATCGCCTGCTACGCCTCCTACTCCATCAACGGCGTGGCCGCCCTCCACACCGAGATCCTCAAGCGCGAGACCCTGGCCCCCTGGCACGCCATCTGGCCCGAGCGCTTCAACAACAAGACCAACGGCGTCACCCCGCGCCGCTGGCTGCGCCAGTGCAACCCGCGCCTGTCCGCCCTGCTGGACGAGGTCACCGGCTCGGACGCCTGGGTCAAGGACCTGTCCGTCCTGGGCGACTACACCGACGCCGCCACCGACGCCGTCCTGGACCGCCTGGCCGAGGTCAAGCACGCCAACAAGGTGGACTTCGCCGCCTGGGTCAGAACGCGCGAGGGGGTCGAGATCGACCCCGACGCCATCTTCGACGTCCAGATCAAGCGCCTCCACGAGTACAAGCGCCAGCTGCTCAACGCGATCTACATCCTGGACCTCTACTTCCGCATGAAGCAGGACCCCTCCCTGGTGGTCCCGCCGCGGGTCTTCATCTTCGGCGCCAAGGCCGCCTCCGGGTACATCCGCGCCAAGGGCATCATTAAGCTCATTAACACTATTGCCAAGCTGGTCAACAACGACCCGGTGGTCTCCCGCACCCTCAAGGTCGTCTTCGTTCACAACTACAATGTCTCGTCTGCCGAGCACATTATCCCGGCCGCCGACGTCTCCGAGCAGATCTCCACGGCCGGCAAGGAGGCGTCGGGCACCTCCAACATGAAGTTCATGATGAACGGCGCCCTGACCCTGGGCACGCTCGACGGCGCCAACGTGGAGATCCTCGACGCCGTCGGGGCGGACAACGCCTACATCTTCGGCGCCACCGAGGAGGAGCTGCCCGCCCTGCGGGCGAGCTACAACCCGGTGTGGCACTACGAGAACGTGCCCGGCCTCAAGCGGGCCCTGGACGCCCTCACCGACGGCACCCTGGACGACAACGGCTCGGGCTGGTTCGCCGACCTGCGCCGCAGCCTCCTGGAGCCCTCCTACGAGCCCGCCGACGTCTACTACGTCCTGGGCGACTTCAGCGCCTACCGCGAGACCAAGGACGCCATGGCCGCCGACTACGCCGACACCCGCGCCTGGCAGCGCCGGGTCTGGGTGAACATCACCCGCTCGGGACGCTTCTCCTCGGACCGCACCATTAGCGACTACGCCCGCGAGGTCTGGAGGATCGACCCCGAGCCGATCGCCTGACGAGCCGACTACCGGACACCTGGGGCCCTGCCCGGGGCCCGGCGCCCCTGCCAGTGTGACGGGGGTGCCGGGCCCCGGTGAGGCGCCGGACCCAGCACCCGTGAGCCCCGGCCGCGAGAACGGTACTTATTCCTCGCGAGAACGGTACTTGTTCGTCGTGAGAACGGGCCCGGCACCCGTGAGACCCGAGAGCCTCAGTACAGCATGGTGGCGAGCTGGCGCCGGGCCCGGGCCACCCGGGGGCTGGTGGTGCCGACCAGGGCGAAGATCTCCAGCAGCCGCAGGCGGGCCCGCTCACGCTCGTCACCCTGGTGGGAGCGCACCGCCTCCAGGGCACGTCCCAGGGCCGCGTCAACGTCCCCCAGGGCCAGGGCGGCGTCGGCCCCGGCCAGGGCCGCCTCCACGTCGGCGGGGTCGGCGTCGGCAGCCGCCAGGAGGGCGTGGGGGTCCTGGCCGTCCAGGCGGGCCATGAGTCGTACCTGGTCGCGGGCGACCTGCAGGGACTCGTTGGTGGGATCCTGGGCGATGGCGTGCCTGTAGACCTCCTCGGCGGCGGCGTAGTCACCCCGCTCCACGGCCTCACGCGCCTGACGCTCCACCTCGGTCTCCTCCGGCTCCCGGGCCGCCTCGGCGTCCCCGTCCAGGGCCAGGTGGCCGTTAACGCCGTGGGAGGCCGCGACCTGGAGGACCCGGTCGAGCAGCCCGCGCAGCTGGGTCTCCTCAACCGTCCCCTGGAAGACAGGCAGGGGCTGGCCCGACACGAGGGCCAGGGCGCAGGGCACGGCGGTGGCCTGGAGGGCCTGGGCCACCTCCGGTGCGGCGTCCACGTCCACCAGCCCCAGCTCAAAGCGGCCCGCGTAGTCCTGGGCCAGGCGCTCAGCGAGCGCGGCCACCTTCGTGGAGGGCTCCGAGCGCCGGGTGTAGAGCACCAGGACGACCGGGACCTGGGTAGAGACCTCGGCCACGTCCCGCAGGTTCCCCGCCGTGACGTCCACGACCAGGGGCGCGGGGACGCCCCCGTCCGGGGGCCGGTGGGAGGCGGCAGGTGCCGCGGAGGGGGCGTCCGGGGCCCCGGACGCACCTGCCTTGGGAGCGAGGGTGGACAGGTCAACGGCACCGAACATGCTCATAGGTCTTCTCTCTGCGGTGGTTTGTCAGGGGTTGCGCACGCCGCCCGGCCGCACCGGGTGGGCGGGCACGCCGAATGGCCGGACAGCCGGGTGGCCGGGTGGCCGGGCGCGCTCAGCCCGGCGAGGTGGAGTCGTCGCGGGTCGCTGAGGCCAGGACCAGGTCGCCGCCCAGGGCCGACGCCGTCTTCCCGGAGCCCTGGGCCGGGACCGAGAAGGCGATCATGACGTCGGTGGTGATGGTGACCGAGCCGCGTACGGCGGGGTCGCCCAGGAGGCTGGCGGCGGAGCCAGCCACATTGAGCGTCCCACCCGCCACCGTCCGGCTGTAGACGGTATTGAAGCTGAGCGTGGTCACCACGATCGCCCCGCCGTCAGTGGTGCGCACGCCCCGGAAGCCGTCGGTGCCCGCGCTCGCGGTGACCGTGATGCTGCCTGCCGCGGTGACGTCCACGGCCCGGTCGGCCGCCACACGCTGGCGCACGGGGTCGTCGGTGAAGGCCTTGCCGTTGGCGCCGTTGGGGTCGTTGAGCGCGTCCACGTAGGAGGCCAGGACCTCAGCGGGGGTGGCGACCAGCCCGGTGGAGTCGGCGTCGATCTGCTCGCTCCCCTTGAGGGCCGTGGCGGTCGCGGGCACCTTGGCCCCGGCGAACAGGCGGATCCAGGCCCACATCCTCATATTGTCGCGGGCTGTGCCCTGGTCGAGGACGTAGAGGTAGGGCACCCCGATGGAGGGGTCCTTCTCCGTGATCGTCATGGCGGTGCGGGGGAAGTCCTTGGTCAGGCCCACCGCGCCGGCCTGGGTGGTGTCGGGCAGGACGTGGACCAGGGAGTCGTCGCCCACCGCGGTGGCGACCGCGTACTCCTTCTGGCGGACCCGCTCGGCCGGGCCGGTGAGGTAGCCGGCCAGGGCGTTGGCGTCCTTGGAGGCGTCGGCCTGCTTAATGCCCTGGTGGATCCGGGTCAGGGCCTCGGTGAGGCGGTCGGAGTCCAGCACCGGCAGGGGCGTGGAGGTGCCGGTGGCGGTGGGCACGCTAGGGACGTCCTGGGAGCAGGCGGCCAGCGTGGTGGCCAGCGCTGCCGCTCCCGCGCCTGCGAGGAAGGACCGGCGGGACGTCATCATGCGTTCTCCTCGTCGTGACGACGGCCCCGCGGCTGGGTGTCCCAGGGCCTGGTGCTGGCCTCCCCGTTACCGGACGGCGAGTCCGCCACGGGGTGGAAGGTAGCCGTCTCCTGGCCCGCGTCCTGGGCAGGGGGCTGGGCCCCGTAGCCCTCCTGGGGCTCGTAGTCACCGTAGGCCGCGGTGTCGGCAGCGGCGTCGGAGGCGACCGCCTCGTCGGCCTGCGGGATGGTCGGCACCTCCTGGCCGCCGACGTAGACCTTCCTGGTGCGCGGATCCATCCACTCCTCGCCCGCGGCCTCCGCACGCGCCTTCTCCCTGAGCTCCCGGCGGGTCAGGGCGCGGTTGGGGTCGTCCACCCGGGGCAGGGCGGCCGTGCTCACCCCGTCGGCGGCGGCAATGCGGGCGGCCCGCTCGGCGGCCCGGGCCCGCCGCCGGGCCTCGGCGTGACGGGTCTGGACGTCGACGAGGAACCCGAAGACACCCAGGAGGATGAGCAGGGCGCCCACCACCAGGCCCGGGATGAGCCACGGGGTCGAGACGTTGCGCGGCCAGGACAGGGCCACCTTCGGGGCGGCGGAGGAGCCGTCGGTGGACACCAGCGCCACGAGGTCGGAGTCGGTGGCGTCCAGGCTCAGGGTGGTCTGGCCGGTGTCGGAGGCACTGGTCACCCACAGGTCCGAGCCGGTGGGGTCGGCGCCGGAGTTGCGCAGCGTCGTACAGCCGTTCTCGTCAACGGCCGGTGGCTGGGCGGTGGCGGTACCCGACGCCGTGGCGTCCGCCCCTGGCGTGGCGGAGGGGCTGGGGGTGGCGGACGGGGCTGCCGTCTGCCCGGCGGTGGCCCCCTCGGTGGCCTCAGGAGCGGGTGTGGCACTGGTCTCAGGGGTCTCGCAGCGCTGGGTGACCTCCGTGGAGGTCAGGGCGGTCCAGTCGCTCAGGCCGGTCACCGACAGGTAGGGGTCCTGGGCGAGCCAGGCCTGCACGTCGGCCGAGTGGCCGATGACGATGCTGGCCTTCTCGTCGGGGTTGACCGCGGTGGCGGTGATGGTCACGTCGGAGTCCACCAGGCCCAGGACCCCGGGCTGGGTGACGACGTAGTGGAGCTCGGTCGTACCTGGCAGGGTGGCCTGCGCCGTGGAGCTCGGACGCCACACTGTGGCAGAGCAGACGGCCAGCGCCACCACCAGCAGTCCGAGAACGGCGGTCAGCGCGGTCATGAGACGTCGGTTCACGACGTGGATCTCCTAGCGTTGCGGGCATCGACGGCACCGGACGGGGCGATCGCCTCCTGCCGCGGGTACCGCGCCCCAGGATCCCACGCCGTTCCCCGGCGGTGCAGCCACCTCGGGCAAGATCACACCTGCCTGCGCCCTCAGCGGACGCCCCCGACCCGGCGTGTCCCCGATCGTGGCTACCCCCGGGCAGCGGACACCGATACCCTTGGAGCGAACAGGACGGACGAGCCTGACCGGGAGGAGACCAGAGTGGTTGAGGATCACACGGAGTTCGCCATCGCGATGCGCGGCTACGACCGTACGCAGGTGGACCAGAAGCTGGAGAAACTAAACCGCCAACTCAACGATGCACGTCGTGAGGTAGCGAGCCTGGACCAGCGGGCCATGATGCTCGCCGGGGAGCTGGCTGAGGCCCAGAAGCGTCTGCGGGAGGCCGACAAGCCCTCCTACGCGGGCCTGGGCTCCCGCATTGAGCAGCTCCTGCGCAGCGCCGAGGAGCAGAGCGCCTCGATCGTGTCCAAGGCGAACGCTGAGGCCGACGCGATCCTGACCCGGACGCGCACCAACGCCCAGCGACTGAGCGAGCGCTCGGGATCGGAGGCGGCGACCCTCGTGGCCGACGCCCGTCGCGAGGCCGCCGAGCTGACCGCCCGCACCCAGGCCGAGGCCTCGACCACCCTGGCCAACGCCGAGGCGCGCAGCAAGGAGATGGTCTCCACGGCCGAGCGCAAGGCCGCCGAGGTCACCGGCGACGCCGACGCGGCCGCCACCGAGATGCGTTCCACCGCCGAGCGCGAGGCCGCCCTGGTGCTGACCCAGGCCAAGAAGCAGGCCGCCGAGCTGGTGGTCTCCGCCGAGCAGGAGGCCGCGGCCACGCGGGACGCGGCCGTGACCGAGGCCGAGGAGCTGCGCCGCTCCAGCACCTCCCAGGCCGAGTCCGTCCGCTCCACCGCCCAGCAGGAGGCCGACACCACCCTGGAGCGGGCCCGTACGGAGGCGGAGACCCTCCTGTCGGAGGCGCGTCGTGAGGCGGAGACCCTGCGACGCTCGGCCTCCCAGGAGGCCGCCGCCGCCCGGGCCGAGGCCGCCGAGCTGCGCCAGCAGACGACCCTGGAGGTCGCGGCCGCCCACGAGGCCGCCGCCCGTGAGGACGCCGAGGCCCACGAGGCCGCCCGGGCCCGTATCGCCGAGATGACCGAGCAGGCCCACGCCCAGGCCGCCGAGGCCGAGGCGCGCCTGGAGGAGGCGCTGGCCCGGGCCGAGCGGGTACGCAGCCGCACCGACGACGAGATCCGGGGGCGCCAGGAGGAGGCCACCGCCCAGGCGGAGCAGCTCCTGAGCCAGGCCCGGGCCGAGGCCGCCGAGATCGTGGAGGACGCCCGCAGCGACGCCGCGGCGCAGGTCGGTGCCGCCACCCGCCAGGTGGCTGAGCTGGAGCGCCAGCGCGACTCCGTGACCACCTACCTGGAGGAGATGCGCGGGGTGCTCGGTGGCGTCCTGCCGCAGGCACCCGCGTCCCGCAGCCAGCAGCAGAGCGAGACGGAGGAGCCGGCGTCCCCTGCCTCCGCGCCGTCCCCCGCCCCGGTGAGTGACAGCGAGACCGCCACGACCGAGATCGAGGTCGTCCCCGCCGCCACCTCCTCAGGGCCCAGGAAGTCCACCAGCCCCCGGAAGCCTGCGGGCGGCAAGAAGCCGGCTGGTGCCAGGGGCCGCTGAGCGGCCTGGCGCCCCGCCTCCCTAGTTCCCATCCCCGCGCCTGCGGGCAGCCCCACGAGCTACCCGGCCCAGGTCCTCTCCACGAGGGCCTGGGCCTCTTCCTTGCTCACGCCCAGGTTCCTCATCGTGGTCACGAACCGCAGCACCTCACGCTGGCGCACCGTGCCGGAGGTGTCCACGACAAAGGTCCCCTGGCGTCCCCGGCCCTCGACGATCCCCTCGGTCTCGAGCTCACGGTAGGCCTTGGCCACCGTGTTGACGGCGACGTCGAGGTCGGCGGCCAGGGCCCGGGTCGTGGGCAGCCGCTGCCCGGGCAGGAGCCTGCCCACCTCCACCTCGCGGCGGATCGCGGCGCAGATCTGGGCGAAGACGGGCTCAGGGGAGGAGGAGTCGAGTACCACACGAGGGCGGGTGGGGATGGGCATGGCCCCCAGTCTGTCGCATCCGGGCGCCGTCGTCACGGCCAGAAACGAATCCGGGTGACCTTCTCCGGCCCCCGACCCCGCACCGGGAGGGCCCGGGAGGCGGTTCCCTGCCCCCTCAGGGCCGTGGAGGCCCGGCCCCGCGCCGGGAGGGCCCAGACCCCTGGTCCGCCGGGGTCGGCGGCACCCGGCCCCGCGCGGGGCTCACCACAGACGGCGCTCCCAGCAGGAGGTGTGCCAGTGCCGACGCTCCTCCAGGCCCCGGTCCGCCCCGAAGAGGGACTCGTTGGACCAGGCCACCAGGTGCGGCGTACCGGCCGGGATGGTGCGGTGGCAGCCGGGACAGGTGTAGGCCTTGTCCCCGCCACGCAGGCGGCGCACGGTGAAGTCGGCCCCGCCCGGGCCGGTCTGGGTGCGGGGCATGGAGGCCAGGCGCCCCATGTCCAGGGGGACGTGGCCCCGACCGTAGGGGCGCTTGGAGCTGCGACGTGCCATGGGCTGATCTCAGCACACCGGGCGCCTCCTGCCCAGCCATCTCACGGGGCGGGGCGGGAGACGCCCGGGTGCACGACGGCGTTACCGGGCGTCGTCTCATCGGCGCCCGGGGGCCGGGTCAGATGAGGCCCAGGCCGGCCACGGCGCGCTTCTCCTCCAGGAGCTCGGCGGCGGAGGCGTCAATGCGGGCGCGGGAGAAGGCGTCGACCTCCAGGCCCTGGACGATCTTCCACTCGCCGTTGTCCGAGGTGCAGGGGAAGGAGGAGACGACGCCCTCGGGGACGCCGTAGGAGCCGTCGGACATGACCGCGGCCGAGGTCCAGGCCCCGGAGGTGCCCAGGACCCAGTCGTGGACGTGGTCAATGGCGGCCGAGGCGGCCGAGGCGGCCGAGGACGCCCCGCGGGCGGCGATAATGGCGGCACCGCGCTTGGCCACCGTGGGGATGAAGTCGTCCTCCACCCAGGCGCGGTCGGCGAGGATCTCGGTAATCGGCTCGCCCTTGACGGTGGCCTGGGTCAGGTCGGGGTACTGGGTGGAGGAGTGGTTGCCCCAGATGGTGACCCTGTCCACGTCGCTGACGTGGACCCCGGCCCGGGCGGCCAGCTGGGCGAGGGCGCGGTTGTGGTCCAGGCGGGTCATGGCGGTGAAGCGGGAGGCCGGGACGTCGGGGGCGTGGGAGGCGGCGATGAGGGCGTTGGTGTTGGCGGGGTTGCCCACCACCAGGACCTTGATGTCGTCGGCGGCGCCGGCGGCCAGGGCCTCGCCCTGGGGGCCGAAGATACCGCCGTTGGCCGCCAGCAGGTCGCTGCGCTCCATGCCGGCCTTGCGGGGCATGGAGCCCACGAGGAAGGCGATGTTGGCGCCCTCGAACGCGGCCTTGGGGTCGTCGAAGATGTCCACGCTGCCCAGGGTCGGGAAGGCGGCGTCGAAGAGCTCCATGGCGGTGCCCTCGGCGGCCTTGACGGCCGGGGGGATCTCCAGCAGGCGCAGGTTGACACGCTGGTCCGCTCCGAGCAGGGCGCCGGAGGCGATACGGAACAGCAGCGCGTAGCCGATATTGCCGGCGGCACCGGTGACAGCGACATTGACGGGGGCGTTAGCCATCAAGGACTCCTTACAGGACGTTCGGTGTGGCCGCGCTGGGCGCAGCCCTACGGGGCAAGCCTATGCCGCTGGCAACGGCACCTCTACCAGCCCGCCTGCAGCCCACCTGGGCGCACACCGTTTGCTGACGAACGGTCAGTTCATTATGATCCCAAAGGAAGGTACTCCTAAGTCCTTGCCGCTCCTTCGTCCACCGACCGACCAGTATCGTGACCACGCCCCTCTACAACCGGCAAAGGACGCACATGACAGCCTCCAGCGACCCCCGGGACGCCGCCGCGCCCGCCCCCCTCCCCCGACGCCGGGGGACGCGCCCGCCCTCCGTCGCCACCCCGGCGGGGAGGCGCGCGGGCGTGGCGGCCTTCACCATGACCGCCC
>ERZ773035.2765-NODE-2765-length-11030-cov-8.370114_pt1 | contig 11030 bp, 8 predicted proteins | sample MGYA00511487_ERZ773035 | MGnify/ENA primary metagenome ERZ773035 (study PRJEB29015, sample SAMEA2737985) | human oral metagenome | biome: human oral; feature: human-associated habitat; material: dental | place: China | collected 2024 ...
TGGGCTCAACAATTTTCAACAAAATTAGATGATGGTACAACAACAATAAATATGAAAGCTATAATATCTATGATTATAGGATATGTAGTTCTTCCTATTGTTTTAAGAATATATATGAGAACTAAAAAGTAAAGTATATATTTTATCAATATTAAAAATTTATAGAAATTATAAAAGAAATATGATAGAATAAAAGAAAATCTAACTATAAATTTAGGAGTGATTATTTTGGATCTGCACTATTTAGAAATATTTTATGAAGTTGCAAAGGCTAAAAGTTTTACAAAAGCTGCTGAAAAACTTTTTATAAACCAGTCAGCTGTTTCTATTCAAGTAAAGAAATTTGAAGATATATTAAAAGTAAAACTATTTGATAGAAGTTCAAAAAAAATTAAGCTTACTTATATAGGTGAAACTTTATATAAAATGGCAGAAGATATTTTTGAGAAAGTAAAAAGAGCAGAAAAGGAAATTTCAAGAGTAATAGAAGTTGATAGAGCAAGAATTTCAATAGGAGCATCTTCTATTATTGCTGAGCCTTTACTTCCTACTCTTATGAAAGATTTTTCTTCATCTCATGAAGAAATAGAATATAATATAACTGTCTCTAATAAAGAACATCTTTTAAAACTCTTAAAAGAAGGAGAACTGGATGTAATAATAATTGATAGTGAACATATAACTGACTCTAATTTGGAAATTATATCAATAGAAAAGGGACCTTATGTTTTAATTAGTTCACAAACTTATCCTAATATTGAAGATATAGAAAAAGATCCAATTATTACAAGAAATACAATACCAAATAATAATAAAGCTATTGAAGTTATTGAAGATAAATATGGAATAAGTTTTACTTCTAGAATCAATGTAGTTGGTAATTTAGAGGTAATAAAAGGTATGGTAAGAGAGGGTGTTGGAAATGTTATTCTTCCTTATTATGCAGTCTATAAAGATATCAAAAAAGGTGATTTCAAAGTTATCAGTAAAGTTGATGAAATAAAAGATGGTTATGAACTTATAATAACTAAGGATAAAAAAGATTTATCACAAATAACTAAATTTATTAATATAGTTAAAAACCATAAGATTGTTATGGAGTCCACAAGGCACTAAGAAAGGTTGTGTTAATATGAATTTAATATCTTCATATAAAACAGAATTTGAATTATTAAAAAAATTTATTGAAGAAGAAGAAGAAAGAAAAGAAACTGAAAAAGTTGCTAAAAAATTAGCAGATATTTTTACAAAGGGTAAAAAAGTTTTAATTTGTGGAAATGGTGGAAGTAATTGTGATGCTATGCACTTTATTGAAGAATTCACAGGAAGATTTAGAAAAGAAAGAAGAGCATTACCTGCAATTTCTATATCAGATCCATCTCATATAACTTGTGTTGCTAATGATTATGGTTTTGAATATATTTTTTCTAAAGGTGTTGAAGCCTATGGACAAGAAGGAGATATGTTTATTGGAATATCAACAAGTGGAAATTCTGCTAATGTTATAAAGGCAGTTGAGCAAGCAAAAGCACAAGGACTTGTAACTGTTGCACTTCTTGGAAAAGATGGTGGAAAACTTAAAGGTATGTGTGATTATGAATTTATAATTCCTGGCAAAACATCAGATAGAGTTCAAGAAATTCATATGATGATACTTCATATAATAATTGAAGGTGTAGAAAGAATAATGTTCCCAGAAAACTATCTTGGAGAATGAGAAATAAATAAAAAAATTTTAACTCTATGGTGTAGATAAAAAATAAGTGAAATTGCATTCTAAATTTTAGATGAAAAATTGAAGGAAATGAGCCGAGCAAATCTCGCTGTGTTTGAACGAAGTGATCTTAGAAGCACTTAATGAACTTGTTCATTTAGAGTTTCTTACAGATAGCGAATTTCTTAGAAACACTTAGCAATTTATTGCTTAGAGTTTTTTAGATGCAAATTCTTAATTTTTATCTGTTAAGAAATCTGGCTAGTAACGAACTATTTTCATATTTAATATTGAAAGGAGTACCTATGATATATTCAGTAACTTTAAATCCCTCCATTGATTTTATTGTTAGAGTAAAGGATTTTCAATTAGGTGAAACTAACAGAGCCTATGAAGATAATTTCTTTGCTGGTGGTAAGGGAATAATGGTATCAAAACTCTTAAAAAATGTTAAGACTGATTGTATAAATCTTGGTTTTTTAGGAGGATTTACAGGAGCATTTATAGAGCAGAATTTAAAAAAATTAAATATTTTATCAGATTTTGTAACTGTAAATGAAAATACAAGAGTAAATGTTAAATTAAAAACTGAAACTGAAACTGAAATTAACTGTCAAGGTCCAAAAATCTCTGAGAATGAAAAAGAAGAATTCTTAGATAAAATTAGAAAAATTAAAAGTGATGACTTTGTTATTTTATCTGGTTCAGTTCCTAGTAATCTTGGAAATGATTTCTATATAACTATCATAGAAATCTTAAATAAAAATGGAGTAAAATTTACTCTCGATAGTAGTGGAGAAACTTTTAGTAAATCTTTAAGATACAAGCCATTTTTAATAAAACCTAATAAAGATGAATTGAAAGAGTATGCTAAAAGAGAATTTAAAAATAATCAAGAAATTATAGATTATGTTAGAAAAAATCTTGTAGATAAGGCAGAACATGTAATTATTTCTCTGGGGGGAGAAGGAGCTTTATATATAGATAATAATTTTTCACTTTTTGCTCAGCCATTGAGAGTGAAAAAAAATATAGTTAATACTGTTGGTGCAGGAGATTCAGTTGTTGCTGGTTTTGTAAATTATATGCTTAAACATAATGAGGTTGAAAAAGCATTTAGGTTTGCAGTGGCTTGTGGAACAGCAACAAGTTTCTCTGAAGATATTGGAGAATTAGATTTCATTGAAGAAATATATAGCAAATTAGTTATAGAAAAGGAGAATTATGGAAATTAAAGATTTACTAAAAAAAGATTTAATGATAATGGATTTAAAAGCATCTACAAAGATGGAAGCTATTGATGAAATGGTAGCAAAATTAAAAGAAAAAAATATTATATCTGATGAAGCTGTTTTTAAAGATTTAATTTTAAAGAGAGAAGAAAGAAGTTCAACAGGTTTAGGTGAAGGAATTGCAATGCCTCATGCTAAAACTTCTGTTGTAAATACTCCTTCTGTACTATTTGCAAGATCAAATAAAGGCATAGACTATGATGCCTTAGATGATGAACCTGTATATATTTTCTTTATGATAGCTGCCTCTGAAGGTGCTCATGATTTACATATAGAAACTCTTGCTAAATTATCTAAAATGCTATTAAATGATGATTTTACACAAGGTTTAAAAACTTGTGGAAGTCCTGATGAAGTTTATGCTCTTGTAGATAAATATTCTGAAAAACCAGAAGAAACTGTTAAAGAAGAAGTAAAAGAAGCCCAAAATACAAATAAGAAAAGAATACTTGCTGTAACTGCTTGTCCAACAGGTATTGCACATACATATATGGCAGAAGCTGCTCTTAAAGAAGCTGGAGAAAAATTAGGAGTAGATGTTAAAGTTGAAACTAATGGAGCAGATGGAATTAAAAATAATTTAACTTCAAATGATATAAATGAAGCAGTTGGAATTATAGTTGCAGTTGATAAAAAAGTTGAAACTGCTCGTTTTAATGATAGAAAAGTTATAGTTACAAGTACAGCAGATGCTATAAAAAATGCTGAAACTTTAATTAAGAAAGTTTTAAATAATGAAGCTCCTGTTTTTAAAGCAGAAGCTAGTGATAAATCAGAAGAAGATACTCAAGAAAATGATTCAATAGGAAGAATTATCTATAAAAGTATTATGAGTGGAGTTTCTAATATGCTTCCATTTGTAATTGGTGGTGGAATTTTACTTGCTATCTCATTTATTGTTGAAAGATTTATGGGACAAAATCAATTATTTAAGTTATTATTTGATGTTGGAGCAGGAGCTTTCCATTTCTTAATACCTGTTCTTGCTGGATTTATTGCTATGAGTATTGCTGATAAACCTGGATTTATGCCTGGAGCTGTTGCAGGATATATGGCAAGCCAAGGTGCAGGTTTCTTAGGTGGGCTTATTGGTGGATTTATTGCAGGATATTCAGTTATATTCTTAAAAAAGATGACAAAGAATATGTCAAAGCAATTTGATGGTATGAAATCTATGGTAATCTACCCAATATTCAGCTTATTGATAACTGGTGTATTAATGTATTTCTTAATAGGACCTATATTTACAAAAGTAAACCTTATTGTTGCTAACTGGCTAAATAATATGGGAACTGCAAATGCTGTTCTTTTAGGTTCTATACTTGGTGGAATGATGAGTGTTGATATGGGAGGACCTATTAATAAAGCAGCTTATGCTTTCTCAATAGGAGTATTTACTGACACAGGAAATGGTGCATTTATGGCAGCTGTTATGGCAGGTGGAATGGTTCCTCCATTAGCAATAGCTCTTGCTATGACATTATTCAAAAATAATTTTGATGAAAAAGAAAAACAATCTACAATTTCAAACTTTATACTAGGTCTATCTTTTATCACAGAAGGTGCAATTCCTTTTGCTGCTAAAGAACCAGTAAAAGTTATAGGTTCTTGTGTGATTGGAGCTGCAATAGCAGGTGGATTAACTCAATTCTGGAGTGTATCTGCTCCTGCTCCTCATGGTGGAATATTTGTTATTCCTGCAATGCCAAGTATACACTCAGCTATATTCTTTGTAGTTTCTATTGCAATAGGAGCTATAATATCAGGAGTGATATTTGGACTTATAAGAGGAAAGAAAAAATAAGAATAATACATTAAAGATAAAAAGTCCTGATTTTTATTGGGACTTTTTTAATATTGTGGTATAATAAAATAATTTTAAAAGTGGAGGTTTTATAATGAAAAAAGGTGGAATTATTATACTTGATTTCGGTTCTCAATACAATCAACTTATTGCAAGAAGAGTTAGAGAAATGGGAGTCTATGCTGAAGTTGTTCCTTTTCATGAAGATGTTGATAAAATTTTAGCTAGAGAGCCAAAAGGAATTATTCTTTCTGGTGGACCTGCTTCTGTTTATGCTGAGGGGGCTCCAAGTTTGGATATTAAATTATTTCAAAAAAATATCCCAATTCTTGGGCTTTGTTATGGTATGCAATTAATTACTCATTTACATGGTGGAAAAGTTGCAAGAGCTGATAAACAAGAGTTTGGTAAAGCTGAACTAGAACTTGATGATAAAAATCACATACTATATAAAGATATTCCAAATAAAACTACTGTTTGGATGAGTCATGGAGACCATGTTACAGAAATGGCACCTGATTTTAAAATTATTGCTCACACTGATTCTTCAATAGCTGCTATTGAAAATAGTGATAAAAATATCTATGCTTTCCAATATCACCCAGAAGTTACTCACTCTCAACATGGTTTTGATATGCTTAAAAACTTTGTTTTTGGTATAGCAAAAGCTGAAAAAAATTGGTCAATGGAAAACTATATTGAATCAACTGTAAAAAATATAAAAGAGAGAGTTGGAGATAAACAAGTAATATTAGGTTTATCTGGTGGAGTAGATTCATCTGTTGCTGCTGCACTTATTAATAAGGCAATAGGTAGACAATTAACTTGTATTTTTGTTGATACTGGTTTACTTAGAAAAGATGAAGCTAAACAAGTTATGGAAGTTTATGCTAAAAACTTTGATATGAATATTAAATGTGTAAATGCAGAAGAAAGATTTTTAACAAAACTTGCTGGAGTAACTGACCCTGAAACTAAGAGAAAAATTATAGGAAAAGAATTTGTTGAAGTATTCAATGAAGAAGCTAAAAAGATTGAAGGTGCTGAATTTTTAGCACAGGGTACAATCTATCCAGATGTTATTGAATCTGTTTCTGTTAAAGGACCATCTGTTACTATAAAATCTCATCACAATGTTGGAGGTTTACCAGAAGATTTAAAATTTGAATTACTTGAACCTTTAAGAGAATTATTTAAAGATGAAGTTAGAAAAGTTGGTAGAGAATTAGGTATCCCTGATTATATGGTTGATAGACATCCATTCCCAGGACCTGGTTTAGGAATTAGAATTTTAGGAGAAGTTACTAAAGAAAAAGCTGATATTTTAAGAGAAGCTGATGCAATATTTATAGAAGAATTAAGAAAGGCTGATTTATATAATAAAGTTAGCCAAGCTTTTGTTGTTTTACTTCCTGTAAAATCTGTTGGAGTTATGGGAGATGAAAGAACTTATGAATATACTGCTGTTTTAAGATCTGCTAATACAATAGACTTTATGACTGCTACTTGGTCTCACTTACCTTATGAATTTTTAGAAAAGGTTTCTAATAGAATTTTGAATGAGGTTAAGGGAATTAATAGATTGACTTATGATATTTCTTCTAAACCACCTGCTACTATTGAGTGGGAATAGAAGAAAAACTCACTTAAAATAAGTAATTACCATATTTTTAAATTTTAGTGGACTTAATTTGGACTTAAAATAAAAATCTCTATATAAAATTGCTAAAAATTTATAATTTTAAAACTAGTAAATTAACATTGTATAATAAATGATGTTGATAGAAAAAATTTATATTAATGCTATTTTTTATACAACCTTTTTACAAAAAATGAATAGTGTTAAATAGTGTTGAAAAATGTGGTATAATTGTAAAAATAAAATTAAGGAGGAAATAAATGAAAAAAAATGAACTTTTAACAACAAAACAAGCTGCTAATCATATTGGTGTGAGCATAAGTACTTTATATAGAATGATTAACAAAGGGATTTTAGTTCCTAATAAAACTCCAGGAGGTCAAAGACGCTTTTCGATCGAAATATTGGATGCTTTTTTAGAGAGTAGTAAGCAAATTATAGCTCCACAAAAACCATTTGATTATAAAAAAAATAAAGATTTGGAGTGCCTTGATATTATGGAAAAAAAAATAGAATATATTGTTGAAAAAAAAGAAGAAGTTGATAAACGAAATGTTTTAAATGATTTAACTGGAACAGAATGGCTTCCTTCAACAAAAAGTTATTTTTATCAAAAAGGCTTAGGTGCAAAACATCCCTATGCACAAATTGAAAGAGAACATCCTGCCCCTTTTTCTTTTCAAGACATTGAAAGTCTTATTTTGTTTTTTACAAAAAAAGGTATGACTGTACTTGATCCATTTGGAGGTGTTGGATCTACTGCTAAAGCTTGTGCTTTGAATGAAAGAATATGTACAAGTATAGAATTACAAGAAAAGTGGAATTTGTTGGCAAAAAAAAGATTGGAAGTTGAAGTAGGAAAAAATACATCTTTAACACACACCTTCATAAATGGAGATTCAAGAATTGAACTAAAAAAAATACCAGATTCATCATTTGACTTCATAGTAACAAGTCCTCCATACTGGTCTATATTAAACAAGAAAGCAGATCATAAAGTAAAAAAAGAAAGATTAGCAAATAATCTAGCTACTAATTATTCAGAAGATAAGGATGATTTAGCTAATATTGATGATTATAATGATTTCCTGGAAGAATTGGTTGAGAATATTTTTTTAGAGTGTGGAAGAGTGTTAAAAGTAAAAAAATATATGTGCTTGGTGGTTTCTGACTTTAGAAATAAATCTGAATTTATAAGTTTTCATAGTGATTTAATACAAAGACTTAACAATAAAAAAATTTCAGAAGGCAGAATTTTAAAACTACAAGGAGTGAAAATTTTAATACAAAACCATAAGAGTTTACTTCCTTATGGATATCCATTTGCTTATGTCGAAAATATACACCATCAATATGTGCTTATTTTCAGAAAAAATTAATAAGGAGGTAAAAATGATTGAGTTTAATACAACATATATTGGAAATAGTGACAAAATTATGAAAAATATGATTGAAGAAGGAGTTAAATTTGATTTGATTCTAACAGATCCTCCATATAACTTAAATAAAGATTTTGGTAATAATTCTGATTCTTTATCATTGGAAGAATTTTTAGAAGTGAATAAAAAGAGAATTAGTTTATGCCATTCACTATTGAATAAAAATGGAAGTTTAGTATGGTTTGGAATTCATAAGTATATAGGCTTTATTCAAGTAATAATGTATGAAGAAGGATTATTTTATAGATCTATGAATATTTGGCATTATGAAAATGGTTTTTCTAGAAGTAAGAAAATTCCTGCAACACAGTATGAACCATTTTTATGGTTTTCTAATAATAATAGTAAATGGACATATAATGCTGATGATGTGAGAGTTCCATATAAAAGTAAAGAGCGACTTAAAAATCCAGTTTTTTATAAAGATAAACATGGTAATAAGAAAGAATGGAAACCTAATCCTAAAGGAGCTTTAAGAGGAGATATATGGGAGTTTCCCACTTTAGCTGGAAAGGTGTTTCAAAAAGAAAGAACTCTTCACCCTACTCAAAAACCAGAAAGTTTAATTATTGAATTAATTAAGGCGTATTGTCCTAAAAATTCAGAAGGACTATTTGAAGGAACAATTCTTGATCCATTTCATGGATCTGGAACTTTAGGGGTATGTTGTGAGAAATTGAATAAACAAGGTCATAGAATTAAATGGGTAGGAATTGAAATACAAAAAGAGTGGGTTGATATAGGAAACGAGAGATTACAAAAACTATAAAATCAAGGTCACTTATAAAATGTGACCTTGATGATTTTGTTATTATTTTATTGGCTGAAAATATCCAATATATTTTTTGGGGTCTATATGATTTTCTTTTAAAATTTTTTCTGATGCAGTCATGTGTGTGTTATCAGAATATAAAAAATAATCGTCATTTTCTAAATCCAAATCAGTATTGCTCCAGTAATGCAAAGCCAATGATAATACCGAAATCGTTTTTATTTTTAGCAATAATATTTTGTTTATATCATCTATAACATTCCAGTAATCAGTTCTTTTGTTTGGTAAATCCCAGCAGATTACAACAGGGATTACTTTCTTATCATTATATTTTCTTGATTTCATAACTGCATAGTCATCTAATAGATTTCTGGGGGCATCTAGTATTTCTGTAGAGGGAATCTCTATTTCAGCTACACAAATATAATTTGAGAAATTGATTAAGGCATCAAATCTCTCACTGTTATCCCCTTTTCTTGGATAATATATTTGCCCACCTAATTTATCAAATAAAAATTTGATAAGTTTTAATTCTGTATTAGGGGTTAGTTTGAGCTGATAGTAATAGTTAATTAGATAGATCAATTTCTCTTCTAATGTTTTATTTGAGTCTAGAATACTTTCAAGAATATTATTCCTGTCAATTTCCGGTGTCTTAGTGGATTTATAGATTTTCATATTCAAAATGGATTACTCCTTTCTTATTTTTAAATTCAGAAATATCAAAATATCTGTTGCTTTTTGAACAATAAAAAGCAGCTGAAATAAGTTGTTCCATATTAATAATAGCAATGTTAATTCCATATGTCTGATGTATTTCATCTATCAACTTGTAAACATCAGATCTAGTGTTTGGTATATTAAAGCCTATTGCAAAACTACTTGTATCATATTCAGTTTTGAATGGTTTTCTAGCTAGTAATAATACTTTATTTTCAAGTGCTTGCCTTATAGCTTTTATAGATAGCATCTTTTCTTCTGTTGGTGATTTTACTTCTACAGGTATAGAGTAACTCTCATCTGGAATAATAACATCATATCTCATATTATTATTTCCAGCTGGTGGAGCAAATGCTTTTCTGTTAAAGATTACCCCAAGCAGATTTGCCACGAGTGGGTAAAAATCTTTTTGTTTCATAATTTTAATTTCATCTAAAAAAAGTCTAATTGCAGACTGATTATTTAATTTCATAGACATTTTGTTTATCAAAAATTTTTTTATCTTATCATGTTGACTATCAGATTCTTTAGTAAAATAAGTGTTTTTAAGTGTTGTATATAAATAAATTTTCTGATAATGTTCGTTGATAATTTTAGATTCAATATGAGAATTTTGCAGTTGAATCAAAGTTTCTGGGAAAATTTTTAGTAGTTCACTATTTGAAAAATACTGAAATGGAGAAAATAATATTCGCTCTTTATTAAACTTTGACACTAACATGTTTTTAAATGTTTGATATTTAAGAAGATCCATTTTCACATCAAAACTAGCTGCTTCTAACATATTTAAAAAAGCAAAACGAGAAACTAGTTTTTGCTCTAAATCTAATGATTGAAATTGGTCACCATATATATCTATTGATCTTTTAATAAGATTTATAACTTCTTCTCCTTTCTTTGTAAGAACAAGAAAAGAAGATTTTTTCTCATAAATATACAAATTCTTTTTATCAAACCATCCAACATAAACTAAAGCAGATATTACAAACCTCGTCAGATTTCTTACAGAAGTAGTTTTCATATTGTTTTCATCACTAATTTTTTGAATAGTCTGATTTAATGAAGAAATCTTAGCTGTTTTTCGTAGCTCTTTAATTTTGTTGATTTTAGAGTTAAATTCATGTTTATCTAAGGAATTTTTTAAATTCATTGGACCAATAATTATCTCATCACGATGGATTTTGTTATCTAAACTTTCAGCAAATAATAGCATACTTACAAAAGGTTTATTTATATCATTAAATTTTACATTTAAAATTTGATTTGGATAAATTATGCCTAAAAGGCATTGCTCAAACAAATCTTTTGAAGCTTTTCCTGATTGTGCCATGTGCATTCCTAAGTAAGTGAAGCTAAATTTTAAAGCTGAATTATTTACAGAAAAGATCCATCCTAAAAATCTGTACAATTCTGTATAGCTTTTGGCCTGCATTTTCATTGATTTTCTTGAGTCATCAGTGGTACTATAAGATCGTTTAAGAGCCTCTTTTCCAGTATAACCAGAAGAACTAGCTAGATTTTCTCTAGCAAAAAATTCAGCTATGTTATCTAAATCAAAGAAATCTACATTTGAGAATTCTGAAAATAATCCTTTAAAAACTTTTATCACTATATCCATGTTAGAAACAGGATTTCTGAACTTTATCATTT
>ERZ773035.2770-NODE-2770-length-11027-cov-16.270324_pt1 | contig 11027 bp, 10 predicted proteins | sample MGYA00511487_ERZ773035 | MGnify/ENA primary metagenome ERZ773035 (study PRJEB29015, sample SAMEA2737985) | human oral metagenome | biome: human oral; feature: human-associated habitat; material: dental | place: China | collected 2024 ...
ACGAGGAGGCCCTGACCGTCTACCGGGACGCCCTGGCTCTCTTCCGCACCCTGCCAGGCACCGAGCGCCAGCAGGCCAACTGCCTGGCCAACACCGGCCTCGCCCTAGGCGGGGTGGGCAGGTACGAGGAGGCCCTGACCGTCTACCGGGACGCCCTGGCCGCCTATCGCACCTTGCCAGGCACCGAGCGCCAGCAGGCCAACTGCCTGGGCAACACCGGCCTCGCCCTAGGCGGGGTGGGCAGGTACGAGGAGGCCCTGACCGCCTTCCAGCAGGCCCTGGCTCTCTACCGCACCCTGCCAGGCACCGAGCGCCAGCAGGCCAAGTGCCTGCTCGACACCGCCCTCGCCCTAGGCGAGATAGGTCGGTACGAGGAGGCCCTGACCGTCTACCGGGACGCCCTGGCTCTCTTCCGCACCCTGCCTGACACCCAGCCCCAGCAGGCCAACTGCCTGCTCGGCACCGGCACCACCCTGTACGAGGTGGGCAGGTACGAGGAAGCCCTCTCCGCCTACCGGGACGCCCTGGACACCTACCGCACCTTGCCAGGCACCCAGCGCCAGCAGGCCAAGTGCCTGCTCGGCACCGGCACCATCCTGGACGGGGTGGGCAGGTACGAGGAGGCCCGCACTCCATTCAGACGAGCTCTCACACCGGCGATTATTAGTGCCCTGGAGTCTAATGCCGCCCGTTTCCAGTTCCCCACCGAGCACGACCGTCTCACCTGGATCACGGAAAGAGCAGAACCATCCCTGGCCCTCGCACTGTATCTCGCCAGCATCAATGACCAGTCCGCCCTCGTCTCAGACCTCATTGCCACCTTCCGCACCGGCGGCAGCATTGACATCACCAGGCTGACGGCACAGGGCAGGACAACCACGCCGGGGCTCATCACGCCCGACCTCGCTACACATCCTGAACCTGACCCCCATCCCGTAGCCCCCACACCCACCGGCCTGGCCCTGACCGCCAGCCCACCCCTGGGCACCGACGCCACACCGTCCGCCAACCTCCCCCGACGCCCCGGACCCATCCTCCACATGCCCCACCACCGCACCGCCCTGGCCGACTACCGACAAGACGACGACACCACACGCCCCCACGCCCACTACCGGTGACCTGTGTGCAGGGTGAGACTTCCACGCGCCCGTCCGGCGGGTCGTAGCGCCCGCCTCAGTACCGTTAGCTATTGCCATAGTCACAGCGTGCGCCTCTTGACGGATGCGCCTGGGGTCGCGGCAGGGACGTCGGGCTCGCCTGGCAGCACAATATGTGCTGCAATGGGGCACACACGACGGACAGGAGACGACCATGACGGACCCGGACGAGGCTGACCTCTCCCCAGAGGAGATCCTGAGGGAAGCTGAAACCGCTTTTAGCAAAGCGGACCGATTGTTCGCCACCGGGCACCAGGAGAAGTCGATCATAGCTTTCACGGAGGCTCTCGAGCTCTACAGTCAGGTGGAGGGCACCGAGCGCCAGCAGGCCGACTGCCTGAACAATGCAGGTGTCGCCTTTAACATGTTGGGAGGTCATGATGAGGCCCTGGACGCCTATGAGGTCGCCCTGGACTTCTACCGCGACCTGCCCGATACGGAGCGTCAGCAGGCCGACTGCCTTGCCAATATTGGCGACGCCCTGAATGCAACGAAGTGTTACGAACCTTCTCTGACAGCTTACTCGGTCGCCCTGGACTTCTACCGCGGCCTGCCTGGCACGGAACGTCGACAAGCCGAATGCCTGTACAACGCGGGTGTCACCTTGAATGAGCTGGGGCGTCACGAGGAGTCCCTGACCCTCTACAGGAAGTCTCTGAGTCTCTGCCAGCACCTACCCGGCACAGAGCGCCGACAGGCGAGCTGCCTTATCAATATCGGGGTCATCTTGTGCAGGCTGGAGCGCTATGAGGAGGCGCTGACCGTATACGAGGTAGCCCTGAGGCTCTACCGCGCTCTACCCGACGCCGAGCGGGAGCGGGCCGACTGCCTGAACAATACCGGCATCGTTATGTACGCGCTAGGGCGCCGCGAAGAGGCCCTCGACTACTACCGGCAGGCCCTCGATCTTTATCGCGACCTGCCCGGTAGCGAGCGGGACCGGGCCGCCTGCTCATACAATATCAGCACTGCACTGCACAAGACAGGCCGCCACGAGGAGGCGCTCGCCTTCTACCAGCAGACCCAGGAGGTCTACCCCCAGCCTGACGGGGGCCGGTAGCCAGGAGGAAGTGGTACACAGAAAAACGAAGCAACGCCTATCCGAGACACCAACCAGCCGCTGAGCCGGCGTTTATTATAGAACGTTTACGAACAGGCAGTCAGGAGCCGAGAACATTGAACCACCTGACAGAAGAGTATCAGCACACGGCAGACAAATTATTTGACACGGGTATTGACCTGACTGACGCAAAGCGTTATCCCGAGGCGCTGACGGCGTTCCGTCGCGCCCTGGACCTCTACCGTCAAACGGGTGATACCCACGAAGATCTTGCCGACTGCCTGACCAATATTGGCGTCGCCCTGCGCCGGGTGGGACAGCACGAAGAGGCACTGACCTCCTACAGGCAGGCCCTGGACATTTACCGACGCATTGACGGCACCGAACATGATAGAGCTCGTTGCCTCGTCAATACAGGAAACACCCTGCGTTACGTGGAACGTTACCAGGAGGCAGTTGATGCTTACCAGCAGGCCCTGAGCCTCTATCAGCATGGAAAGGATACCGGATTCCAGAAGGCTGAATGCCTGCACAACATCGGCCTTACTCTGAGTGACACGGGACGGTACGAGGAGGCTCTCGCTGCTTACCGGCAGGCTCTGGCACTGTACCGCGACCTGCCGGACACCAAGCAGAATCAGGCCAGCTGCCTGACCAATATCGGCGCCACCCTGCATGAGAATGGACGCTACGAGGAAGCTCTCGCCTCTTACCAAGATACTCTTAACATCTACCGAGATCTTCCAGGCGCCGAACAGCTTCAGGCTATCGTCCTGTACGACACCGGCGTCACCCTAGACAAGGCAGGACAACAGGAAGATGCTCTGGACGCCTACCGTGACGCCCTGGAAATTTACCGTGATCAGCCTGACTCCGAGCAGGATCAGGCCAACTGCCTGATCAACATGGGTGTCATCCTGGACGACGTCAACTGTTATGAGAGGGCGCTGACCACCTACCATGACGCCCTGGTCCTCTACCGGAAGGTGGACGGGACCGAGCTTCAGCAGGCTCACTGTCTGAACAATACTGGTGATACTCTAGACAGTATGGGGCAGCACAAGGAGGCTCTGCCCTTCTACGAGCAGGCACTCGCCCCGGTGCTCATCGGCGCCCTGGAGTCCGACGCCGCCCGTTTCCAGTTCCCCACCGAGCGCGACCGCCTCACCTGGCTCACCGAGCGAGCGGTACCAGCCCTGGCGCTCGCCCTGGAGCTTGCCTCCAGGAACGACCGGCCCGACCTTGTCTCGGACCTCATTGCCACATCCCGCACCGGCGGCAGCGTGGACACTGCCGCGCTGACGGCGTCGGGCCATGGCGTCCATACAGGACGCGGCGAACCGAACGTCGCCTCGGGTCTTGGACCCAGCACGCCTCCCACAAACCTCGTACCCACTAGCCTGGCCCTGACCGCCGGTCCACCTCTGGGGACCGCCGCCACACCGTCCGCCAACCTCCCCCGACGCCCCGGACCCGTCCTCCACATGCCCTACCACCGCACCGCCCTGGCTGGCTACCGTCCCGGCGGGCCGCAGCGCGCCCACGCCCGCTACCGGTGACCGGAGCTCGCACGGAACACTCCCCGCGCCAAGACACGACCGTCAACGACAGACAGGAAACGCTAATGACGAACCCAAGTGCGCCAGAACCCTCCCAGGAGGAGGTACTCAGGAAAGCCCAAAAGGCTTTTCATGACGCGGATCTGCTGTCCGAGACCGGGCACGCGGAGGATGCGGTCGAGGCCCTCACGCAGGCCCTGGACCTCTATCGCAGACTTCCCGACACAGAACAGGACCAGGCCGACTGCCTGTATAACACCGCCGTCATCCTGGAGGAGGCAGGACAGTTCGACAGGTCCCTCACCACCTACCAGCAGGCCCTGGACCTCTACCGTGGTCTGCCCGGCACCGAGCAGAGTCAGGCCCTCTGTCTGGGCAGTACCGGATTCAACCTGTATGAGATGGGTCGTTACACGGATGCCTTCAACTTCTACATCGACGCCCTGGAGATCTACCACACCCTGCCCGACGCCGAGCAGGACCGGGCTGTCTGCCTGGACCGCATTGGCCTCACCTTGAGTGAGCTGGGACGTAACGAGAACGCCCTCAACTTCTACCGCGGCGCCCTGGAGGCCTACCGCACCTTACCGGACACCCACCACCAGCAGGCTGACTGCCTGCACAACCTCGCCCAGAGCCTGCGCGAGGTAGGGCAGTTCGAGCAGGCCCTGGACTCCTACCGGCAGGCCCTGGAGATCTACCGCCAGATGGGAAACACCCTCCCCCAGCAGGCCAACTGTCTGCACTGCATTGGCTCCACCCTGGGTAGCCTGGGGCAGGCTGACCAGGCCGTGGAGCCCTACCGGCAGGCCCTGGAAACCTACCGTCAGATGGGAAACACCCTCCCCCAGCAGGCTGACTGCCTGCACGACCTCGGCCGGGCCCTGCGCAAGACCGGGCAGTTCGAGCAGTCCGCGGACTCCTACCGACAGGCCCTGGATATCTGCATCCAGATAGAGGGAGGCAAGCACTATCAGGCCGTTTGTCTGTACAATATCGGCATCTCCCTGCACCTGGCGGATCACTTCGAGGAGGCCCTGGACTCCTACCGGCAGGCCCTGGGACTGTACCGCCAGGTGGACGGAACCGAGTCTCAGCAGGCCAGGTGCCTGACCAATACCGGTGTCGTCCTGGACGATATGGGCCGCCACGAGGAGGCGCTCGCCTTCTACCAGCAGGCCCAGGAGATCTACCCCCAACCTGACGGGGGCCGGTAGCAGGAGGCGCGCCCCGGCCCCGTCCTCTACATGCCCCACCACCGCACCGCCCTGGCTGGCTATCGTCCCGGCGGGCCACTCGGTGCGGAGCTCTCCCGATCATGGGGCCCGTGAGGGCGAGAGCTTCCGCGACAGGCCACTCGGTGCGGGGCGCTCCCCGGCGGGCCGCAGCGCGCCCACGCCCGCTACCGGTGACCCCGGGGGCTTCTCCTGGGACGGTGCTCCACCCTCCGGAGACGGTAGCCTGGGCCCTGCGGCGGATCATCCCTTACGTGTGGTGGTCCCGTCCCCGAAGAAGTCGTCACGCGTGTGGTAAACGGAGCCGTCCGACCCCCGGGTCGTGTAACCGTCCCCAAGGAAGTCCTTGGTCGTGTGGTAGACGGTCCCGTCCGAGCCCCGGGTGGTCGTGCCGCCACCAAGGAAGTCGCTGGTCGTATGGAAAGTGACCCCGTTCGACCCCCGAGTGGTGGTCCCGTCGCCAAGGAAGTCCCTGGTCGTGTGGAAAGTGGTCCCGTCAGATCCTCGGGTCGTGTAACCGTCCCCGAAGAAGTCCCTGGTGGTGTGGAAGGTGTCCGACCCTCCGAATCCGCCGGCAGGCGCCGCGTCAATGACGCCCCCGCCCACCGAGCTCACACCGGAGTAGCCTCCGCCGTAGGAATAGGTGACTGACGACGACCCGCCATCCTTGGAGGTCAGGACGGCGAGAACGGCGACCGCGGATATCACCCACACACCCGTGACGATAATCGTCCCTTGGTACTGGAACCAGCGGAAGCCGAAGAGTGAGACGACAAACAGCGCCACCGAGACGGCGACGGCGAACAGCAGCGAGCCTATGAACGCGCCGACAGGGAAGAGGACCGCTGAGATAACAGTCAGGTCCTTTCCTCGGCTACCGGGGAGGCGGCTTATCACGACCCCGACGACGCAGCCGACAACCCCTCCCATCACGGCATAGTTCTGCGCCGCCGCAATGAGCGTGTCGTTCGTCGCGGAAGAGGTTCCGGTTGAGAAGCTCATACTTGAGAAGCCCAGAACCAGCAGCCCGGTGGACACCCACATAAGGGCGCCGAAGACGGCATAGGAGAAACCTAATCTCAGTGTCGTAAGCACGAGGTGAGCGTAGCGACCCCGTCAACGTCCTGACAAGTACCAAAACTTGTACTCTCGCCCCTCGCCAGCGGGCGGCCCCACGCCAGGAGCAGGAGCACGGACGCCCGTGGTGTCTCCTGGCGCGGATCCGGGTGGTGGGGGTGTCTGTCGAGCTCTCCCGGCGCAAATCAAGGCGGATTTATCCGATAAACCGGATAATCTGCCGTCTGTCTGCTGGCCCGGTTCGTGTGCGTGTCGCAATCTGAGGATCAGAACGACTGGCACTCTCTGCCGCGCCGGGGCCCAGGCCTCTGACCTGCGCGGACATTGGGTGTACAAAGAGTTGTGCGGGGTGGGGTCGGCTCTGATCCTCAGATTGCGACAGAATCGTCCACCCACCACCGCCGGGGCTGTGCATAGCCCCCATTCTCAACCTCAGGCCAGGCCTTGGACCAGGCAGTGAGGCGGCCTGCTACCCGCCCCGGGGGACTTTCGGTCGTGCTGGCAAGAGCCCGGGCCAGCAGACGTGCAGACGGGTGACCCCGCTGTCGTCGTGGACTGGTACGGGCCCGGGCCAGCAGCCCGAGGTGGGTGGGCCTGGGACGGCGGCCCCGGGCCTGCCAGTGGTCCCGTCCTGCCCGGCCCTGGGACAATGAGCCACCTGCCTGCTGCGCTCCGTCAGGAGGGGCATGAAAGTATCGTCACCTCCTGAGGTACCCTCCGTGTCCCGTACCGGCCTGGGCATGTCCAGTATCGGTGCCCACGTAGGCGTGAGCGGCGACCTGAGGGACGCCGAGCGCCAGGGGCGGCAGGACTACGCCCTGACGCCTGACCCCGACGGGCGCACCCCCTGGATCCACGGGCAGGAGCAGGCCTTCCGCGAGGGGCAGGCCGTTCTCTCCGAGGAGCTTCACGACCGCGTCGCGCTCCTGGATGCCCAGATAGCCAGCGACTCCGACCTCCTGCGCCGTGAGGGGGAGGGGGCCAGCGCGCTCTCACCCGTCCCCGACCAGGGGTACGCCAGCAGCATCGAGGCCTACCGGGCCCGTCAGTCGGCGCGGGCGGCCAAGGCGGCCGGGGAGCAGCGCCGCGCCCAGGTCGAGGCCGCCCGCGACCGCCTCCACGCCAACGTGCAGATGCGACGCCACCTTCACGAACAGGGCCGTGAGATGCTGCGTCAGGCTGCCGCCCTGGCCAACAACCGGGTCGCCCACTACTGCCTCGGCAGGGAGCGTGGCCCCTGGTGGCGGTTCTGGGGCGCGGGCACCAGCGCCCCCACCCGCCCGCGGCCCATCGCCCCCGACGCCCCCTGGTTCGTTGACGACCTGCCCGTCATGCGCTCGACCCTGGGGCCCGCCCAGGATCCGCGGCTGGAGTGGACGTGGGAGGACTTCCGTGACCACGAGCGGGACGGTGCCCTCGAGCGGGACGGCGCCGCCCAGGGTGTGTGGCTCGGTGGAACCCAGGGCGGGGTGAGCGGCCGTGGCACCCTCGCGTGAGGCGCACCTGGCGGCCGTCCTCGGCTACCCCGGCTCCGGCCTCAGCTCCGGCTCCGGCAGCGCTCCCAGGGCCGGGGCCCAGGGCCGGGACGCGGATCGAGGCACCTACCGGGGCCGGGGACCCGGCAAGGTGGCCACCACGGTCCTGGCCCTGCTGCTCCTCGTCCTCGCGGCGGCGTGCACGGGGTACGTCCTGGGCTCCCGCCAGGCCAGCTCCTCGTCCGACGGCGCCACGGCCTCCCCGGTGCCCGGTGGCCCCGGGGGCGCCACCGCCGCCTCGGCCTCCCCCGTGACGGGCGGGAGACCCTGAGGGCGGCGGACGCGCCCCGGCACAGGGTCCTGGTCCGCGCCCCGTGGCCCAGGACCCTCGTGGTATCCGTCAGAGGGGTCATGAAGATCCTCAGGAAAGTCACGACGCTCTTCCGTGACGACACTAAGTCCCCCACCCGGACGCGCCCCATTGAGTACCACCGCAACAGCGCTGAGGACGTCCGCCCGCAGATCGTCCTCGCCCCGGTGGTGCCAGCTGCCGCCGTCGCCTCGAGCGAGCAGCAGGCCGTAAGGCAGGCTGCCGCCGGGGTCGATGACGCCGACTCCCTGGCCGTCAGCGACCAGCGCCTGGCCGTGGAGCAGCAGATCCGCTCGCGGACGCACCGGGAGGTGGCCGCCGTCCACTACCGGTACCAGCAGCTCGTCAACGAGCAGGACGGTATCCTCTCGGGTCTTCTCGGCCGCCAGTCCGAGGGCGACCTGCTTGAGAGGAAGGTGACCGAGGCCCAGGCCGCGGTCGACAGTGCCGAGCAGGAGCTCCGTGACAGCCGCGGGCCCGGCGCGGTGGAGGCGACCCGCTCCGTAGGCTTCTGGAGCCGGGTCATGCAGTGGATCTTCCTGATCGTGATCATAGTGTCAGAGGTGGTCTTCAACGCGACCGCCCTGCTGGTGGCGGGCTTCTCCTTCCAGGTCGCCCTCATGGCCGGCTGCGGGATCTCCCTGTCCCTCCTGGTGGGGGCGAGCTTCACCGCGAACCAGCTGGCCGCGGGCCGGCGCGCCGCCGCCCTCTGGATGGGGATCCCCTTCTCCCTGGCGGGGCTCGTGATCGCGGTGTCGATGGCCGTGATGCGGGAGGACTACGTGCGCATTATGGACAGCCAGGCAGGCCTGACCTCCCAGGCGACCTCCTCGACCTGGTGGACTGCCGTGGCGCTCGGCGTGGTCAGCGTCCTTATGCCGCTGGTCTGCGGGGCCCTTGAGTACGGGCTCTTCTTCGGCGCCACCCTGGGCCGCGCGGACCGTGACCTCAGACGTGCCACCCGCGCCCTGGACGCCTACCGGCGTCAGAATGCCGACCTCCCTGAGCAGATCGAGCACGCCAGGCGGCTCAAGGAGGAGTTCGCCCACCTCCGGGAGAAGGAGGTCGCCGTCGTGACCTGCCTGGGTACCGAGATGATTGACACCTACTACGTGGCTCTCCAGACCTCCTACGGCGACCCGGAGATGACGACCGCGCTGGACCAGCGTCGTGCGGCCGCGGACGCCCGCGCCGAGCGGGCCAGGACCCCCGAAGACGCCGCCGCTGACGGGCGCTACGGCGAGGACGGCACGCCCTCCCTGGCGGTGGCCTGATGAGCGGCCCCAACCTCCTGGTCTATGTGTGGACGCGACAGGGCTGGTGGGCCCCCGGCGAGCCGGGGACGTGCCGCCACTGCCCTCAGGACCTCACCACCTGCCCCGTGTGTGAGGGGGACTGGCGTGAGAGGCGCTGCACGGCCTGCGGGGGCGGGCTCGTCTGCCCCGACCACGGGCGCTACTGGCTCGTCTGAGAGGACAGCTGGCCGCCTGGGAGGCCTGCTGGCCCCGCCTGGGAACCCCGTTGGTGAGGCCGGGCCTGCCTGGCAGCCTTGTCGGCGAAGCCGGGCCCCGCCTGACAGCCTGTCAGGGCAGCCGACCGCCTGGGAGCCCCACGCACGGTGCCGCGCGGTGCTGCACGGTGCCGGTCGCGGGGCTCCCGGCGCCGGGGCCAGTGGCCCGGCCACCTCCTGGCCTCCGTCAGGTGCGGTGTGGCCCGCCGCCAGGGCGAGCCGTCACCAGTGAAGGAGCCGCCATGTACAGAGTCCCCGTTGACGAGGAGGGCCTCATTGTCCCCGGGGCGGGCCACCTCGCGGAGCCCTTCCTCGGCACCGTCCTGGAGTTCCACCGCCGCAGCGGGCTCGGCCTGCCGCTCACCGTCGTCCACTCGGGCGGGCGGATGCGCCTCCAGGCCCCCGTCCGGTTCAGGAACGGCTGGTGGCGGGGTCTTCCCCACCTCCTGGAGGTCCGTGCCGACCCCGTAGGGACAGGACTTGACGTGGGCTGGATGCTCGCGGTGGAGGACCAGGGCCTTCTCCGCTCCCTCCTGGGCGGCCCGGGTCCGGGCCGGGAGCTGGCTGAGCGGGCCGACGCCGGGGCGCAGGCCACCCGGGCCCGCCTGACCCTGACCCGCTCCTTCCACGACCTGGTCCTCCTGCCTGCCGTGGACGTCCTCGTCGCCGAGGTCGAGGGCAGGCCGGTGCGCAGGAGGCCCCGGTGACCGACCTCCCCGTGCCCTGCTGGGCGGGGCTGTACTCCGCCCAGCTGCTCCTCGCCCTGCTCCTGGCCGTGCTCCGGCTCGAGCGCGCCCCACGCCACGACACCCTCAGACGGGTCCGGGGGACGGCCGTCCTCGTCGCCGTCCTGCCGGTACCGGGTCCGGGGCTGCTCCTGGGGGCCACCGCCCTGGCGGCCCTGACCCTCCTGCGCCGACGGGCCGACGACGACGCCCGCGCAGCGTGCTCGCGGCTCACCGCCTCCCCGCTGCGGCCCGGTGGGTCCCCGGGCGGCGGGCTGCCTGACCCGGACCTGCTGGCCCCGCCCGCTCTCGCGGACCCCGCCGACCGCGGCAGCACCCTCCCGGTGCTCCCCGCGACGATCCCGGGCCCTGCCCCCCTCGGCCTGCCGGTACTGCTGGGCCCGGGCGGTGGGCTGCCGATCCCGGGCCTGCCAGCTGAGCACGTCCTGTCCGCCCCGACCCCAAGAGACCGAGTATGACCAGCCTGCCTGCCCCTGCCGCCGGGACCGTCGCGCCTATGAGTCGGCTGCGACCCTGTGCCCCCGTGCCCGCCCCTGCCACGGGGACCGTCGTGACCACCGGCCCCACCTTCTGCTGGCCCCCTGCCGGTGGCCAGCTCACCCCCACCACCTCCTGGACCGCCGTCCTGGAGGTCACTGCCGCGCCGGCCCTCGGCGGCCCCGGCACGGAGGACGAGGCCGCGGCCACTCGGACACTGCGCGGGGCAGCGGCCAGCCTCGTCCTGGCGGCCCGCACACAGCCCGGCTGTGACGCCGTCGAGCTGCGCTGGGTCAAGGACGACGGCGAGGACCGCCTGCACCTGTACCTGGCCGCCCGCTCCACCCGGGGCGCGGCCACG
>ERZ773035.2775-NODE-2775-length-11005-cov-40.385936_pt1 | contig 11005 bp, 9 predicted proteins | sample MGYA00511487_ERZ773035 | MGnify/ENA primary metagenome ERZ773035 (study PRJEB29015, sample SAMEA2737985) | human oral metagenome | biome: human oral; feature: human-associated habitat; material: dental | place: China | collected 2024 ...
TGGTGCGCCCCGAGGAGGGGGCGCCCCGCGCGATGACGTCGCGGTGGCGCGCCGCCTCCACGACGGCGGCCTGCGCGGGGTCGAGGACGGGCAGCCGCGCCCATCCCCGGGGGCGCGGGCGCAGCCTGACATCGATTTCGCTCATGACTGAATACTGGCAGACGCCATGCGCGTCTGCGGCGCATACGATGGGGCCGATAGCGAAACGCGACCAGGAGGCCCCTGATGAACATTGTGATCGGCGTGAGAGACTCCGCCCGCGAACTGCCCCTCGAGATCGACATCGACGAGGCGGCCCTGGTGCGCACCATCGAGCACGCGATCGCCTCGGGCGGTGTCGTCTCCCTCACCGACGTGAAGGGGGACCGCATCCTGGTGCCCGCGGCGGCCATCGCCTACGTGCAGATCGCGCGCAAGTCCGACCGGCGCGTGGGCTTCGCGGTGAGCTGACCCGGGCGGCGGCGCCCCCGGCCCGCGCCCGCTACGCCTTCAGGTGGATGCCCGCCAGGCGCTCCCCGTGCCGCTTCGTGATGTACGCGGCGATCTCGTCCGACGCCTCGGGGCTGCCCGACAAGTCCGGGTGGGTGAACAGCGTCGCGCGCACCAGGCCCAGCACTTCGCCGGCGACGCGCCTGGACCACAGCGACAAGCGGGCCGCCAGCTGCGGGTCCTCCTCGATCTGGGGCGCCAGGTGCTCGCGCACCCACTGCTCCTGCTCGAAGGGCCACATCTCCTCCCGGTCCTGGAAGAGCCCGTGGAGCTGCGAGATCCGCAGCAGCATGTCCCCGATGATGCCCACCGTCACGAAGGTCTTCACCGAGCGCTCCGACCAGGTGGACGGGCGGGTGCGCGCGTCGAGGTCGTCGTAGAGCCCCGAGTACTGGCCCGCCGCCGCCTCCAGGTCGACGCCGCGGTGGGCGCTCCACACCTCCAGCTGCTCGAAGAGCCCGAAGGCCCTCGCGCTCATGCGCGCGTGCGTGATGTGCGCCTCGATACTGGGAGCCTGGTCGCCGTCCTTAGCGAGCCTGGTCATGATCGCCAGCGCGGAGAAGGCCAGAAGGCCGATGACGTCTGCGTCGGGTTCCGACACGGGTTCGTATTCGTGTGCCATCCCCCCAGGATAGTCCGCGCGCCCTCCGGCGCCCACTCGCGCGGAGCGCCCGACTCCTCACCCCCCACCCTCTCGCGCCCGCCGCCCGGGCCTCCAGTAGGGCGCCGACCAGCGGGTTCGCGCCGCTGCGCGCCCGAGCAGCGCGAGCAGTGGCGCCGCCCACGCGCACCCCCTGTGACCAGCGCCTCCAGCCCGATCCTATGCGTACCCGGTAAAATCGATGACGACCATGGCTGACCGGTCGCATGAAACGAACGAGAACGCGCGCCGCGGCACTGCCCGCCCGGCATTGACAATGCGCGATCGGCTGCCACCCCTACCCCGGCACTGCCGGGAGACAAGGCAGATCGTGACTTCCACGAACACCCAGGGCACCGACGAAGCGACGGCGCCCGCCAACCCGGCCCCCGCCTCGGACCACTACTCAGCGGGCGTCGTGCGCCTGGGGAACATCGTCCCCGCCGCGCCCGAGGTCCCCGAGGCCACCCCCGACATCTCCGAACGAGGCGACGAGGACTTCTCGCGCAAGTCCTTCGCCGACTTCGGGGTCACCGACCCCATCGTCGACGCCCTGGAGGACCAGGGCATCACCCACCCCTTCCCCATCCAGGCGCTCACGCTTGGCCCCGCCCTGGACCGCCACGACATCATCGGCCAGGCCAAGACCGGCACCGGCAAGACCCTCGGCTTCGGCATCCCCGTCCTCGAGGACGTCATCGCCCCCGACGAGCCCGGCTTCGACGACCTGCTCAACCCCAACAGCCCGCAGGCCCTCATCGTCCTGCCCACCCGCGAGTTGTCCAAGCAGGTCGCCTCGGATCTGCGCGCCGCCGCGAAGTACCTGTCGACCCGTATCGTGGAGATCTACGGCGGCGTGGCCTTCGAACCGCAGATCTCCGCCCTCAAGAAGGGGGCGGATGTGGTCGTGGGCACCCCCGGGCGCCTCATCGACCTGCTGCGCCAGGGGCACCTGCACCTGTCCGGCGTCGAGACCGTCGTCCTGGACGAGGCCGACGAGATGCTGGACCTGGGCTTCCTGCCCGACGTGGAGACCCTGCTCTCGCGCGTCCCCTCCCACCGCCACACCATGCTCTTCTCCGCGACCATGCCCGGTCCCGTCGTCGCCCTGGCGCGCAAGTTCATGGAGCACCCCACCCACATCCGCGCCCAGGACCCCGACGACCAGCACCAGACGGTGAACACCGTCAAACAGGTCGTCTACCGCGTCCACTCGCTGAACAAGGTGGAGGTCCTGGCCCGGATCCTGCAGGCCGAGGGCCGCGGGCGCGCCGTGATCTTCTGCCGCACCAAGCGCACCGCCGCCCGCCTCGGCGAGGACCTGGCGGCGCGCGGCTTCGCGGTCGGCTCCCTGCACGGCGACCTGGGCCAGGGCGCGCGCGAGCAGGCGCTGCGGGCGTTCCGCAACGGGAAAGTGGACGTCCTGGTGGCCACCGACGTGGCGGCCCGCGGCATCGACGTCGACGACGTCACCCACGTCGTCAACTACCAGTGCCCCGAGGACGAGAAGATCTACATCCACCGCATCGGCCGCACCGGCCGCGCGGGCAACTCGGGCACGGCCGTGACCTTCGTGGACTGGGACGACACGCCCCGCTGGTCGCTGATCTCGAAGGCCCTGGGACTGGGCGTCCCAGAGCCCCTGGAGACCTACCACACCTCCCCCCACCTGTTCACCGACTTGGACATCCCGGAGGGGACGACCGGGCGCCTGCCGCGCGCGAAGAGGACCCGCCCGGGCCTGGCCGCGGAGGTCCTGGAGGATCTGGGCGGCCCGTCGCGCGATCCACGAGGCAGGGGCCGCTCCGCGGGGTCGTCCCGGTCCCGCTCGGGGCGGGCCCGCCGCTCGAAGGACGGGGACCAGACGATGCACCCCGGCAAGCAGGGGCGCTCGGACCGCGGCGCACGCGGGCGCGGGCGCGGAGAGCACTCCCCGCGCGCTGCCGAGGCGCCGGCCCAGCGCGCTCCGCGCAAACGCATCCGCCGCCGCAAGAGCGCCGAGTGAACTCTTGACCGCGCGCCTGTCGTGGCCGCCCGCCGCAGTCGGGCGCTCCGCGACTCCACCGCGGTGATGCTGCAAGGGGTCCCGGGCCGTAGCCCGGGACCCCTCCTTGTAGCGCCCGTCCCCTCCCCACGCCCCTGTACCGCACGCAAAATGCCCTCGGGGCGCCCGCGGCACAGCTCCTGCAGCGTCCACTCCCCTATGCCGCACACAAGGGACGGAATTAGGAAACACTGCACCGCACACAAGGGCGGGATCAAGCCCTTGTGTGCGACTCATGTTGCGTAAAACGGGGTCCTTGTGTGCGTAACCGGGCGGGCTGGGGGAACGGCCTCGAACGCGGCCGGGCGCGAGCGCGGCCGGGACGCGAACGCCGACGCGCGTTGTCGGCACCGCGAGGGGGTTGTTGACATTGTGAGGGGGTCGTCGACACCGTGAGGGGGATATAACGCGCGCTGGTGTCAACAACGCGCGTCGGTGCCAACAACCCACTCCTGTTGTCGACAACCCACGCTCACGCAGCAGCACTCACCGCCGTCGGAGGTGTTCGCCGGCACGGCCACACCGACTGGCGCGGCAACCCCCCGCACAGCAGCACTCACCGCCGTCGGAAGTGTTCGCCGGCACGGCCACACCCACTGGCGCGGCAACACCCTCCCGCGCGGCAACTCCCGTCAGCGGCCCACGTCCGGGACGTCCGTGGCGATCAGCACCGGGTTGAGGCGCGCCCAGCGCACTGCCAGTCTAATGAGGTCGTCGCACGCCTGGGTCTCCATGCTCTCAGCCTTCAGCGAGTCCACGGCGGCCCTGGCGCGCTCGACATCATCCGGCGACAGGCCCGTGCGCGAGGTCACGATCGATAGGAACTGGTCGAGGAGCATGTCGAAACTGCTCCCCCAGTTGACGCAGCCGTTGTCGTAGACCTCGTAGCCGACTTTCCCCGCGATCCGGATGACCTCGCCCTGCAAGGAGGCGGACTGCCCGCTGACGGGGACGAGCCTGTCCCACAGGTCGTCGAACTGACGGCCGACCGAGGCGGACTCGTCGAACACCAGCCTCTCCCCCAGCACCGGCGCGGGCACCGCCTCGCGCTGCTCCACCCCGAAAAGGGCGCACAGCTGGGCCAGCGCGGCCACCGCCTCGTCGAAGAGGGAATCCGGGACGCCTGAGTGCCCGTGCGTGATGAAGGCGCAGCGCAGGCTGTCCATCGAGCGCAGCGACTCGCGTTCGCGCTTCCCGGTGCGCGCGCGGTGGGCGAGGAGAACGCGGATGACCCCGAGGGCCCGCGGGGCGTCGAGGAACACCTCTTCGCCCAGCGCGTGCTCCGTGAGCGTCACTTTGCCGTGGAACCGCGACTTCGCGACCACCCGGGCGTTCGCGCCCCAGGAGATCATCCGCTCGACATCGCTGGCCTCTAGGATTCTGACGGCGTCGAAGAGCGGTGTGCGGTCGTCCCAGTCCCGGGCGTTGATGTCGGCGCCGCGTGAGACGAGGTAGGGGATCTGGTCGACGCGCCTGTTCATGACGCGCCAGTGCACCGGGGTGCTCGTAGCGGTCCCGGGAGTTGATGTCCTCGCCGCGCTCCAGCAGGAACGCCGTGATCTCCTGCGAGGCGGGGAAGTGCATGAGGCGGGGCTCATATGCGCTTCTCCGCAGGTAGGCGCCGATCTGGCAGCCCTCCACCGCCCGCGCCACGGCGCCGAGGTCCCCCGATGCGATGATCTCTTCGATGTCCTCGGGCAGGGTCTCGCTCAGGCGCACGCCTCCACGCTCCTCTCGTCGGTGTCCGCAGTCCAGTCTACCGGCGCGCTGGCCGCGCAGTCCCTTCCGCGCGACCAGACCGGGAACGGCAGCGGGGACGCGCCAGTCCCTAGCCCCGCAGCGCCTCCTCCACCGCGCGGGGCAGGTGCGCCGGCCGCTCGCGGTTGCGCAGGACGAAGTACATGCGCAGCCGCGTCCAGAAGGAGACGCGCACCGCCTCGGGCCAGCGCTGCGACACGTAGAGGACCGCGTCGGAGACCTCGAGGCGCCTCGTCGAGTTGCCGACGCGCACCCACAGTTCGGGAGCGCCCTTCCCCTTCGGGCCCAACAGGTACACGGGGCGGGGCGAGGGAGGGATGGTCACCCGGCACACCTCGCCGCCCGACGGCGCAGAGGCGAAGTCCAGGATCGGCAGGGCCGCGGCGTTGGTCCCCAGGCGCTGGCCCCACATTCCGCGCATCCACAGTTCGAAGCGGTCCGCGTCCGGGCTCTTCAGCGTCGCGTAGTCGTCGTCGAGGCCGACCAGCCGCCCCTCGTCGTCCACGCCGATCAGCAGCGTGCCCCCTCCGGAGTTGAGGAAGGCCGACACCGTTTTCGCGATGACCGTCTCCATCGCCTCGTCGCGCTTCCCGGTGCGCACGTTCCAACGGGCCGAGGACTTGAACTCGCGGGTCTCCGACTCCCCCAGCGCAGCGGTCTCGCTGATCGGGGGCAGGCCCGGGCGCGGGTTGAGGCGGGCGAGAACCACAGCCACCGCGCCGACGACGAGCAGTGCGACCACGGCGGCGAACCCGATCATCCCGGGTTTCCACAGGTCGCCCGAATCGAAGATCCATCCTGCCAGGACCAGGCCGCCCCACAGCCCGGCCAATCCGGTCAGGGTCGCCGACGCCGTCGACATGGTCATGCGGTTCTTCAGCACACGGCGCACGACGAGGCCGATGACCCACGCGATGAGGACGAGCGCCTGCTGGATGAACACCATCCAGATCAGGTCCGGGCTCGCGGGGACGAATGAGGCGGTCACTGGTTCCACTGGGTTCCTTTCGAGGGGCTCGGCTCGTGTCGCTCCCACAACATCATAGGAGTCTGCACGGATCCTCAACGTCCGGCGTGAGTTCCCTTGGCATCGGCGCCGCGGCGGGGGCGCACTGGAGCGGGCAGGGATCCGCGGGGAGCTTCGGGGGCGCGGATCCGCTGGCGGCCTTCCCGCTCTGGGGAGCGCAGAAGTATCCGTCCCCGCCCCTGTGCACCAGGGCGGGGACGGAGGTGTCGCTCCAGCGGGGTCGTCGCACGCCTTAGACGCCCCGCTGGTCGCGACGCCAACTCACAGCAGCGACGTGTGGCGCTCGATGGCGCGCACAGCCCACCAGAGGAGCACTGCCGTGAAACCTATGACGCTCAGGTTCGTTCCCAGGGGGACGAAGACCTGCGTGAAGTCGATCTGCCGGGAGACGAAGATGTTGTTGAAGAAGAAGTTGGGCTCCAACGCGCCCTCGTCGTCCAGTCCGAGCGCCGCGAGCCGTTCGGCGAGGGCCCCCAGCGACGTGTAAGCGGCGAACCAGGCGACGGTCGCGATCACTGGGACCTTGGAGCCGAGGTAGCGCCACCGGCTCGAGCACCCGATGGTGACCAGGCAGACCAGCTGGACCGGGATGCACAGATCGGCCACCACCTCGATGGAGGTAAGGACCAGGGCGCGCACCGGATCGAGGGTCCAGTAGTACGGGAGCGCGGGCGAGAACAGGTCGGCCAGGGGATTCGCCTGCGCCAGCCCCGACACCGCGAGGATGAGCGCCCCGACCGCTGCGGCGGCCGCGAAGCCGATGGACAGGCGCAGGCAGCTCGCCATGAGGATCGTGCGCCCGCGCAGGGGCAGGGTCATCGTGAAGTAGCCGCGCGAGCGGTAGACGGTGTGCCAGTAGTCGAAGAGGCAGCGGATGATCGCGAGGAGGGGCACGGTCATACCCACCTCGTACAGCAGGCGCCGCATGCCGGAGGACGCGGCGCCGAGCGACACGGCCACGTGCGCGAGGGCGCCGACCAGGACCAGCGCGATCAGGTACATCGCGTCGCGCCGGACCTGCTCGCGCAACTCGTAGCGGAAGTAGCGGCGGAACCCCACGGCGCCCGTCATCGCAGCTCCCCCCTGAAGATCTCCTCGAGGAAGGCGCCGCGCTCGGCCCGCAGGTCGTCCGCGTCCCCCTCGAACACGAGCCGCCCCGCGTCCATGAACGCGGCGCGATCGGCCACCGCCTCGACGTCGCCGATGAGGTGGGTGGCGATGAGCATGAGGGCGTCGGGGGCGAAGTCCCGCACGATCTCCTCGAGGACGACCCGCCTGGCGACCGGATCGACCCCGGATAGCGGCTCGTCGAGCAGGAAGAGGCGGGCGCGCCTGCTCATGACCAGGGCGATGTGCAGTTTCTCGCGCATCCCCTTCGACATCTCCCGCACGGGCTGGTGCTCGACCAGCCCGAAGCGCTCGACGAGCTCCCCGGCTTTGGCGCGGTCGAAGTCCGCGAAGAAGTGGCTGTACATGCCCACGGCCCGCTCCGGTGTGGTGGCCGGGTCGAGGAACGGGGCGTCGGGCAGGTACGAGACGATCCCCTTCGTCCTGGCGCCGGGCGCGGATCCGCCGATGGCGACCCGCCCCTCGTAGTCGGCCAGCACTCCGGCCACGGTCTTCATCAGGGTCGTCTTCCCACTGCCGTTGGCGCCCATGAGGGCGACGATGTGACCGGGGTCCAGCGACAGCGAGACCCGGTCCAGCACGACGGCGGAGCGGCGGCGCAGCGTGAGCCCGTCGATCTCGAGCAGCGCCCCTCCACGGGGCTGGACGGGGGCGGCCATCACCGCACCCCCACTGGGACGCCCGGTCCGGCGCTGGCGCGCCACCTGGCGGCGACGAGGGCGACTGCGCTGTCCTCGTCGATCCCGTAGTCCCGCGCCGCGGCGATGTACACGTCGGCGGCGGCGGAGGCGGCGCCGAGGCGGGCCTCGTTGATCGCGTCCGCGTTCGTGGTCACGAAGCGCCCGGCGGTCCTCTCGGTGAGCGTGAGCCCACGGGAGTCCAGGGAGGCGAGGGAGCGCTGGACGGTGTTCGGGTTGACTCCCATTTCTATTGCGAGCTCACGCACACTCGGCACTTTCGCGCCCGGCTCCCATTCGCCGGAGAGTATCCGCGCCTGGAAGGCGTCGGCCAACTGGACCCAGATGGGCCGAGTGTCGTCAGCGCGCATCGCACCCCCTCCACTGACTCACTGTGTTAGTACAGTAATACAGTCCCATGGGGGCCGCGCACTGTCAAATCCGCGCCAGACGGGCCCGCGCAGTGCGCGGGCCGCGGTCCGCTACAGTGGTGGGACACGCGGTGCTCGGGGCCGCCCGGATGGCGGGCGCATCCACACGGCCGTCTCGAGGCGCTGCAGTGCGCGGGGAGCCGCCCGGACGCCCGGTCCCCTTCGCGGGCACAAAGGGGCCCCGGGGGCGCGGATGCGCCCCCGGGGCCGGCCCGGAGCAGCCGATCAGCCTCAGGCGATCGGCTCCGCCCCGATGTGCCACACGCCCTCCGCGTAATCGCGGATCGTGCGGTCGGAGGAGAAGCGCCCCGAACGGCTGATGTTCGCCCACACCCTGCGGTTCCAGGACTTCTGATCGAGGTAGTCGCGGGCCATGCGGTCCTTCGTCTCGCGGTAGGCCGCGAAATCGCCGAGCACGTAGTACACGTCGGCCGGGTCGAAGCCGCCCTCCATGAGCGACCAGCGGATGTCGTGGAACCAGCCCGACCCGTTGTCGTCCAGGGTGCCGTCCGTGAGGGCGTCGATGACGCGGCGCAGCCCCGGCACGTTCTCGTAGTGCCAGCGGGGGTCGTAGGTGCGCCGCAACTCGGGCAGCTCGTCCTCGGTGGCGCCGAATATGTAGGCGTTGTCCGGGCCGACGGCGTCGAGGATCTCGACGTTCGCGCCGTCCAGGGTCCCCAGGGTGAGGGCCCCGTTCATCATGAACTTCATATTGGACGTGCCCGAGGCCTCCTTCCCGGCCGTGGAGATCTGCTCGGAGACGTCCGCGGCGGGGATGATGTGCTCGGCCGGGGAAACGTTGTAGTTGTGGACGAAGACCACCTTGATGCGGCCGTCGATGTCCGTGTCGGAGTTCACCACGTCGGCAATCGCGTTGATGAGCTTGATGATGGCCTTGGCGCGCGTGTACCCGGAGGCCGCCTTCGCGCCGAAGACGAACACGCGGCTCGGCGCGTCCAGCTCCTGGCCCTCCTTGAGGCGGAAGTACAGGTCCAGCACGTAGAAGGCGTTGAGCAGCTGGCGCTTGTACTCGTGGAGGCGCTTGATCTGGACGTCAAAAATGGCGTCGGGGTCGATCTCGACCCCCTCGCGCTCCCTCACCCACGCGGCGAAGTCGACCTTGTTGGCGCGCTTGACCTCGGCGAGGCCCTCCAGCACCGCGTCCGTGTCGGCGTCGACGAAGTCCCCCAGGACCGTCAGGTCGCGCACCCAGGCGTCGGAACCGGTCACCTCGTCGAGCAGGGCGGACAGGCGGGGGTTGCACTGCTTGAGCCACCGGCGCGGAGTGACGCCATTGGTCTTGTTGTTGAAGCGCTCGGGCCAGATGGCGTGCCATTCCTTGAGGGTCTCGCGCTTGATGATCTCCGTGTGCAGCGCGGCGACGCCGTTGATGGAGTACGAGGCGTAGCAGGCGATCCACGCCATCCGCACGGTGTTGCCGGACACGGGGGCCATGTAGTCGATGGTGCCCTGGTCCAAACCGCGCTGGGCCATGTCGCAACGGAAACGGCGGTCGATCTCGCGCACGATCTCGGCGATGCGCGGGAAGAGCCGGTCGAAGATGTGGATGTCCCACGTCTCCAGCGCCTCGGCCAGGACCGTGTGGTTCGTGTACGCGAAGGTGCGGGAGACGACGTCCCAGGCGTCCTCCCAGCCGAGGTCGTGGTCGTCCATGAGCAGGCGCATGAGCTCGGGGATGGCCAGCACGGGGTGCGTGTCGTTGAGCTGCACCGCGTTGTACTCGGCGAAGCCGGTGAGGTCGTCGCCGTGGTGCCTCACGTAGTTGTCGATGATCTCCTGCAGGGACGCGGAGCAGAAGAAGTACTGCTGGCGCACGCGCAGCACCTTGCCCTCGAAGGTGGTGTCGTTGGGGTACAGGACGCGGGAGATGTCCATCGTGCGCTCGCGGTCGACGATGGCGTCGGTGAAGCGCTGGGAGTTGAAGGCGTCGTAGTCGAACTCCTCAAGGGGCTCGGCCTTCCACAGGCGCAGGGTCCCGACGTTCTTCGTGCCGTATCCGGTGATCGGCATGTCGTAGGGGATGGCGCGCACAGTGAGGTCGGCGTAGGTGACGACGCGCTGGAGCTCCTCGCGCCGGATGACGAAGGGGTAGCCCTCCTCCATCCACGGGTCGGGGTGCTCGGTCTGGAAGCCGTTGTCGAAGAGCTGCTTGAACAGGCCGTAGCGGTAGAGGATGCCGTAGCCCGTCACGGGCAGGTCCAGCGTGGCGCAGGAGTCCAGGAAGCAGGCGGCGAGGCGTCCGAGGCCGCCGTTGCCCAGAGCCGCGTCGGGCTCCTCCTCGAGGACGGTGGACAGGTCGATGCCCTCCGCGGCAAGGGCGTCCCTGGCCTCGTCGACCAGGCCCAGGTTGGACAGGTTGTTGAGCAGCGCGCGCCCCATGAGGAACTCCGCGGAGAAGTAGTGCTCTTGGCGCCCCGCTGCGTACTTCTTGGACGTCGCGTCCCAGCGGTCGGCGATCTGGGCGACGACGGCCGCCGAGAGCCCCTGCCACACCTCCATGGGCGTCGAACTGGCGACTGGGCGGCCAGAAGTGGCCCGCACCTGGGACGAGAGGGACTGGGTCAGATCCAGAGTCATATGCGTTCCTTTGGATTCTCAATTCGTGCAGTGCCGACGCAGCCCAGTGCGACGACATTCACCAAAAGCCTAGCCGCGATTGCTCGCAAACCTTCAGGCAAGGGAGCATCTGGGATATGTCCCACGTCCTGGACGGGCCGGGCGCGCCCAGCGGGGCGGCGCGTCCACGGGGCGGATCCGCTGCGGGGGCGCCACCCCACGGGGCCCGCGCCC
>ERZ773035.2779-NODE-2779-length-10995-cov-4.586837_pt1 | contig 10995 bp, 9 predicted proteins | sample MGYA00511487_ERZ773035 | MGnify/ENA primary metagenome ERZ773035 (study PRJEB29015, sample SAMEA2737985) | human oral metagenome | biome: human oral; feature: human-associated habitat; material: dental | place: China | collected 2024 ...
GCAGAAGGGAACGCCCGAGGCGACGATTCCCTCAGCGCCCAACGCTCCAACTCGCTAAGACTCTTAATTCCAAGCTTAGCCAGCACGCGGTCAACGATGGATGCTTTCACTTCCACCTTCTTGCTTTTGTCTTCTGCCATTTTCTTTTGCTTTTTGTTAATAAAATTATTATCGTTTTTCGATGCGCTTATTGGCGCGATAACACTGCCGATAAGCCCCATTTCCATAGCCTTGTCCGTATTGATGTACTTGTCCTCGTTCATTAAGGCCTGCATTTCCTCGCGGTCACAGCCGCACCGCTCTACGTATAAGTCCAGCATCTTCTCTTGGCTCTCGCGCAGCTCCTGCGCAGCCTTGTCGAGGTCGTCCGCCGTAACTACGTAGTCCAATGCCCAATTAGGCAGCCACGGGTTATGCACGCACAACGATGCGTTCTTGTATGCCTTGCGCCGCTCCTTTGGTGCGGCCATCAGTAAGATAGTGGCCATTGATGCGGCCTTACCTTCCACGATGCACGTAATCTCCTTACCCGTCGCGCGCAATCGGTCATACATTCCCCAGCCTTCAATAACCGAACCGCCGTTACAATGAAGATATACTTCAATGGTATTGTCGTCGTCTGGAATATTCTCACAGAAATCAGCAATATCGTTATATGTGACGCCGCCCGTCATTCCCCACAATTCGAGGAACTCCTTCTCGTCCTGTGTCTGTATGTCGCTACGTATTTTTAAAACTGCCATAAACAAAAAAATGAATTATTACGCAAAGATACTTTACATTTGTAAGCAAAACACTTACAAGCCTTTTAACACAACTCGCGGTTTGTGCGACAAAAAGGGGCGGCCAGTCTTCACAGACCAACCGCCCCAGGAGTTTTAAACCAAAATAAAAACAAAAATGAACTTATATCTTCCGCGCCATGCGCTTAACTACGCGGTAGACCGTAGCTCGGTTGCATTCGTACCGCTCGCTAAGGTAATAGGCTATATATTCCACCTTATGCCCTTCACTCTTCAACCTGCACCACTCGCCGTACATGTCGATGTATCGCACATCCTCGGCCTTTATCCCATTGTCCGCCATTATCCGCAGAATGCTCTGCGCGGCGTTAAGTATCTCGTATTGTGTCATATTCCTGTTATTTTAGCGTTGCCAACCTCTCTATCGTCTGAACCCTGTTCTGCGCCGCCGTTATCTCCTCGACACTCACCACCGGTCGCGGTGCCAGCATCATACCCTTAGCCACGGCGCGCGCCAGGAACTCCTCGCCAATTTGCGGGCTTGCATTTCCCTGGCTGGCAATAGGCACGCCGCCGCCTATCTGGTTGAACGCTGACAGCGCAGGGGCGAACATGCGTGTTGCCGCGGCCGTGAGAACGCTCTCACCATTGGACAGCCGCGCGCTGATGCTGTCAGACGTGCCACTTCCTGGACCGACTACTAGGCCGCCGCTGGCGAACTTGGCCGACTTGACGGTCTTAATGGCCGTGGCGATATTGGCGAGGATGCCTGCTATACCTGCCGCCATAGTGGCTAAGCCGGAAATACCCTTGCCGCTCTCCGCGGCCGTCATCTTGGCGATGGCCACGCCTGTTTGTATGGCAATCTGCGCCAACGCCAGAACCTTAGACAAGGCGGCCATTCCCTTGCTGTCCTCGCTGAATGCCTCGGCCACCTGCTGCACGCCGTTAGTGAGGGTTATCAATGCCTGCGCCTTGGCCTGCTCCATTTCGACCTCTTTGTCTGCCAGGTTCTTCTTGGCCATGACAAAGTCACGTTCCATCTGTAATTTACGCAGGTTAAACTGCTCGATTGTCTCACCCTCTCGCTGCTGCGCCGCCTCCAACAAGGCTTGCTTTTCCTCCATCTGCAAACGGGCGATGCCCACCTCGTCTAAACCTTGGCTGTCGATTTCCGTTTCCAACACCTTTTGCTTGTACCGCTCTTCGATAGCCTTCTTCTGTTCGTCTAGCAGGTGGTTGTGATATTCCTTGTATGCGTCTTGCTCTTGCTTGTAATACTTCTCATTAACCGATGCCAGCAACGCGGTTTTTTCCTCTTCGGATATTACCATCCGTTGTATCTCCGCCTGTTCCAGCTTATAGGCATCGTTAATGGCCTTGATGCGGTAGTTGTATTCCTCTTGCGTTCCTTTCTCAACGCTCGCAAGCATGTTCTGTATGTAGGTTTGTTCACGCTTTATCCGCTCTTCGTTTATCTTGTCGTCAAACTCCGTAAGCCTTTTTTGCTTGACCTCTTCCAGCAGAATTATCTGCGCGTTCATAGCCTCGCGCGCCTTGATGGTAAGCCCTTTCTCATGAGCCAGCCTGCGCCTTATGTCCTCAATCTGTCGGTCGTACTGCGTTATGATGGCCGTGCGCCGCTGCTCCGCCGTCTGCTCGATAATCTGCGTAAGCAGGTCTTCGGCCTTACGTACCTCTTCCGCCTCCTTCTTGGCCTGTTCCGCGGCCGATACCTTGCCGTCCTTACCCTTGCCCTTACCGCCATTGTCAATAAGTTTGCTCTTATCCTTGCCCTTACCGCCGTCGGCATTGGCTGCGGTGGCATCCATCACATACGCAGGTATCTCGATATGGTTAATTTTCTTGTTCTTGATAACCTCGTTAACGGCATCCATCGTGTTGCCCATCATTTCAACGGCAAAGCCCTTGATGTCGTTAAAGCCATCCTTGAACGACGTTACAAAGCTATTGGCCAACGCATCTTGCCCTGCCTTTATCTTCTCCGCAGAGAATGTAACGATACCCTCGATAATCTGCCCTATCGCCTTCAAGCTGCGCCCTACGTTCTTCGCGCCGTCGATAATGAGGTTGAAGGCCAGCTTGACGGCCGCCCACAAGTTCTTGAAATTGACTACAAGCGATTGAACCAGCGCGCGGAACGCCGTACTCTCATTGTACAGGTCTATGAAGTAGTTTATCGTGTCAATAATACCCCTAAGCAAGGCCGTTAGCCATTTGGTAGCCAACAGCTTGACTTGTGAAATCATGCCGCCAAAGCCTTTATCGCTCATGTCGAACAAGGCGGACATGGTCTTGTTTAGTTCCGCGGTGGCATCCTTCTGCGCCTTCATCTTCTTGCCCCATCCGCCTGTGGCATCTTGCAGCTTATCGAGGCCTATTTCCATCTTATCGAGCTGTTCTATCATCTTCAAGCCTGCGTTCGCGCCCTGCTTTCCGAACACGTCTTTTAACACCGCGCCCGCCTCGTTGGAGTTCTGCGGTATCTCTCGCAGTTTCGCACTAACGAGCTTGATGGCATCAAACGTGCTTATCGCGCCAGTTTCGAGGTCGCGCTGCAATTTCTTCGAGCTGATGCCGATGCCATCGAGTGCGGCAGCCGTGCCGCTAGACATCTCGCGAATTTTCTTGCTTGCCATCTGGATAAGGGCAAGGCCGCTGTCGCTGAATATGCCGCTGCGTGTCTGCTGGATGATGCCGACAAGCTCCTCACCGCTGATACTGGCATCGTGGAAGGCTGGCGCATATTGCTTAATCTTGGCTATCATGTCGCCGTTAAGGTCTGCGCCTGCCTGAAATCCTTTGTTAAGGATGTCCAAGGATTGCGCTACGTCATAGCCGTATTGTGATGTAAGCACGTCGACAGCCTCCAAGGTTTCCTTGTAGTCCTTGCCGTAGGTGTCGGCCGTGGCCTGTATCTCATCGCGCACGGCTTTAAGGCTCTCGCCAGTCAAGCCCAGGAACTCACGCGTTAGCCGCGTACTTTGGAGCAGCCCCTTGTTGTAGTCGTAGAACCACTTGAAGGCCACGCCAGCACCGGCGATGCCAGCCAAGGCGAGGAATACTGGGTTTGAGAGTAAGCCCAACAAGGTTTTACCGAATGCCTTAGCCTCGTCAGCCGCCCCGACAAACACACCCTGCAAGCCCTTGCCGTTATCGGCAAGTCCCATTATCGACGAGCCAAACTTGGTATTCACGCCTAACGCGCTCTTAATGCTGTCCTCATAACTGCCGACGCTGCGCTGAAAGCGTTGTGTAGCCGCCTCCACCGCCTTCAACTCGTTGGTAATGTCGTTTATGTGCTTTTTCAAATTCTCACCCTTGGCGGCCGTGCGTTCCGTACGGCTTAACGCATCGTATTCCTTCGTTGCGTTGGCCAGTTCGGCGCGTAACGCACGCAGTGAGCCGTTCTGCTCGCGTTCCGTCTTGATGTTGTTCTGCACCTCCCTAGACAATTCGCGGATAGTTCCCTGGTAGGCCTTGCTCTGCTCATTGACGGCCGCCAGTGATGTAGCATACTCGTCTTGCGTTATCCTGCCTTCGACATAGTCGTTTAGCAGCCGCTTTTGTGCCTCTTTCAGCTCGGCCACTTTCGCCTTGTACTTGGCAATGCCCCTTATCGCGTCATCATAGTTAACGCGGATATTCAATATCATCTGTTCCTCATTACTCATATCGTCTAGAAGTTTAGTTTCAACATCGTTACGTCCGCCAGGCCGTTATCGTCCGTGCGTATCTGCAATACGGCGAAGTATGCGCCATATTGCGCCAAGTATATCGGCCGTGTTTCGTCCCAGTGCGCAATATCCGTGTCACGCATGCGCATCTTCTCGGTAATTATCTTAGCGTTCTGCAAGGCATTCCGTATAAGGCCGTACTTCTCGGACAGGATGCGCTGCATGTCCATGTCGAAGTATAGCGTGGCATATCCGCCCTTGTCCTCGCCTATCCGCAATATCCTGTCCTTACACGCCTTATAGGTAGGCTCTTTGTATTCTGTCGGCGTGCTGTTGTCCTTGTACGTCGGCACGTTGTCGCCGTCTGTCGCGGCGAAGGGAAATTCAAAGAGTGTCACTTCCTTGTCCAACGTCTTGTTGTTTACCTGCATATTGCCGTCATAATTGCCGTTAACACCCTCGTCCTTCTTCCACTTGTACCAGTTGTTCTGCGCGTAGCCATCCAATCGGAATGCTATGTCCTTCGGCTTGTTCTCGCTGCCTTGTGCGATAACCCTGTTAGTCCAGTCCCTAGCGTTCTTCCTGTTCTCCCATATCGCCGACAAGGGTTTGAAGGTGGTGCGCCATTCCGTACTCTCGCCCTTTATCGGGAATGAGCCAGTTACCGCCGATAAGAACTTGACGAAGTCCAACACCTTTATCTTCGGCAGGTTGGCCGCGATGGGATAGTACGTGTTGTAAGGCACGTTGTCGCCTTTCATCAGCGATGCCGACACGCTGCCGCCGTTGAATTTGGCGGCCTTCAACGAGAACGCGCTAGCCTTGTTCCACTCGAATGTGATGCGCTCACCTTCGTTAATGCGTATCTTGCCGTAGCCCACGTAGTCGAATGCCACCATACCGCGGTAACCGCTCGGCACGCTGAAAGTGAACCCCGAAGTGTTGTCCGCGCCCATGATATACGTACGCTCTTCGCCGCCTGTTATCTTCATTTCAAGCCAATAGGCGTTTGCCGTGGTGAACCTGTCGCTCTTACCACCTGCCGTGCCTGTCCCGTCGTCGTTCCAAAAGCCGCCGCCGTGGCCGCCCGTGCCGTTAGGTTTCATCCCTTGCAGGCTAAACTCCCATTTGCCCTTGATGTCGAACAGCACGTCCGCCGTAGTCGCGGCCACCAACGTGTCGCCTTCGGCCTTGAACAGGCCATTGCCGCCAATGACGTTCAAAGGTACACGGCCGTTATCCGTGGTCGGCCGCAGGTCTGCGAAATACTTATCGCTATATGTCAGCGCGTTGGGCTTTTTCGTCACAAGCGGCATGACAAGGGTATCGATGTATTCCTTTTCTTTCTTTGTGAACCTAAACTCCATGTTGTACAGCTCTTTTATTTTTCCCAACACCCACGATGCACACACCACGGGATGGATATACGTTTTTTTCGGTGCGCCGCTGCCAGAGTTGCGGCCGCCCCATCGCCATTCGTTAACCTGCCTAGTGCCTGAACTGGGCAACGTCATGTAGTGGCTACTCCTCCACTCGTAGCTTACGTTATCTTCATGTACCATCGGGTCGTAATTGGCATAGCCGTAGCCGCGCTCCGTCAGGTCGGCACGCTTGTGTATCTCGTTCTCTTTTTCAAGCCTTATTTTGTCGTCAAGTTCAAGTTCGTTAAGCATTAGCCCCCTGCGTGACAGGTATTCGAGTAGGCCGCTAAGCCCCCAGCGTATGGTTATCTCTATGGCTGTGTCGGTGACACGTAGCACCGTCACATTGCCGTACTTGATAAGATTAACGCCATTGCGGATATAACTAACATCATGCCCCTTATAAGCGAAGTCGCCAGTACTCTGCACAAGGTCGGCATGCTCGAATATACGCTGGTTGCGCGCCGTCTTCGGCAAGCGTATCGACAGCGTGCTGTTATTCGCTAAGTCCGTGATGCTGCGGAACAGGTTACTGCGTATGTCCATCGTTATGCGCGTGTCCGCATTGATGTCCACCAGTTCGTTATCTATGTATAGACGTTCGTCCCTCATTGTTACAATTTTTGAATGCTTGTTTCGGGCATGATGATATTACAAACGAAGTCCTGCAACGGGTTCTTGCCCTTGGCGTACGTTCCTGCCGCCACGGCTACGGACATCCATTGCGGCGCACCATCGCGCCACCCCATGAATAGGTCTACGCTCGGACTTGTCACCATGTCGAGCAGCATATTCCACGTATCAGCATCGACCAGCGGCGCGCATACCGGCACGCTGTCCTCCCTGTTCATCTGCTGCAATCGGCCGTTATTTCCGCGATAGCCGTAGGTAGCATCGTAAGCAAGCAGGTTGTTGCGCATATACAGGCTATCGGCAGTCGTCTTGTTCTGCTCGCTGCCGCTTTGGAAGAGGTAATAACAATAGAACCCGTGTCGGTCTATCCATCGCAGGTAATGGCCGTTCTCGCAGCCGTCTAAAACTTCTACAATTACCTTGCTGGGGTTGTCGATGGTTTCGTATTTAAAAGTAATGTCGAAAGTATTGTCGAAGACCACAACAGAATTACCACCCTCGTTAAGGTAGGCCAATATTGACTTCTTGGCATTCAAGCCTTGCGTTATCGGCACATTCCAAACACCCTTATCGTTTATGTTGATTACCTTCGTTTCCCTTTCGTCAATCGTGATACACAACGCTTGTGCCTTTGGCATGTACAGCCCGAATGTGAAGGGATAGCCGCGGAAGTACGTCAGTTTACGAAGGTCATTGTATTGCTCACCTCCACCCGTCTTCATTGCGCCCCATACATAGAATACGCTGAACTCGAAGGTTGGCCTGTCATTCTCATTACTTTGCTTGACAAGCTGAACTTCAAAGGTTATCTCCTTGCCCATCGCCGTTTTTTGCGGCGCATTGTAATCGACATCGCCGAAGGTCATCGTGTCAAAGAATGCCTGCACATATTCGCGCACATCTGCGTAACACCTTCCATTGTATGTATCGAAGTGCGTTATCTCCTTATGTCCGTCCGCGGTCATGGTGACATACATTTCTTGCGTGTCCTCACCATCTACCGTGAGAAGGCAAGGGTTGAACGCCATCCCTATATCGTCAGGGTATCGCAATGTCATCCCGTCAATCGTCTGTGTCCTCATCTTACCATTTATCTTTTGTTCAAATGAATATTGCGCACTTCTACCTCTATAATCTTCGTTATTCGTTCCAAAATACGCCGCTTAGCCTGCGGTATCGCGTTCGAATAGATGTCGGTGCGGCCACCTGCACGGAACAAGCGCGTACCATCCTTTTGTATCTTTTTCGCGATAAAATACGCCAGTATTCGGTCGCCGCGTTCCTGTGGCGTGTACTTGTGCGGCCTGTCCGTCGTGTATGGCATCGGTGTCCCTTTGATGCCCTTATCGCGCATCCATTGGAGTATAACCTTGTAAAAGTCCTTCGGTGCTGGTCCAGGTTTACGGCCTTTTTCCAACTCGTCAAAAGCCGCGCGGCCGTATAACGTGCCTTCACTCTCATTCACCACCGCATGAATGCTGGCCGCCGTCTTGCCGCTGGCCTTCTGGCCTGCCGCGAAGTGATGGTCTATGATGGTGCGTTTCAGCCGCTCCAATTCCTCGGCTAGGATGGTGCGCGCCGCATCCTCGAACGTTATAGGCATATTCCCCTCCTCTCTTCAAGTGTCAATTCTACGAATACGCCCGTATAGTATGCGCTGGCACTCTCGTAGATGGTCGTATATCGTACCTTGTCGGGCAATGGTTCGAAGTGTCGGCACGTGTCCAATTCGTACAAGAACCTGGCGGCCGCCGCCTTCATGCGCGTATAGACCGCCTCATTGTCGTCCCCGTTGGCATCGCGCGCCACCTTGTCGACGAATGCCAATGCCAGGTCTTCACTATCACGCAACATGCCGTGCGCCATATTCAGATGGCCGCCGACTGGCAGAATACATATAATGGCAGGTAGGCGCACCCTGTCCGCCACCTCTGCCGCTGCATTCCAATCCTCGAATATGTAGGAATATTCGGGGAACTCGTCCTCAGCTATCTGCCTTATCTTATCCTCTATGCCCATTGCCGTACTCCTTAGCTAGTCTTTTGTTAAATTCCTTCACCTCATTGTCCATCTGCATGCACTTGTACACCCTCACCCACGGCACATTCGTCACTTCCTCATGGTCTGTAATGCCCATGCGAAGGGCGTACCAGTCTATAAGGCCGAACACGCCGAACTTCAACTGCTCCACGCCTGCCCTTATCTCCTCGGCCGTGGGCTTACCCTTAGCCTTGTCGAACAAGGCGTTTATGCGCTCCACCTGTCCCAGCACCCAACCGCAGAACCGCACAATATCGACCGCCCAGCAGTTGTCCACCGCCTTTTTGTCCATGCCCAGCAGCACGGAGCAGATGGTGTAGAACATGCCGCGGCCGTCCTGGCACTCGGATAGCTGCACCATCTGGCCGATGGTCATGTCGTCCAGGCTGTCGGGCGTGGCCACCTTTCCCACACGCAGCGGCCGCGTTAGCTTGTCCAGCTGTAAGCGCTGCGTGTCATTGCTATGCTCCGCGCGCACTATCCATTCGTAGAACCTCGTACTCTTGTCCATGTTATCCCAATGTGTTATAATGTGCCTTCGCCTTACCAGTGCGCCTTGCCCCCAGCCTTGCCAGGCCGAAGTAACGCACCGCATCGATGGCGTGATTGTACTTGTCTATCGGCGTGTTGGTCTCATAGCCGTACTTGTCGACCTTCCACTTGTAGTTGTCGCGCTCCTCGATAAGGCCGACCGAACGCCGCGTAACGTTCCACTTGTAGCATTTGAGGATGCTGATACCCGTGCTGATGCTGTCCTTGCCTTTCGGCGCAGGGACAACCCACAACCCTAGGTTGTTCAGTTCCGCGATACTCTTAGGCTCTGCGCTGTCCGCCACAATGAGGTCGCGCCGCGTTATGCCGTATTCCCTCGCCCTCTTGGCGATGTCGGGGTTTGTCAAGCCGCACTCGTAGATAACCTCGTCCGTCCATAGTTCGCCATGCGCAATAACGTTATGCGTTAGGGCGGTCGGGTCGTTGGTAAAACCGAAGTCAAGGCCGTAGCCCTCTATCTTCCAGCTGTCACGGCTCGGCATTTCGTCAACAATGTTGATGTTCGGGAATATCACGCCCGTGAGCTTACCGGTAAGGCCGCGCGCATACACCTTCCACAATTCAGGGTCCGCAATGCCCTCTATCCGCGCGTGTTCGTCTTCCGACAAGAATGGGTTGCCGCGGTGGTCGCTGATTATTGTCTTAACGCCCTTGCCGCCCTTCACGTCGTTGTGCGCCCAAAATCGGGCGGTCGGGTTGTAGTCGATGTACACGCGCTTACGTGTCCTTATCTGCAATTGCCAATATATGTCGTACGGCACGCCGTTAGCCTCGTTAATGAATAGATAGTCGCGCTTACCATTCTTGGCATCCTGCGCATCCTTGTAGCTCTTAAACTCGATTATCGAGCCGTTACCGCATAGCGCGAAGTGGTCGCTCTCGTTTATCTTGAATTGGTTGTATAACCATTCACTCTTAGCCAGTATGGTTTTGAAGTCGCGCAACGCACCCACTTTAAGGTTGGGCAAGTCCTGCCCGACAATGGTAATGACACAGCCAGCATCTACCAGGGCGTAGTATATAAGCACCTGCACGATGGTGTACGTCTTACCGCTGCTGGTGCCGCCCTGGTTGATGTATGTGCGCATCCCGTCTTCCGTATTCGCGCGAAACAACTGCCCTATGACCTTGAATGGCATCATAACTCAACGCTCTCCTCGTCCTCTACTGGCGATGCCGCAGCCTCAACAAAACCGATTTCAATGCGCCCCTCAACATCCGCCTTGACGTCGACGTATGTCTGGTTGATGGCGCGCCGCTCCTCCTCCGTGGCTATCATGCGATACAGGCTTAGCAGCTCTGGTGCTCTGGTGCTCTTACCCAACTGCTTGCGTATATTCTTTTTCATGCTTATCTTATTGTCCTCGATAAGCTCGAATATTCGCTCGTATTCTGGTGAACCCTTCGGCCACCATCGGTATAGCGTTGCACGCGTGATGCCAAGACACACGCGCACATCCTCAATGAAGAGAATATCGCCGCTTTTCTTTATTGCGCTCACTGCCTTCTTAAACATGCGCTCCCTATCCTTGTCTGTGTAGTTCATTCTTTTTTCGTGTTTAAAGTGTCACGTAAAAACGTTTTTTATCCTTTATTCCCTTTTCCCTCTCTCTTCCTCTGCCCATACCCCAATGCCTTGGCAACGGCTGCCCTTATATTGGCGACGATACTGCGAGTGACTGGCGGTTGGCTTTGCTTGGCGTATATGGGTAGGGCTGGCATTCCTTGGCGTTGGGCGTGGGATGCCTCCTTGACTATCTCATCGTAAGTCCTCCACTTCCCATCGCTGCACGGGTATCTGTACTGCCCATCATTGCAAGGGTAGAATACAGGTAAGTCGTACAATGGCGTTACGCTAATGGTTTTCTTTTGCACCCTGCAATTTTTTGGCATCGTATCTATGCCGCC
>ERZ773035.2780-NODE-2780-length-10989-cov-4.977227_pt1 | contig 10989 bp, 7 predicted proteins | sample MGYA00511487_ERZ773035 | MGnify/ENA primary metagenome ERZ773035 (study PRJEB29015, sample SAMEA2737985) | human oral metagenome | biome: human oral; feature: human-associated habitat; material: dental | place: China | collected 2024 ...
GCAGCGTGCGCTGGCCGGGATCGATGCCCGGCTTGAGGGGTTCCTGGCGGATTAGCGGACGCCAGACGGGGCGATGCCGGGGGCTCTGGAAGCGTCGAGGGCGTCAGGCTGTCAGCGCAGGTGCCGTGTGAGGAGCTCCCAGCGGGCTGAGCTTAGATATCCGCCCCATAAGCCCGCACGGCCGCGATCAGTTCCTGGATGTAGGTGTCGTGGATGTGGTGGGCGGCCAGGGCCTGGTCCAGTTCCAGCAGGTAGTCGATATTGTGGCCCAGATGGCCGCTGGCGGTGGCGATGAGGGGGGCGACGGTGCTGACCGAGGTGTCGTGCTCGTAGGCGGGCGTGCAGGGTTCCATCACGAAGACGATGGTCTGCACGAGGCGGCCGTCGGCCAGGCAGGCTTCCTGCCACAGCGGTTCGTAGGTGCCGCCGATCATCTCGCGCATCCAGACCAGCATCAGCTCGTCGCGCAGTTCTTCTTCGCGGATGCGGAAGGCGATGCCGGTGGTGGGGTGGGCCGTGCTGGGGGCGCGGGTCAGTGCCAGCATGCGGCCCGGGTGTTCGGGGGTGCCGCGCCCGGCCAGCAGGCGCATGCAGAAGCTGCGGCGCCAGCCGCGCAGCGTGGCCAGCTGCTGCTCGGCCACGTGGATGAGCGGGTTCCAGATGAGCGAACCGTAGGCGAAGACCCAGACGGGTGCGTCGGGATCGGGGCGCTCGGCCAGCGTCTTTTCCAGTGATTCGCTGATCTGCTCCCGACTCCACCATTTCTGGCGAGGGGTGTCGACGAAGGAACGCAGGTAGTCGTCGCTCTGCAGGAATTCACGGGTAAGGACGGTGGGGCGGGGCTTGCGCATGGGCCGGGGGCGCTGACAGGTAAAGCCGCTAGAGTAACACCGCCCGGAGGCGGTGCCTTCAATGCCGACCCTTTCAGTATCCCAGGGTCTGCCCGTCCGGATTGCGCGGATCGGAGTAGCCCCACAGCTCGCCATCCTGTGCCTGGATGGTCTGCGTGCGGCCCATGGCGGCCTTCTCGACGACCTTCTGGCCGCGCTGGCGCAGCAGCTCGGTGGTGTCGACGGGGAAGCCGCGTTCCACCCGCAGCTCGTCCGGTGTCCACTGGTGGTGGAAGCGGGGAGCGGATGCGGCCTCGGCGGGGTTCATGCCGTGGTCGATGGCATTGCTGACGGTCTGCAGCACGGTGGTGATGATGCGGGCGCCACCGGGGCTGCCGGTCACCAGCCAGGGTTTGCCGTCCTTCAGCACGAAGGTGGGCGTCATGGACGACAGCGGGCGCTTGCGCGGGCCAACGGCATTGGCCTCGCCACCCACCAGGCCGTAGGCGTTGGGTACGCCGGGCTTGACGGAGAAGTCATCCATCTCGTTGTTGAGCAGGATGCCGGTGCCCGGGGCGACGATGCCGGTGCCGAAGTTGGTGTTGAGCGTGTAGGTGACGGCCACGGCGTTGCCCTTGGCGTCCATCACCGAGTAGTGGGTGGTCTGGTCGCTTTCATAGGGCTGGGGCCGACCGGGCTTGATGTCCTTGGCAGGCTTGGCATGGGCCGGGTCGATCTGGCTGCGCAGCAGGGCGGCGTACTCGCGCGAGACGAGCCCGGTCTGCGGGATCTTCACGTAGTCCGGATCGCCCAGGTACTCGGCGCGGTCGGCATAGGCCAGCTTCATGGCCTCGGCCATGTGGTGGACGGTCTGGGCGCTGTTATGGCCCCAGTTGCCGATCGGCCAGCCTTCCATGATGTTGAGGATCTGCACCAGGTGGATGCCGCCCGAGGACGGGGGCGGCATGGTGACGATTTCATACTGGCGGTAGGTGCCGCGCACGGGCTTGCGCTCCACCGGCTTGTAGCCCTGCAGGTCGGCAGCAGTGATCAGCCCTCTGTTCGCCTGGCTGTCGGCCACGATCTTTTTCCCGATGGGGCCGCGGTAGAAGGCATCGGCCCCCTGCAGTGCGATGAGCTTCAGCGAGCTGGCCAGATCCTTCTGCACCAGGTGGTCGCCGGCCTTGAGCGGCGCGCCGTTCCTCCAGAAAATGGCGCGGGTGGCGGGCCACCGGCCCATCGTGTCGGCCTCGGTCTTCAGCGCGCGGGCCAGCGTCGGGCTGACGGGGTAGCCCTTCTCGGCCAGCTCGATGGCGGGGGCCATGACCTTGGCCAGCGAGAGCCTGCCCCATTTCTTCTGGGCATGGGTCAGGCCGGCCACGGTGCCGGGCACGCCCACGGCAGCATGGGTGTAGAGCGACTTGCCGTCGATGACGTTGCCCTTGGCGTCCTGGAAGGTGGTGCGGGTGGCCGAGGCAGGCGCGGTCTCGCGGAAGTCCAGCGCCACGTACTGGCCGGAGCGGGCGTCATGCACCATCATGAAGCCGCCGCCGCCAATGTTGCCGGCGTTGGGCAGCACCACCGCCAGCGCGAAGCCCACCGCCACGGCGGCGTCAATGGCATTGCCCCCTGCCTTCAGGATGTCGACCCCCACCTGGCTGGCCAGCGCCTGTTCCGTGGCCACCATGCCATGACGGGCCACCACCGGATGAAAGACATCCTTCTGCGAATCGTAGCGCGCGGCGGCTGCCTGGGTGAGCTGCGAGCTTCTGACGGCGAGGTCGGGAGAGGCCAGCCGGTCGGTCTGCGCCTTGCTGAGCGGCCCGGGAACGGTGCACGCGGCCAGCGACAGGGCAATGAACAGGCCCAGAGCAGCCCGAGGGATGGCGGTGCGTGATGCACCGGCGGAAGCGGCCGACGGATCAAGGGTGTCGACCCGACGGGCATCACCCGGGGGGAACGACGAATGGGGGGCGCGCAGGCGCATGGCGACTCTCCTGGAACTGAAAGGCGCTGGCACGGCGCACGGCTGCCCGCCTGGTATCGCCGGCAGGGCGGGAAGCCGCGGTACCGGGCGGCAACGGGACTGTCTCTATTTTGTATTGGGTTGGGGTTTGTATCAGTTTATCTGGCTAGGTTTCAGAACGTGATATATCCATGACGGGCGTATGGTTTTTGGATAGGGCCGCCAAGAGGCAGCTGATGTCGCTGCTTGAGTATGCGTTCTGCTTCCGTGTGGAAAGGGAGCACTGGAAGCTGATCGATGAGGGGAGCTACGGTTTGTCGGCGAAGTTTGCAGTCATGAATGCGAGATTTGGTGTGAGCATTCCAAAGCGACGAGGAGAATATGCCATGGCTACGTCAGAAAAATGAATCATGTGCTGATAGGCGCAGGTGTTGTTCGTATTCTCTGATGCACGCTGGATTGGAATTGCTCGGTGTTGTAAGGCTGAAAAGGTCTGTGTGGCCGATCTGAATGTCAGATGGAAGAAAGACGGCGGAATCTCCGAAAGTCGTCTCTCTGCATTGAAACCGATCTCATAAAAATCATTGTCATGAACAAAAATAAGGCGTCTTCGCAATCCATGAAGTCCTTTGATGAGCCTGGTGCGGCAGTCAGTGCGCGGAACGCGGCCATGCAGGATCGTATCCATGATCTGCTGAAGCAGCTGAGCGCCGGCATGCATGAGCGAGAGCAGATTATTGCTGTTGCTCTGCTGGGAGCCATTGCGGGACACAATATTTTTCTGTACGGCCCACCGGGAACGGCGAAGAGTCTGATCTCAAGGAGGTTGGCGGCAGCGTTCAAGTCAAAAAGCTACTTCGAGTGCCTGATGAACCGTTTCAGCACCCCGGAAGAGGTGTTCGGCCCTGTGTCCATCAAGGAGCTGAAGGAGGATCGGTACGTCCGAAAAACGGAAGGCTATCTGCCGACTGCCGAGTTTGCTTTTCTGGATGAGATCTGGAAGTCAAGTCCTGCCATTCTGAACAATCTGCTCACCATCATCAATGAGCATCTCTTCAAGAATGGAAGCGAACGGGTCAAGGTTCCGCTGAAATCGCTGATCGTGGCGTCCAACGAGGTGCCGCCCGAGAATCAGGGGCTGGACGCGCTGTACGATCGCTTCATCGTCAGGCTGCATGTTCCTCCCATTCAGGAGAGCAAGAACTTCGAGAATCTCCTGCAAAGCAGGCCGAGTTCGGATGCGCCGGAAATTGATGCAAACCTTGTCATCGACGAGCAAGAGCTTGCGCAGTGGCGAGATCAGATTCTGGATGTTCAGATCAGCAAGGATACGATGCAGATCGTTGACTATATTCGCCAGATACCCACCATCCATATTTTCAAAGACAATTTCGACGAATTGAATGCCTATGTCTCTGACAGGCGGTGGCAGCGTGCTGCAATGCTCATGAAAGCGTCGGCGTTCTGCAATGGTCGCAACAAGACCAATCACAGTGATGCCGTGCTTCTCAAGCACTGTCTGTGGACGACTCCGGAAAACAGGGGGAAGGTCGCTGAGATCGTGATGGAGGCGATTCGAGAGTGCGGATTTTATAGTGGGTTTGATCTGGCTGAGCTGTATGAAAGAAAAGAGGTGTTGGATAGAGAAATTAATGAGGAGTTGTACTATGGCGAAGATGTGTATGATATTGTGCAGCTTGGGAATGGTGATAGGTGCTACAAGCAGCATGTTGTTTTTGAGACTGAAAGCCATGGTCAAAAGAGTATGACTCTTTTTGCTCCTGTTGATAAGTTCAAAGCGAAGAGAGAATTTAATCCTCGTGATAAAAATGGGATTATTTTGGGCGATATTCGTGCGAGCTTTGATGGTCAGGGTGGTTGTGTGTACCATTGGGATGGTTATTACTATGGATATGTTGTTGGGAGTTTGAGGCCATTGTTTGCGCAGGGAAGTAAGAAAGAAAATGTAAACCGAAGGCTTGTTGACTCTCTTTCTGCGTCTGTTAGGGGTGTTCGCATCAAGCTCATGAAGGCGTTGGAGGTTGTTGAGGGAAAAGGAGAGCCCAATAAGGATCGGTTGAAGAGTCCCTTTGTGGTGGATGCTGATGTTGATACGGCCATTGAAGGGATTTTGGATCAGATTAAACAGCTGAAGGTCAGGATTGTTGATTGCGAACGTCTGGAGAATCTGTGTCAGTGAATGTTGGCCAGGAAAAACGGGCAGTCCTCGATGTGCTTCGTGCTGAGCATGGGGTGGCGTTGGAGGGTGATGGTATCCATGATTGGGTTGAGGAGCGGGCGGGTGAGTATGCGCTGAAAACCGGCTTAAAGGTCCGGGAGAAAGACCCCTATCTGGCGTACCGTGATTCCTGGCAGACGTGTGAGAACGCCTTTCGTGATGGATCGGGGCTGTCTCATGTCGCAGCGATTGATCTGTACAAGGATTTCTGCCGATTTTCTGCTGTTCCCTTTGACGAAAAGTTCTGGCGTCAGCGGTTCGCGCGGGCGAAGGGAGAGGATCGTGATGTGACCTTGCGCCTTCTGTTGAACGAGTGGCAGAAGGCCCTGGATAGGGAGCAGGCTCGCTGGCAACTGGCAGAGATCGAACGTCTTCGCCGTGAGTTTCTGAAGGTGATGGCGAAGTGGCTGGATGTCATTCAACGCCTGAGCCAGCAGCTTTCCGAGTTCGGCTTTGATTTCGGTCTTTGGTTTGATGCCAGCCAAGGTCGTCTGAGTGATCAGGATATTGCGGAGCTGGAGCGGTGGGCTTCGTACTTTGCCAAAGACCCCGCGGCAAGGCAGATTGCCGATTTGTTGGGCAGGATGCGCCAGGTCGAGAAGTCGACGAGACTGGAACGGGTCGTGAAGACAGTGTCCATTGATGTGCCTGTCGTCGATGTCAATTCCCGGGAGGAGGTTGTTGGTCTTCGCTTGGGCAAGGATCTGGAGTATGCACTTCCGTCAGAGCTGGCACTCATGGCTGATCCGGAAACTTCAGTGCTGTTTGACCTGAAGTTCCTCGAATCGAAGCTGGTGTGCTTTGATCTTCAGGGGGTTGTGTATCAGGGCGAGAAGGCCGATATCGAGGTGGAGGCCGAGTCCGAAGACGAAGAAAAGCTGGGGCCGATGATCCTGTGCGTCGATACCAGCGGCTCCATGAATGGCACGCCCGAGAATATTGCAAAGGCCATGGTTCTGTATGCAGGGAACAAGGCGATTGCTCAAGGCAGGAAATGCTTTGTCATCAATTTTTCCACGGGCATTGAGCTGCTTGACCTCTCGGAGTCCAGAAGCGTTACCGATCTTATATCCTTTTTGAAGAAGTCATTTCATGGGGGCACGGACGCAGCTCCGGCCTTGCGTCATGCCTTGAAGATGATTCAGGACGGAGGCTATGAGAAGGCGGATGTTCTGATGATCTCCGACTTCGTCATGGGGGAGCTGCCAGATACGCTGTTGCAGGATATAAAGCGGCAGCGGGACTCGGGGAACAAGTTCAACTCATTGGTCATAGGAGATGCCTTCATGCACAATCGGCTGAAGACGCATTTTGACCATGAGTGGATATATAACTACAACTCCCACACGATCCAGGAGCTGGTCAAGTTCGGCCAGGACGTGCAGAGGGACTAGTTCCATCTGGGGCAGGATGTGCCGCGCAATGCAGGGGTGGGCAGGAGCCCCGAAAAGGGTGGGCGCCCCGGAAAGGGCGCCAGGTTGCCCGTTACCCGATCCCCAGCTCCCGCCAGATGGCATCGACCCGTTTCTTGACGCTGGACGGCATGGTGATGGGGGTGCCCCATTCGCGGGTGGTCTCGCCAGGCCACTTGTTGGTGGCGTCGATGCCCATCTTCGAGCCCAGGCCGCTGACGGGCGAGGCGAAGTCCAGGTAGTCGATGGGGGTGTTCTCGACGAGGGTCAGGTCGCGGGCCGGGTCGACGCGGGTGGTCATGGCCCAGATGACTTCCTGCCAGTTGCGGATGTCCACGTCGTCGTCCACCACGATGATGAACTTGGTGTACATGAACTGGCGCAGGAAGCTCCAGATGCCGAACATGACGCGCTTGGCGTGGCCGGCGTAGGCCTTCTTCATGGACACGACCGCCAGCCGGTACGAGCAGCCCTCGGGCGGCAGGTAGAAGTCGACGATCTCGGGGAACTGCCGGGTGAGCAGCGGCACGAACACTTCGTTCAGGGCCACGCCCAGCACGGCCGGCTCGTCGGGCGGCTTGCCGGTGTAGGTGGAGTGGTAGATGGCGTTCCGGCGGTGGGTGATGCGGTCGATGGTGAAGACGGGGAACCAGTCCTTCTCGTTGTAGTAGCCGGTGTGGTCGCCGTAGGGGCCTTCCAGGGCCATTTCATAGCCGGTGAGCGCGGCGGGCGGCAGCGGCCCCTGCCAGCCCAGGCGGCGGGCGTGGGCCAGGGTCTTCTCGCCGTCGGGGTCGGGGTAGAGGTGGCCTTCCAGCACGATCTCGGCGGTGGCGGGCACGTTCAGTTCGGTGTCAGGCACGCGGACCAGTTCGGTGCGGGCGCCGCGCAGCAGGCCGGCGAACTGGTATTCCGACAGCGAGTCGGGCACCGGGGTGACGGCGCCCAGGATGGTGGCCGGGTCGGCGCCCAGCACGGTGGCCACGGGGAAGGGGGTGCCGGGGAACTGCCGGCGGTGCTCCTGGAAGTCCAGCGCGCCACCGCGATGGGCCAGCCAGCGCATGATGGTCTTGTTGCGGCCGATGACCTGCTGGCGGTAGATGCCCAGGTTCTGGCGCGGCTTGCCGGGGCCGCGCGTCACCACCAGGCCCCAGGTGATCAGGGGGGCGGCGTCGCCCGGCCAGCAGTGCTGGATGGGCAGGGCGTCCAGGTCCACGCTGTCGGCGGGAATCTCGACCTCGCGGCAGGGGCCGCTGGCGCTTACCTTGGGCGCCATGTTCATGACCTGGCGCAGGACGGGGAACTTCTCCCAGGCGTCCTTCAGGCCGCGCGGCGGCTCAGGCTCCTTCAGGTAGGCCAGAAGGCGACCCACCTCGCGCAGGGCGGCCACGGAATCTTCGCCCATGCCCAGGGCCACCCGCTCCGGGGTGCCGAAGAGGTTGGTGAGCACCGGGAAGCGCCAACGTCGGCCGTCGGCCTCGGGGTTGCGGAACAGCAGCGCCGGGCCGCCCTGGCGCAGCACCCGATCGGAGATTTCGGTCATTTCCAGGACGGGCGAGACCGACACGTCGATGCGGCGCAGCTGGTCGCGGCCTTCCAGGTACTGCAGGAACTCCCGCAGGTCGGCATAACGTAGGGGCATGGTTCGATCCTTTGTCGTTGCCTGCATTGTGTCACGCTGTGTCGATGGGTGGCAGCGGAAGGCCTCGACGCCGATGGCAAGGGGGGTGAGGCGCCAGGAATGGGGGGTGTCGACAGACTTTGCGCAAGGTCAAATTGCACGTCTGATGCGTGTTGGCAGCGAAAAGGCTGTTAAAATGCGCAGTAATTGTTGCTAAAATGTTGTTTTTTACAAGTCAGGGTTTGCCGCCGGGCGGTGCTTCCCTGCCTTTCGCGGGTATTTTCTTGGGTCCTTGCCCCGCGCTGCCCCTTGCCGGCAGGGCGTCCCGTCGGGGGCGTTCTGCCTGAAAGGCAGCGCCGGGCTGCAGCCCCTGCTATCCGCGCACCCATCCTGTTGTCCATGCAGTGCCCACTGAACCAGGAGCCTTCACCATGTCAGCCTCGCCTGCCGTTCCCCTTGCCGCCTCCGCACGGACGAACCCGTCTTCGTCCGCACGTCACGGGTCGGGTCGTTCCGTGGCCGGGCGTCTGTGGATGGCCATGCTGGCAGGTTCGGCACTGATGTTCGGTGCGGTCCCCTCGCTGGCCGAGGCCGATGAGCCGGCCCCGGTGGTCGAGCGCACGCGTCCGGCCGAGCGCAGCGAGTCCAGTGGCGGCAGCCGTGAGGTGGCGTCGGCCGCGGCCGCGGCCGAGGCACGGGCACCGGTCGAGATCCGGGAAGCACAGCCGTCGAGTGCGACGGGTGAGGGCACAGCCGTCAAGGTGTCGGCGTCGGAAGACTCTGGCCGCATTCATCGCACGGCCCAGGGCACGCGCAGCGCCGTGAAGGCGGCGCAGAAACCCGCCAGTCGTGCGTCCGCGGGGCGTGCTTCCTCCCGGACCGCCGTGGGCGCGCAGCGCAGCAAGCGGCCGGTGCGTCCGGCCACCCGCAGTGGCCTGCGCAAGATCGCGGATGCCTCGCGCGAGAGCCCGTCGGTTCGCCTCACGCGTGCCGAGCGTGGCGTGGTGCAGCACATCGCCCGCAAGTACCGCGTGAACGCAAGTTCCGTCGAGCAGTACATGGGCTACGCCCGCCAGTCGGGCAAGACCTACAACGTCGATCCCTATCTCATCATGGCCGTCATGGCCACCGAGTCCAGCTTCAACCCCCGGGCGCAAAGCCGCGTGGGTGCCCAGGGGCTCATGCAGGTGCACACCAGGATGCACAAGAAGCGCTTCAAGCCCTACGGCAGCACCGACACGGTCTGGGAGCCCAAGGTCAACATCCAGGTGGGCAGCAGCATCCTGTCCGACTACCTGAAGCGCTACGGCGGCAGTGAGCGCCGGGCCCTGAAGGCCTACGTGGGGGCCGCCCGCATGTCGCACGACGGCGGCTACGGCAACAAGGTGCTGCGTCGCCGTGACGAGTTTGTCTCGGTGTCGGTGGCGGCGAGCAACAACGCCACCTCGCAGGCCATGGCATCGCAGGCCGATGGCGGCCGCAAGTCCGTCGACCTCTGATGCCGCAGAGCGCCTGGCCCGGCTGGTGCAGCGTCTGCGCCGGCTGGTTCGGGGCGAGCTGATTCTGACGGGCGGTCATGCCCGCCTGCAGCCGCAGGATGAAACCGATGTAGCCACGGCGCTGGAGCTGGCGCGAGAGCTGGCCGTGCCCGTCAGGTTCGGGGGCGTGACCGGGGGGCTTCCCGCGGTGCTCGCGGGGCATGCGGATTCGTCGCGTGGCGGTCTGCCCAGCCTGCAGATTGATGCCTCCTCCCATCTCACCCGCGCTGCCCGCTTTGACGGCACGCGCGGGATGATCGAGGTTCAGCCCGGTGTGCGGCTGGCCGATCTGAACCGCCTGCTGCAGCCGCATGGCTGGTGGCTGCCCATCGAGACACATCCGGAATCCGGGGCCACCCTGGGGGGCTTGGTGGGGCTGGATGCCGCCGCCGCGGCTCCGGCTTGGGGGACGTTGGCTGACCGGCTGCTGGGCATGGATGCCATTCTGGACGATGGCACCCGACAGCTGTTTGGCCCGTTTGGTGAGCGCTCTTCCGTCAGCCTGAACAGTGGCCGGGCAGGGCAGCTGGTTTCTTCCCTGTTCGGCATTGCGGCCGGCGTTCAGGCCGACATGGCCCGTCACTGGCCGCCGGGCCAGCGCGTGCCGGACGGCTATCTGCTGGATGCTTTCCATCCTCGTCCGCAGCGTCCCTACACGCCTGATGGCTCAGTGAATCTGGCGCATCTTCTGGCCGGATCGGCCGGTACGCTGGCCTGGTCGGCGCGACTGCATCTGCGCCTGCTGCGCCGGCCGGTGGTCTTGCGCTGGGCGTTGTTCCTTCAACCGTCGGCGGCGGCAGCGCTCACCCATGCGCCGGCCGTGCTGGCCTTGCAGCCCTCGGCCGCGCTGTTGCTGGATGCAGCTGATCTGCGTCGCCTCGCCGGCTCGCGCCATCCGGACGATCAGGCCCTGTGCCGCTTGGCCGGTATCGGTCCAGGCATGTCGGGGCGCCCGGATGGAACGCAGCAGGGAGAGGCCGGGCCGGCCGCCTGGCTGGTGCGTTTTTCGGGCGAGGTGGGTGCCGATGTCCAGGCCGCCCACCGGCGTCTGACGGCGCTGCTCGACCCCCGACGGCAGGAAGGCGCCACAGGCCTGGCACTGCAGGCCGGTGGCGGGCTGCAATCGCATGGTCGTGCGGTGGCAGGGGATGTGCAGCCCGTCTGGCAGGTGCTGCTGGGTGAACGGGTTTCCCCGACGATTCCCCCTTCGGCCTGCATCATCCCGCTGCCGCCGCAGGACCCGGCCACCCTGGCCGGGCTGGTTTCTGCTCTGGATGAGCGCCTGGCCTCGCAGAGTGTGCATCCGTCATGGCGTGGGCAGGTAGCTGCTGGCGAGTTGCAGCTGGTGGTGCCGGAAGGGGCGGGGCCACTGGCCCGCCAGACTCT
>ERZ773035.2788-NODE-2788-length-10975-cov-5.712454_pt1 | contig 10975 bp, 7 predicted proteins | sample MGYA00511487_ERZ773035 | MGnify/ENA primary metagenome ERZ773035 (study PRJEB29015, sample SAMEA2737985) | human oral metagenome | biome: human oral; feature: human-associated habitat; material: dental | place: China | collected 2024 ...
CCGTCTCCGGTGCGACGCGGATGTTCATCGAGCGCTGAATCGCCTCCATCCGATCTGCCATATCGGCGATGATCTCCCGCTCCTTCTCAATATCCTCGCGTTTCAGTGAGAGCATAACGAAAATGACGCTCTCACCCGCATCCTTGAACACATCCTGTGCCAGATTTGCATTGACCTCCATAGATCTCCCTCCTATTTCATAATAACTCAAACTTCGCAGATGAATAATCTGCTGCACCCCTTGAAATATCTATCTTCTTGGCAAATAAAATAGAATGAGCAACATCCATTTGCTATAATTTTAAGTGTCAACCAAAAACATCCAATGGAGGCTCATGCTATGAACAGTATAACACAAAACCACCAAGACGAGGAACTGCTTTCTAAGAAAATGCAGGTCTTTTTCCGTCGCTATCAAGTCAGTCGCATCCTCCGTGCGGCAAATGCGTACAAGCTTCGCGGCGTCCCTGTCCTTAGCATCTTCCTGCTGGTTTTCCGCATGGTGTTCCAGCAGCGTTCCGTCTACACGCAGATGCATCTCCAGCGCACCGCCATGCCTTTCGGCAAGGATACGTTCTACCGCGTCATGAACTCTTGCCGAATCCACTGGCGCAGGTTCACGACAGAGTTTGCCGCCGCCATCATCCATGACACGCTCGTTCCCCTGACTCAGGCGGATCGCATCAACGTGCTCATCCTTGACGATTCTATCTACCATCGCGCCCGCTCCAAAAGGGTGGAGCTTCTCGCCCGCCTCTACGACCATGCCAAGAGGGGGTTCTTCTATGGCTTCCGCTTCCGCATGCTCACGCTCTGCTGGTCGGATGGCAATACGCTTCTGACCGCCAGCCATACGCTGCTCTCTACCGAGAATACGAAGAATCGCCTCCGTGAGGCGTCACGGAAAGTGGACGCTCGTTCCAATGGCGGCAAGCAGCGAAAACTCGCCCAGCAGAAGGCAACCGAGGTGATGCTGCAGCTCCTGCAGGAAGCAAAGGATGCTGCTATCCCGGCGCGCCACGTCCTGTTCGACACATGGTTCTGCTCCTCAGCATCGCTTCTGAAGATTCACGGTCTTGGCTACGATGTGGTCGCCATGGCAAAGAAGACGGAAAAGATACACTATCTCCATCAAGGATGCCTGCAGGATGTGAAGGCGATCTACAAGCAACACCGAAAGCGGCGTGGCCGCTCGAAGTATCTGCTGCGTGTGGAAGCCGCTGTCGTCAAGGGCGAAGAATCCCTCCCTGTGCGCCTTGTCTTTGTCCGCAATCGCAACCATCGGAAGGACTGGCTGGTATTGGTGACGACGGACATGAGCCTCACGGCGGAAGAAGTCATCCGCATCTACGGCAAGCGCTGGGGCATCGAGGTGTTCTTCAAGGTGTGCAAGAGTTTCCTGCGCTTGGAGAAGGACTGCCGCTCTCTTTCGTATGACGCGATGACAGCGCATGTCTCCATCGTGTTCACGCGGTACATGTTCCTGGCAGTGGAGCAGCGCGAGCGCAAAGATGCACGAAGTCTGGGAGAGCTGTTTTGCCTATCTGTGGATGAGTTGCCGGATGTGTGCTTCGTGGAAGCCATGCGCCTTCTTTTGATGCTGTTTGTTGAACGCCTCCAAGAGAAGCCCATGCTGGATGAAGAGGAGATCCATGAACAGCTGCAAGGCTTCTTGAAAGAGCTTCCTGTACTGTTGTCGCAAAAACTACGAAAATGTGCATAAAGGGGTATTTTCATTGGTATAAAGTCAGTGTTTTTCAAGGTCTGTGGAACGTTTTTAATGTGCGAAGTTTGAGTTAAAGTTATGTGCTTTGTTTTTTATACTATTCAGTAATTAATAAAAGTTTTGAGGGTGACGAGATAACTTCCACGTTAACGTGCTATCAGCTATAACTGAACTTGCTAGTTTGCTTCCTTCAATCTTTATTGATTGGTACTCATGCTATACTTGTTAAATCAATAAGTCTGAGTATATGATTGAACACAAGTTTTCATCATTAATTTTCCAAATTGCTGCTCTAGTGTTTGAATATATTCATTTTTTATATACAACTTAGTACCAGTATATAACGGAATTGCATTTCCAGAGTACTCACTGTCACCTTTATAATTAGAGGACCATTTTTTCATAATAAAGATAATATCCCCTTCCTGGTTAACTGCAATATACCTCCCATGTAAATAATCAAATTCAATATGAACATTGAACAATTCAGAAACCAGCGTTTCAGGTCTAAGAAACTCTTCATCTTCTAATTCTTTATCCAATGTTCCACAAATATCTATCAGTGCTCCAGAATTATATGAAAGCAAATATCTTTGTCCTCTATCAATAGCTATAACTAGGCAATGCCGAAAAGGAATCTGACGCTGTTCATCATCCTCTCCTACTATACCTTGATATCCAAATGCCAAAGACACTCCTTGATAATCGATGTGTTTTCTTGTCTCAAAACACCCTATTAAAGTGTATTCATCCTCACTATTTTTGAGAAAAGGCTCAGAAGAATTTTCCTTATCATACAGATGATTCGCTGGTTGTATTTCACGGCACTTAAATAGTCTATACATACCTTGGTAGTCAGGAATCAGTCGGAGCAAGGTTTGTGGAATTAGCTCTGGTTTTCTGTCGAGAAAAGCTTTTTCAATGATTTCATGGAGCGCATACTGAATTGCATATGATTTGTAAACGGTATTTGTTTCGGGAATTTTAATCAACGGAGCAACGAAATCTCGTATTTGATCATTCAGTTTCTTTGATGCATGTAGCTTTTCGTAGAGTTCTACATAGCTAATACCACAATCATCGACTACCTGCATAATCGGATCTCGATATACTGAATTCTTAGCATATTTATCCACTCCCTCTCGATTCTCATTTTTTCCAAGGTCATATAGCTGTTCGCCTAAGTAGAACTCTATATCTTTTATATCCATATAATTAGGCGCATGTTTATCCGAGCACTTTAAAAGAAAGCTTTTGTATATTGTAAATTCCGAAAATAGAACATCTAAAAGCAGATTTCCGATTGGATAAACATCATCAATTGCGTTTATCATTCGATCTGTATTCAAATCTGTCATACGATCACCATAGTGCCTTACTAAATCTGCGATTGCGATTTTTGTTACGAGATTATACTGTTCATAATGCTCTAGACAGAATACTATCGATTCCGTGAATTCCGAATAATTTTCTTCTTCGGCAGCATTCGCCAAATAAGAATAAGCTGGCAGAAACTGTTCCTTACCTCCATCAACGAACCTCATTAATAAGCAGCTACGTAGTCCTAAAAATTCTTCTGTTTCTCCCAAGACATAATCAATAGGATACTTATCCAGATTTGGAAAACGAAGCTTCATAATATCAAATATGTTTCTCCATATAGTAACTATTATATCCTTGTCATATTCAAGTGCAAAAAGGGCATCCAGAAGTCCTTTTGTAATTCTGCCTGAATTCGAAATAACAACTTCAGGAACTTCACGGTAAAAAGTAGCAAGTGACACTTCAGAATTTAATCGTATACTCTTTTGGAATTCATCCTTATCTATTAAAGAACTTCCCCATTCATATGAGCAAAGATACAGCAACATATGAACTTCCGATAGTTCCTTATCATCAAGTTCTAGCTGATTGATGATTTGCAAAACTGAGCGTTTCAAGTTCTGGTTATACCTCCATCCACCAGCTTTGGTAATAACGATTCTCAGCATCTCAAGCAAAGTCTCTTTATCATTCTGATAATTCTTGAGAAATCCACAAATATCCGGTATATCTCGTTCTATTAATTCATGAGTTTCAAACCATTTCTTTGCTTCCTCCAGAGTTGAGGCGACAAAACTTGGTTGACTACCTTCAAAAATATTAACTGTTTTCTTTTGTTCTTTCTTTTTCATATCGGTAGTTTTCTTTATATGGAAATACTCAATATATTGCGAAACATCATATCCTGCTAGCTCTACTGTTAACAAGAATTCTTTAACATTTCCATATTTCCAAGAATCATTGTCTGACCGAGGAGTGTCAAGTATATTGAATCTTGAAACAATATTGGTAACTAGTTCGTTCATACGGTGCTTAATAATTAATCTGTCGTTACCACTTGTCCCTAAATACATCTGATTTAGAGTTCTGAATACAGATGTGGATGCATCGATTATTCTTGGACTTGTGTCATTTGGAAGTGACTCAATCAGACCGATTACTATGTCCAAGTATTTGGAATCATTACAATACTTTTCGATGACAGAACGTAACATATGTTCAACAATCCAACTTCTTCCTTGCTTTATCTGTAAACCAGATAGGAATGCAAGCGCATACTTTGAATCTGTCTCTAGCAATTTATCAAACCATTTGTTCAGGAAATGCTTTGTTTCTCTTCCGTCAGTATGATTCCAAAGAGCGATTGTCATTTTTGTTATTGTGTCGCGTTCCTCTTTTGGATTTCCTGTAACAGATTCAAAAAATACATTATAAGAATCCATAATCTGTTCTAGAATAATATCCTTATGGAATCCATAGGCAACAAGATAACGTGTGCATATACCAAAATACTCTAAAGCCTCGGATTTATTATACTTTGAAATCAAACTAACAACGTGAAGCTTTGCAGCTGCAATACAATCATATACCTCGTTTTTTTCAATTCGACTTTGGGTCTTTAGTAAATATGGTTTTATGATTTTGTAATTTTCAACAGTCAGAAAATGAGCCATCAATTTCAAAAACTCAGCATCTGTTAATGGTCCACCCATGCTATGATCAAAACTGGTCCCCGTTTCAGTATCAAGCAACTCAAGTAAACCTAATGCCTTCTCCAAATCTTGTAATGTTCCATTCTTTACAATCAACTCTAACGCTCGTTCATAGGATCTTGTTAACTCATTCTGGAGAAAATATAAATCACAAGTTCGTGGTTCTCCCTTGAAAACGTCTGTGTCCTTTAGTAATAATTCCAAATTAGTAATCGCAGCTTCACAGATGGATTGAGAATCCATTTGCACTGTGTGTGCGCACAATTCTGCCATCTTGACAGAATAAATTATCCAATTATAAAACCAATTTTTATTTTCGCAATCGACAACAACTGCCGCTATAGTTTTTTTATCACCATCCTGAGTGAGATAATATACTTGTGAAAATAATTCTCTAAAAATTTTTATATCTTCTTTTCCTGGCATTCTCAATTTTTTGATTTTTTCCCAGGTTCTAATAGTGGATTCAGCAATAATATTACTTTGCGGATAATATCCAGTTTCAATATATGAAAGATAGTTTTTCCAATAGGATAGTTGATGTTCTTCTGCAATTGAAGCAATCTCGTCAAATTCTATGTAGTCCTCAAGCTCATCATACGCGATCTCAATACATTGATTCCTTATCGAATTTTTTTCTATAGATTCCATAAGCTTAGGAATGATACTGACCCCCTGATTATCTAGATAGTATCTGAAATAGTATTTAAAATCCTCCATCTCAAACTGTTTAGCTTCTGTGTCTAAATATAATTCCCACCAAGGTGTTGTGCCAGCTTTCGAAGAAATATAACATGCTAATTTACCTATATTCTTATCAAAAGTTGGCTTGCCATCAATCTGCATTAACTGATTCAGCTTATAAGCACCTTTGATGTCACAGATTGCTTGGAAGTATTCTTCACCAGTGCTTTCAAACTCATTCAAATCATCGAGCATTGCCAACAGTTCACCTGCTGTTACCAATGCAACTAGATTCTTGGTTCTCCCTGCACTTCGAATCATACAATTTAGATTCATTCTTATGCGTTTTCTAGAATAACCCTCTTCAACTGATTTAAGCACAAACTCTTTCTCAATCAAAGCAATATTGTCATCATCTTTCCTAATCTTATACAGTAATTCTGGAAGATAATAATACGCCTTGTCAAATTCAAAAAACGGTTTGTTCTGTAACCAATCAGCAAGAAGACCATAAACATTTCGCACTAAATCAACATTTTTATCCCTTAATAAAGACAACACAAAACGTCGGAAGCTTTCATGATAAATTGAAAAACCACCGCTTAGCATGTTTTCAATCAATAATGGATGAAGCACCGATATATCCTGTTCTACAAATTCTCCGTCTCCAGTAATCTCCAATAAATTATCTATACTAAGATAGAAATCTGCCCCGCAAAGTGCATTAACAGTTCGGTTGTTATGAACCTTTGTATATAAATAGGAATAATACTTAGACAGACTGATATCATAATCAGGTATTTCATCAATTACCCCTTTATTTACATCTATGTTTCGTAACTGACGCAAAATGTAACTAAGGTATAAGGCATTACCCTGTGATTTTTTTAGTAAATATTCACTTATAAATGTAACATCGTCGTCTTCAATAATATTATCAGCAATTTGAAAAGTCTCCATCAAGGATTTTGCTTGTTCAACTCCCCATGGCTCAATTTCAAATACGCAGTATCTATCGTCCTTGAAATCCCTCAATTCGTCTATAGGCTGTGACGCAATTAAAACATAGCAATTATCAGGAAAATGAATTTCCAACAATTCAGAAATAATTTCAGTCTCTGAACGCGAAATAAAATCTTTATGAAGCTCATATTCTCTAGAAACATGATCAAGTCCATCTACTACTAAATAGAAATCTTCATCAATGTGCTTAAGTAAATTCTCAAGCTCTGCTTTGTCAGCACCGAAGGTTGTATTCTTATACTCAATTAATTTAGGGCATTGTTCCACAATCTGTGAGACCAGATTTCCATATAAAGAAGTTACACGTATTCTATCAAGACTATTTTTATCCTGCAACGACTGGAAGCAATTATAATGAATAACTTTACTAGCATCGTTCTCAAGTTTATCAATGTATTCATCAATAAGCCAAGACTTGCCTGATCCAGGATTACCAGTTATAATAACACGTTTTGAATCTTGAATTGTTCTATGTAGTCTTTCAATCTCATCGCAAAGTATAATCTGATGTGCTGAATCCACTGGAAACCTTTGATCAAACTTCCCGTAATCCATTATGAGGCCAAGACGACCAATTAATGCATTGGAGTTCATTCTATTCCCCATCGCTCTAGAATGTTTCACTTCTGCTGCGAGTTTATAAATAACATCTTCCAAGCAGAGATTATCATTTGGATAAATACCCACGCCCAACTTCTCAGCCTGCCTAATAATCACATTTTCAATGCCACCCGGATTCTTTAAATCAAGACTCGCCTTCGGCATTTCCAGAAGAATAATGAGTTCATTACAAAATGATAAAAAGTCTTCTCTATTGATAAGTTCTGACTTAATCGCCGAATTAAACTTTCGCCACGTTTGTGGAGGTAGTTCTCCTTCTGGCCAAAACAAATTCCCATCAAACACAAATGCGGCCGTCGAAAAAGGTAAGGATTGATCTTCGATAGGTTTCAAAAACTCTGAAATCGGATCATCATCCGTCGGTCTACTCCACGCAAGGCACAGCTTTATCTGAATATCATTTTCAGATTCTTTTCTAATTTTCCAAGATGAAAAAAGATCACTAAAAGCAGTATCATGTCCGTTGCCATTTGAAAAGTCATTTTTAGTAAGTTTGTGGGAATTCTCATCATCGGAATACTTAATCTGAAATTCAATGATACCATTCGGTGTCGTCACTTTTAAATCATCAAATTTATCTCCATTGAAATCCTTACGATCAATAATAATTTCTGCATCTGTCTGCCTAAGCATAAGTTGTAGGATTATCGAAACAGTAAAATAATCCTGATACTCATACCCTTCATGGATTGCGCTCTGCATTTAATAACCTCCTCTCATCAACACTAAGTGAATCGATTTTTCAATTCTTCCCTTGTCAAGAAAATCATGAGTTTCTTTCCATCCGCAAAGTAAATTAAACCGAAAGTTATTCGTTTGATAACTTTAAATTCTCATTTATCAATTACTATTTTCAACAAAATCCTCCCACCAAAATGATGGAAGGCTTTCTAAACGATTTACTTAAATTCAACAACTCCCTTTCAGACCTGCTTTTTCTTGCTTTTAGTATCAAAACAGTATCATTCGGAGAATTTCGCTACAGTAAAACCGCTAAAACCCTGTATTTTCAACGGTTTTGCAACAGTAACATATTTGCTTCTGTTATTCGAACTCAATTCTTATATTTTAGCTACTCTTGTGAAGCCTTATATTTCAAGGCTTCCCGTTCTCCTTATTCCTCTCATTCTCCTCATTATACACCTTTTTGAGATTTTTGGGGGTCATACGGGGGTCACGCTTCCGTCCGTTCTTATCGTTCTGCACCTTAAAGAATTCGCTTCTTTTTCTCTGATCGATCCTCCAAACGTGTTGATGATCTCCTGGCAATGCGTCAAATCAATCATGGATAAGCCCCCAAAAAAAGCGCTGGATCTCCTGCCCTTTAACCAGATCGATCTCACGGAATTTGACAGCTTCCTTCACGCTCCAATGAACGTCAACTACCGCTCCATATAAGGAAAGCTGGTTGTCCTGCTCGGCCAATTCATAAGCACGGTTCATATCATACCGCAGCCCCTCTTCATAATCATCCGGATTGTATCTTCGTTCAATCTTCATCTTCCGCTGTCCTCCTTACATTTGTTTTTCCGTCTCAAGAAACCACCATTTTCTCGCACATATCGCGAAAGTGTCGAAACACTCAGGTTCGTTACAGCAGCCACATCTTTATAGGAACGCCCCTCTCGAAGCAAGGAAAGCGCGTGTTCCTTCCTCGCCCTATCGATCGGCGGCCTGCCCTCACGAAACCCCTGTTTCGTCCTGGCAATCGCCTTGCCTTCCTGCATCCGTTCCAAAATCATACTTCGCTCAAGCTCGGCCACCGCAAGAAGCGTCGTAATAAAGAACTTGCCCATGGGCGTCTGGTCGAGCAATCCTACATTCAAGACATTGACTTTCACGCCTCGATCAATCAGAGAACGGATCAGATGGATTCCCTCTTCCACATTGCGGGCAAGGCGATCCAGCTTTGTCACAATCAAAACGTCGCCCGCTTCCATGCGGCCAAGCAGACCTTGAAGCTTCGGCCGCTCCATGGATGCTCCAGAAAACTGCTCCACCGTAACCGAAGAGGCTCCATTTTCTCTCAGGCGTTGCTCCTGTTCCTCCAAGGAATTTCCATGAGCCTTCTGCCCCTTTGTCGATACTCGAGCATAACCCCAAACCGTCATTTCACCACCTCGTTTTGACTAAAAGTTTTGACTATGCCGTTTCCTTGATTTTACCATAAAAGTTTAAACCGGTCAAAACTCTTAGGTTTTGACCGGTTTAGGTGTCCATCATGGACACCTTTCAGCATGACGGGTTCTTCCGCGTCATTCCCGCCCCTTGCTCTTGTCCTCGTCCGCTCTTCCTTTCACCAAGACTTTCCGCTTCGGGTACTTCTCCTTCGGCATCTCCTTTATGGTTTCCCTCATTAATTCTGCCATGAAGCGACTGTCAACCGCGCCCAGCACAGCTCTTGCCATGAGTTTTTCTCGATCGACATTTTCCATATCCAATTCATAGCCAGCATTCTTCGCCACTTGGTAAATCAGCATGTGCTGCGTCCTGCCGTTTCCCTCTCGGAAAGGATGCAGCATGTTCAGATCGCAATAGAGATCGGCGGCCTTTTTGCAAAACCTCTCAGCATCGAGCCCCTGTAGATTGTTGTCCTTTTTCAGTCGCTTGAAAATGTCCATGCCCTGTTCTTCAAGATAAGGGCAATGGCAGAATACGGTATCCTTTTTCGCAATATCCACAGTACGAAATTTTCCAGCCCAATCGTAGACATCCTGAAACAGTTCGTAGTGGATTTTCTTCAATGTGCTCAAATCGAACTCGCGAAAGGCTTGCTTCTTCAGATCAACGTACCGCGTCGCCGTAAAATTCTTCTCGTAATCCATGAGCTTGTGCCCATCATGGATCCCCAACTTGTTCCGCAGCACCCCGTTCGGTTGAAGATATGGATCCCTTGCACTCATACCATTTCCGCCTCTTTTTCTCTTGCCAGTTTCTCACGGAATATCTCTCTTGCCTCCTCCGTCGTGATCTCAAGATTCGCAATGCGATCGAAAACCGCCAGGTCTTCCTCTGAAAACTTGAAGCCTTCCAACTCGTGCACCTTGATTGCAGAATCCACCCATTTCCGCATTTCTTCCTTAGATACCATATCCATTCCCTCCCATTTCATACAGCAGAGCCACTTATATTACTTCTTATATTATAGCATATATTGCAGAAAAAATCGATCTTAAAGCTTCCATCATGTATATCTTCAAAGAAATATTTCTGCATAATACCTTATTTAAGGTTCGTATTCTCAGGGCGTTCCCTTCGGGACGGGCTGTCGTGAACAGAGCCAGCTTCGCTGTCTCTGCCCTTCGGGCTTCCATCCCTAACGCAAAACCATTTGAAATGATGGCAAGAGGGATTTGCACCGTTATCTTTCTCGTTCCGCTTCCGCATTGCTTCACAGCGCTTCATGATATTCCGCTTCTGTTCCGCAATGCACGCTCCACGAAAAACATAACGAGAGCGTGCAAATCCCTTTTGCCTTGAACAACAACGCCGCAGGCACAAGCCAAGAACTAAAGTTCATGGCCTATGCCCGCGGCTTGCTTACCACCACCCCACCCACCACCGCAGGAGGCTTCGCCCCCTGCACCCCCAGCAGGGAACTTCGTCCCCTGCACCCCTTTCAGCAGTCTCGCCGACGAGGCAGGAGGGAGAAGGAACACCTTCTCCCTCTACCGCAAAAGCCTGAGCTTCGTCACGCTCCGCGTAAAGGCTGAACCCTTACGGGAAATCGGAATATCCGATTTGCCTTGACGCTTCGCACAGCCGAAGACAGTCTGCCAAGCCTCATGATTTGAACCACAGCAACAATATACTCAATACAGCCAGGAACACCATCACCAAACGTGGGAATCCCTATGCCAGAAAGATTCTCTTTAAGTGCATTCAT
>ERZ773035.2789-NODE-2789-length-10971-cov-6.984060_pt1 | contig 10971 bp, 7 predicted proteins | sample MGYA00511487_ERZ773035 | MGnify/ENA primary metagenome ERZ773035 (study PRJEB29015, sample SAMEA2737985) | human oral metagenome | biome: human oral; feature: human-associated habitat; material: dental | place: China | collected 2024 ...
AACTATTTAATAATATTGAAAATAAGATGTTAGTATTAATAAAATATAGATTACTATAAAATTAATATATTTAATATATTAATTTTATTTAATAAACATTCTTAATTATTTTATCATATAATATAAATAAATACAATAAAATTTATTTTGCTTAACTTAATATATTTAGGCAAATTATTTAGTGAGAATATAAAGAATTATAGAAGTGAAAATAATTTATTGAGAAAGGTAAAAACTTAATAATTTAATTTTAATAAAATTTATTCAAAAACAGGAAAATATATTATTAAGCTTGACAGTTTAATAAAAAAATTAGTAAAATAAAGTTCAAGGAATATATTTTAGGGGAGAGATTTATATGAAAAATGATAAAAACTTTATTTATTTTTTATTTGTTACAACATGTGTATTGGGCTTAATGGGACAATTCTTTTTGATGAATTTTAAAATACTAGAAATGTTCAATCTTTTTAATATAAATGTTGTATTTTTTTGGTTAATTTTTGGAATATTTATATATTTTACATTGTTTAATAAAAAAATTAAAAATCAAGAAAGAACAATAAAAGAACTAGATGATATAAAGTCATTTTTTGAGAGAGAAGAACTATGTGATAAAAAAATAACTGAAAGAGAACTTTTAAAAATAGCAAATGAATTTTTTTATAAGGAAGAAGATACAGAAAAGTATCCAATACTTTCAAAAGTTTGGAAAGAATACAGTTCAACAGTTTTAAAAACTAATGAAAATAAGTGTTATCAGATAATTGATGCTGAAGATCTATTTAATGAAAATTCTCTTATAAAAGAAAAAATGAATATGAAAATTTTAAATTATATTCCACAACTTTTTGTAGGGCTTGGAATATTTGGAACATTCTTAGGATTATCATTGGGTTTATCTAAAATAAACTTGAGAGACACTGGAGATTTAGGACAAATTAATAATTTAATAGAAGGTGTTCAAACATCATTTTATACAAGTCTGTATGGAATGTTTTTTTCAATTTCCATAACTTTACTTTTTAATAACTATATGAGTCAAATTGAGAAGAGAATATTTATTTTAAGAGATAAATTAAATAGTTTATTCTTCTTAAATAATGGTGGCGAAATTATACAAGATATGAGAGATGAACTAAAAGAGATAAGAGCCTATAATAGTGAAATGGCAACTCAAATAACAAATGGAATAAATAAAGAATTAGTACAAATGACTGCAATTTTAGATAATAAAATAGCTGGAATAACAAGTGGAATAACAGGAACATTCCAAGAGACAATGAGTGAAAATCTTGAAAAGATCTTTTCAGAAGATTTTATTAAGAATTTTGCGAATATAAAAGATGAACTACTTGAAACTTCAAGAGAAAATAATAGATTTATAGCTGAGTATAAAAATGAGATGAAAGAAATAGTCACAACAACTAAATCTTTAAAAGATGAATTTTTAGTTTTTGCAGATGAAATAAATCAAAAATATAATGATACAAATGAAAATTTAAAAGAAAATTTTGAAAAAATTTCAGTAGTATTAAATGATGTAAGAGAAATACATAGTAGTATAAATGAATTTACAGAGGATGTTCAATTTATTGCAAGTGAGAATAAAAAAATAATATCAGATTTTAAAGATGTAAGTGTAAACCTTAAAGATTTTGCAGAAGGTCAAGAAACAATACTGAATTTATGGAAAGGATATAAAGATAATTTTGCTAGTTTTGAAAAATGTATAAATGATAATTTTGAAAATTATCAAATTATACTAGAAGATGTATCTGATAAATATGGAGAAAAAATAGATAAGTTGACAACAGACTATATTAAAACTATGAATATGGGAATGGAAGATGTATTTAAAGGATATGACAATCACATAACAGAAGTGATAGAAAAATTCCAAGGAGTTTTAAAAACTTTTAAAGAAAATCTTGAGCTTTCAGATGATAACTTGAAAAATAATTTAGATTTATTACAGGAAAATTTAGAAAGTCAATCTAAGTTGAGTGAAATAAATAATGGGATTTCAGAAAAAAATAGAGTATTGCTTGAAAAAATAGAAAAGACACAACAACATCTAGCAAATTTAGAAGAAAAAGGTGATAGATAGTGTTTTTTATAAATAAAAAGAAAAAAGAAATACTAATAGAAGAAACAAATTATTGGCTATCTATAGGGGATCTAATGGCAAGTATCTTAATGATATTTATGTTATTATTTATAGTTAAAACAATAGAAACAGGGCAAGAATTAAGAAAAAAAGAAGAAATAATTGAGAGTTTCACTGGTTTGAAGAAGAATATTATATCAAAAATTCAAAAAGACTTTGAAGAAAGAGGAATAAAAGTTGATATAGACCCACAAACAGGGACAATAAAAATAGATGATAAAATATTATTTAATACAGGTGAGTATTTATTAAAGCCTGAAGGAAAACAATATTTGAATGAATTTGTTCCAATCTATATAAATTTATTATTAAATGATGAACAAGTCAAAAAGGAACTATCTCAAATAATAATAGAAGGACATACTGATGATGTAGGAAGCTATATTTATAATATGGAATTATCTCAAAAAAGAGCCTTTGAAGTTATAAAATATATATATGATGAAATGCCAGATTTTAAGGGGAGAGAAGAATTAAAAAGTTATATAACTGCAAATGGAAGAAGTAATATTAAAGTCTTAAGAGATGATTCTGGGAATATAGATAGGGATAAAAGTAGAAGAGTTGAATTTCAATTCAAATTAAAAGAAGATGAAACTTTGATGAAAATTGAAAAAACTTTAAAAGAAGGAAATTAAAAATGAATGAGATAAATTTTAAAAAGTTTTATCCAGTGAATTTAGAAAAAATTAAGGATGAAATAAATAATTTTTGGAATCAAACTCTTAAGGAAGTTAGAGATGAAAAGATATTTGAGCTAGTAGAAAAAATTTTAAAAAATAAAACTTTAAAAGTAAATGAGATAATAATATTACTTTACAATATTAAGAAGGTAGATAAATATCTAATTAATAAGAAAATAGAGCTCTACAATTTTATTATTAGTATAAAGTTTGATTTATCTGAAAAAAAGATAAAAAGAAAAGAGTGTATAATGGATATTTATCAAGCTATAGTTTCATATTTTAATAAAAATGAGGTAGAGACAGCTTTAAATATTTTTGTAGAGGATAATATAACACTTGAAGATAGAGAAAACGAAATAATTGAGGTCTATAAATGGTATAGAGAAAGTCAAAAAGATTATATAGTATTTTTATATGATGAAACAATAAAAGCTATAAAAAATAATAAATTAAAGGAAACTCTAGAAAAACTTTATATCAGTGAAGAAAGAGAAGTATTTTCATATATAATGGAGAAAATCCTATTAGATATAGTATCATTTGTAAAATTTCAAAAAACTTACATTGAAGAAATATTAGCTGATTTTTTTGATAAAGTAAAACATGAAGTAAGAATAGAAAGTTTTAAAAGAATACTTAGCTATTATGCTGAAGAATATAGGCAAACTGAAGATATTGGCATTTGTTCAAGAGTAATTATGGAAAAAATTCATGGATATTTGAAAGATCCCCATAAAAATAGTCCTAAATGGCAATGGGGAGAATTTAATGAAGAGCAGATAGAAATTATGAGAATATGGCATATAAATAAAGATTTAGAAAAATATTTTTCAATAGAAGTGAATGACAAAATAAGGTTACAATTCTGGAGAAGATATATTAAATACATTAAAGAAGTTCGATATTTTGAAAGACTAAAACAAGCCATTGTAATGTTAACAGATAAACATATATTTATAGAATTTGGTGAAAAAGGAAATGCCGCTTATGGTTATAAAAAAGGTTATATAAGTTTTGATGAAATAGAAAAATTGTCAAGAGTTACTAAATTAAAAAATCCAGAAGAAGTAGAGATTTATATGAAACATTTGCCAAATTGGGAAATAAAATTAAAAAGTATATTACATAAACATGGTTATAGTATAAAGGTATGGAGATAAAAATGGGTTTAATAGAGAAACTTTTTAAAAGAACTAAAGAAAAAGATAAGAAACTAAAATTTTCTTTAAAATATGAAGAAAAATATATAGAAATAACATTAAAACTTGGTGATGAGATAATATCCTTAAAAGATTTAAAGGGAGAAGTAGGTGTTTCCAATCTTTCAAAAACTGATATATTTGAAATAGATTCAAATGGGGATAAGTTATTGTTAGAATACAATGAAATCTATAATTTAGATAGACTGACATTAAGGCTTTTAAAATTACCTAAATTTTTTCCTGGTTTAGTATATATAGATAATAAAGGCTATTTTGGGAGTTCAAAAGTAGAGTTTGAATATAATATATCTTCTGGAATGGATAAATATATTATAGTAAGTGGAAATTATATAGAAAGTGTGAGCAATCCAGAAAAATATATTTTAACTAAGGAACAATATGAATTAATTAAATTAATAGACCAATATAATAATGATTCTAATAAAAATAAAGAAATAAATGAGCAATATAGAATGTTAAATGCAATAAAAGATGTTTCTCATAAAACAAATTTATTACTTAATGAAACAATGAAAAAGGAAGATGAGTTACTTTTATTAGAAAATATAGAATTAGACTTTTTAGAAAACGATGAAGATTATTTAGAAGTTGTTCCTCAATCTTCACAACTCTCAAAGGAACAAAATGAGAATTTAAGAAAAGTATTTAAAAATGCAAATTTATCTCAAGATTTTTATTTACTAAATATAGATAATAAAAAGGTAAAAGTTGTAGTAAATAGAGAGTTAAAAGATGCTTTAAAAGTTGTAAAAAGTAATGAAAAAATAAGTAAAAAAGATTTTGTAAAAAGAGAATCTCCTGTTTTTGATATTGATTTAAAAAGTGTTGAATATAATTATGGACCGAGAGTTATAGGCTTGGGATATTTAAACTATAGACCTTCACCAGCACCAAATATTTCTGAAATAGATTGGTTTTTAAAAGAATTTCCTAAAATTATGACAGATACGCCTATAATATTAAAACCTGAACATTTAGAATATATGCAAGATAAGTTTAATAATTTGAAAGAGTTTGAAGAAACTGAATTGAAATTTAATATTGAAGGTGAAGAGAAAAAGTTTTTTATATCAAAGGAAAATTTAGTTAATGAAATAAAGAAATTAGAAAACTCTATAAAAGATATAACAGACTATAACAAATCAAAAGCATTGGATGAAATAATTGAAATAGCAGAAGCTGATAATTACAGTCAAGATTATATTGCATATAAAGGAAATTATATTAGAAAATTTGACAAAGAAGTAGCAGAACAATATAGAGATGATTTAAGAGAAATTGAAATTGAAAAAAGAGAAAATAAAAAAAATACCACAAAAGACCAAGAGAAAGTTTTACTTCCAAAAGATAATATTGAAACTTTAGATTATACTGAAGACATTGAAAAAATAAAAGAAGAAAAAGTTGAACTTCCTAATTCTCTTAGATATTCAGAGGGAATAGAATTAAAAGAACACCAAAAAGAAGGGCTTTTAAGAATACAATCTCTCTATAAAAAATCAAATGTTAATGGTTTATTACTTTGTGATGATATGGGATTAGGTAAAACTATACAAATACTTTCTTTTTTAGCTTGGTTAAAAGAGAAAGAAGCTTTAAGACCTTCATTATTAATAATGCCTACTTCTTTAATAACAAATTGGTATGATGAAAAAAATATAGGTGAAATTCAAAAATTCTTTTTAGATGACACATTTAAAGTAAAAATATTAGATGGAAAAAAATCAAGAGAAGAGATTGCTGAATTAAGAAACTATGATTTAGTACTAACATCTTATGAATCTCTAAGAATTAATCACAAAGAAACAGGTTATATTGAATGGAAAGTTGTAGTCTGTGATGAAGCACAAAAGATGAAAAACCCTAAAACACTTTTAACTACTGCAATTAAAACTCAAAATGCTCTTTTTAAAATAGCCTGTAGTGCAACACCAATAGAAAATACTGTTGTTGATTTATGGTGCTTAACAGATTTTGTAAAACCTGGTCTATTAGAAAGTCAAAAAGATTTTGAACAAAAATATATGAAACCTTTATCTTCTAATGATATAAATGACAACAAAAGACGAGAAATTAATAATAAATTAAGTGATCTTTTAGGAGAATTCTATTTGAGAAGAGAAAAAGAAAAAGTTCTTTCATCTGATTTTCCTAAAAAAATAGTTATATATGATAAAATAAAACCTTCAAGTCAGCAAGAAGAGATAATTGAAAATTTAAAGAATACTGGAAAAGCTGCATTAGCAGTAATTCAAGGAATGATAATGACTTGTAGTCATCCACAATTAGTAGATAGAGATGTAGATGAAGTACCTCTTGGAAGTGAAGAAAGCTTAATAGAAGAAGCGTATAAATTAGCACATATTCATACTATACTGACAAAAGTAAAAGAAAAAAATGAAAAAGCTATTATTTTTACTAAATATAGAAAAATGCAAAAAATCTTATGGGATGTTATAAAATATTGGTTTGAAATAGAAGTTGGAATAATAAATGGAGATGCAGATAAAAGTGCAAGAAGAAGAGTATTAGATGAATTTAGAAAAAAAGAAGGTTTTAATGTTATAATTCTATCCCCGGAGGCAGCAGGAGTTGGACTTAATATAGTTGAGGCAAACCATGTTATTCATTATACAAGACATTGGAACCCAGCAAAGGAGGAACAAGCAACAGATAGAGCATATAGAATAGGTCAAAAAAAAGATGTGTATGTTTATTATCCTATTATTTCTAATGTTGAAAGTATAGAAAGAGAAGAATACCATACTGTTGATGAATTGATAAAAAAACAGTTGGAAGTAGATATGATAGACAGTTCTCCTGAAGAAAAATTAAATAGAATTATTGTAAAAAAGAAAAGGATGCTTAAAGATTTCTTCTTAACTTGTGGTGGAGAGTTTGATGATGATATGGCTAAAGAATTTGCTGTTATGTCAAATGGAGTAGAAAAAGATTTAAGTATTGAAGTCATTGATAACATTGCTCATCAAGAGTTTGAAAAATTAGCAGTTGTATTATTAGAAAAAGAATATAATAGCAAATATGGACTAGTAACAGTTGAAAGTGGTGATAAAGGAATAGATGGACTTATTTTTTCAGAAAAAGGAAATATTCTAATACAAGCAAAACATACAAAAAGATTAGATACTAACGCTGCTAAAGAGTTATTTTATGGTGAAAAAATTTACTCTAAAACATTGAATAGATCTTTTCCTAAATTAATAGTTTTTACTTCAGCATCTAAAAGTAATATCAGTGAAGATATAAAAAAAATGGAAAAAGATGGAGAGATAGAAATATATCATAGAGAGAAATTAACTGAATTACTAAATAAATATTCTACTAAAATAACAGAATTGCTAGATAAAGATGTTAGATATTCTATTGAGGATATAAAGAGATATATAAAAACTATGCAAATATAAAAAGAAAAACCATTAAAACTTAATGATAAAGTTCAAAAGTTTTTAATGGCTTTTTCATTTTTATAGGAAAAATTTTTCTAAATATCTTCTTAAAGATGGAAATTTTATTGGATAACCACTTAAATCATTTTCACTATTATTACTACTGTAACTTAAAAATTCAAGTATATATTTTCTTCTTATATTACATAATCTGTTGTCATTAAGATTTAATAAATTTATTGTATATTCAGCCTTTTCATATTTTTCTCTATCTTTAAATATTGAAATTATTTTTCCAGTTTTTATGTCATATTTAAAATAATCTTCTGGATTTTCTGTGACAGGATTAATGAAAAGCTCATCCCATTTATTCGCTTTTGAATTACCACATCTTTTACTTTCAAGACAACAAATAATTAAATTTTCATAATCTATTAAAATTTCAGGGAATTTGTCCTTTGGTTTAATATGCTCTATTTGACTGTCATTTAAATTAATTTCTGTTTCACAATAAGGACAACAACTATTTTCTTGTTCTTCTAATAATGCTTCTTTTAAAAGTTTTTTTATCTCACTTTCTGATGTGAAATCTTTCCAATTTACCACTTTATTTTTTTCTTGTATTTTGTAAAATCTTCTGGTTCTCTTTTCTTATTTACTTTCAACATTAGAATTCACCTTTTGTTTCATTTTTACATCCATATCTATAAGGAATAAATCTTCATCTATATTTCCTAATATTTTAAGAAGATTATTATACTTTTTCTTAAATTCTTCTGTATCATACTTATCTTCATCTACAAGTTTTCTTAGTTCTTGTATATCTCTGTCTATTTTTGGAGTTCTAACAGATTTTAATCCCATTATATCTTTGAGAACTCTATCAACAGGTTGTCCATAAGAAGAATAAAGTTCATCCCCTGTTTTAGCTTCTATTTTTCCATTTTCATTTCTATACAAAATAAAAATATTTTCATTAGAAACACTTCCTAATATATGTGGAGAATGAGTTGCAACTATTATTTGATTATTTTCTCCAATCTTCTTATATACTTCTATTATTCTTTGTTGCCATTTTGGATGCAATGATAGTTCAGGCTCGTCAATTAAAATTATAGAATTATTAGGCTCTAACATTTTTATAGATAAAGTTCTTAAAAATAATTGTTTTTCACCAGATGATAAATCATTTATATCAAATTCTTCACTAGCAGAATTTTCAAAAATAGGTAAAGTTTTCTCATCTTTTGAAAAGCCTTTTAATTTTACATCTAATTCTAAAATATTAAAAATACCATTTATTTCATTTACTACTTTATTAGTAACCTCTTTCATAGTTAAATCTTCTTCAATAGTAGCAAGATAATTTCTTCTAGTTGCTATATATGATGGTAGATCTCTTATTACATTAGAATTTATGATATTTATAAATTTGTATTCTTTTGATAAAGTTGTAGAATAAGTTTGAATTTCTTCAAATTTATTTTCAGCTGGGACATAAATTATTTTAGGTGGATTTTCAAAAAATTTTGCTAATTGATGGTAGAGTCCTTTATTTTCTTTTATATAAGAATTATAGCTTCCTAACATATGAAAAACTTGATAGATATTATTTTGAGAGTCAATATTAATAAATGGAATGATTTTTTCTCTTTCAAAATCTTCAAAAAATATTTCTAAATAAATATTTGATTTTTCTATATCATTGAAATCAATGTTTCTGTTATCAAAAAAATCTTTTATAGCTTCTAAAATAGTTGTCTTACCACTTCCATTTACTCCAGCTAAGACAATTAAATCTAAAATTTTATCATCTTTTTTAAATGAAAGTTCTAAATCTTTTATTCCTTTTATATTTTTTATATGGACTTTTTCAATTTTCATCTTAACTCAATCCCTTTTTGTATTTTTAATTTAATTATAGCATAAATATTTTTTTTATTCTAATCAATAATATTTAACACAAAATCAAGAAAATATGTTATAATTTTTAAATACTGAAAAATAAAAAGGGGATTAAAAAATGGTTGAAGCATTTAAAATAATTGGTGGAAAAAAAATAGCAGGAGAATTAAAAGTTGATGGTTCAAAAAATTCAACACTCCCAATAATGATAGCAACATTAGTTGAGAAGGGAACATATATTTTAAGAAATGTTCCTGATTTAAGAGATATTAGAACTTTGGTTGCACTCTTAGAAAGTTTAGGATTAGAAGTAGAAAAATTAGATGCTAATTCATATAAAATAATAAATAATGGACTTAGTGGAGCAGAAGCAAGTTATGATTTAGTTAAAAAGATGAGAGCTTCATTTTTAGTAATGGGTGGAATGCTTGCCATAGAAAAAAGAGGAAAAGTTGCCTTGCCAGGTGGTTGTGCAATAGGAGCAAGACCTGTTGATTTACATTTAAAAGGTTTTGAAGCACTAGGAGCAAAAATAAATATAGAACATGGATATGTTGAAGCTACAACAGAAAATGGTTTAATAGGTGGAAATATAGTTCTTGATTTTCCAAGTGTTGGAGCAACAGAAAATATAATAATGGCAGCAGTTAAAGCTAAAGGAAAAACTATTTTAGAAAATGCTGCAAAAGAACCAGAAATAGAAGATTTATGTAATTTCTTAATAAAAATGGGAGCAAAAATAAGTGGAGTAGGAACAAGTAGACTTGAAATTGATGGAGTAGATAAACTGACTGCTTGTGAATATAGTATAATTCCAGATAGAATAGTTGCAGGAACATATATAATAGCTTCTATCTTATTTGATGGAAGTATAAAAGTTTCTGGAATAGTTCCAGATCATCTATCAAGTTTCTTATTAAAACTTGAAGAAATGGGAGCTAAATTTAAAATAGAAGGAGATAGATTGGAAGTTTTATCAAAACTATCTGATTTAAAACCTGTAAAAGTAACAACTATGCCACACCCTGGTTTCCCAACAGATTTACAATCTCCAATGATGACACTTATGTGCTTAGTAAATGGAGCAAGTGAAATAAAAGAAACAATATTTGAAAATAGATTTATGCATGTGCCAGAACTTAATAGAATGGGAGCAAAAATAGAAATAGATTCATCAACTGCTAAAATAACAGGAGTTGAAAATTTCTCATCAGCAGAAGTTATGGCAAGTGATTTAAGAGCAGGAGCTTCACTTATACTTGCTGCATTGAAAGCAAATGGAGAAAGTCTAGTAAATAGAATTTACCATGTGGATAGAGGATATGAAAATTTTGAAGAAAAATTTAGGGCTTTGGGAGCAAACATAGAAAGAATTAAGACAGAAGCCTAAGGAGAGAAAATGGAAAGAATAATAGGTATCAATCCAGTTACAGAGGCTTTATTAAATAAAGAAAAAAATATAGAAAAATTAGAACTCTATAATGGTTTAAAAGGTGAAACAGTACAAAAATTAAAAGATTTAGCTTCTAAGAGAAATATTAAAATATTTTATACTGGCAAAAAAATAGAAAATTCTCAAG
>ERZ773035.2790-NODE-2790-length-10965-cov-47.017232_pt1 | contig 10965 bp, 9 predicted proteins | sample MGYA00511487_ERZ773035 | MGnify/ENA primary metagenome ERZ773035 (study PRJEB29015, sample SAMEA2737985) | human oral metagenome | biome: human oral; feature: human-associated habitat; material: dental | place: China | collected 2024 ...
TACGTGGTGCTTTACCAGTACCGTGGCGACCACCGTCACCACCACCATGTGGGTGATCTGCGGCGTTCATGACGACACCGCGAACCGTTGGGCGAATACCCTTGCGGCGGCGGCGACCAGCTGAACCGATCTTCACGTTCTGGTGCTGGACGTTACCAACTGTACCGATGGCAGCGGTTGCTTCCAGGCGAACTTTGCGAACCTCGCCAGATGGCAATTTGATAGTTGCGTAATTGCCTTCTTTGGCCATCAACTGGGCTTTAGCGCCAGCAGCACGAACCATTTGCGCGCCTTTGCCGGCAGTCAGTTCAATAGCATAAATCATCGTACCAACAGGGATTGCAGACAGCGGCAGGCGGTTTGACGCCTCGATTGGCGCTTCCTCACCAGTCTGAATTGTCTTGCCCTTAACCATCGAGGTGTCGGCCAATACGTAGTGGTACAGATTGTACTGATCTTTCACCCGAGCGATGCGCGCTGAGCGGTTTGGATCGTACTCAATTTCTTCAATCGTCAAAGTCAAGCCGGCTGGCAAATTGTGGTTCACCAAACGATAGTGACGACGAACGCCACCGCCGCGATGACGCACGGTGATGCGGCCTTGGTTGTTGCGGCCAGCATTTTGCTTTTTGGCTTTGGTCAGACTTTTGAGCGGTTTTCTTGTCGTGATATCCGACAAGTCCTGGCTCGTCATGCCGCGACGAGCAGGAGTGGTTGGATTGTAAGCTTTCACTGGCATTACTTGGTCTCCTCCATCTGCTGCTCTACTGAGTCAAACACATCGAGCTTATCGCCATCTTTCAGCGTCACGTAAGCCTTCTTCCAATCCTTGCGCGTAGTCGTGCCAGGATAGCGGTTCTTGCCTCGTGAGAAACGCACAGCTTTGCCGTCTTGTACCAAGGTTTTTACCTTCAGAACGGTAACGTCAAATTGTGCTTCAACTGCTGCTTTGATCTCGTTTTTATTCAGGTTGAGCGGAACGCGGAACACGTACACGCCATTGGCGCTCTGTGCGTAGGCCTTCTCGCTGATGCGTGGGATAATTGTCATCTGTTTCATATTACGCTTCCTCCTTACTCAGCCACTCAGTAATTACTGGCAGAGCTTTCGGGGTTATGACAATAGTATCCGCATTCAGAATGTGGTAGACGCTGAGGTAGCTCGCGCGGATTACCAATACGTTCTGAATGTTGCTTGTGGCACGCATCAATTCTGGCGTCTTTTCGTCAACGACGATCAGGACGCGGCGCTCAAACTTGTTGTCAGCCAAGAAGGTTGCGACCTCTTTGGTCTTGCCAGTCGTCTTGATGTCTTTGACGACAATCTTCTTCGCTTCATTGGCTACCGTCAAGGCTTGGCGAATTGCCACTTTCTTGGCGGTTTTAGACAATTTTTTGGTGTAGTTTTCGTTGCCGCGTGGGCCAAAGACCACACCACCGCCGCGCCAGATTGGGTTACGGGTTGAGCCAAAACGTGCTCGACCAGTTCCCTTTTGCTTCCATGGTTTTTTACCACCACCGGAAACTTCACCACGCTGCTTGGTGGTTGCGCTTGCCAAACGAGCGTTGGCTAGATAGCTGTCATATGCCAATTTCAACAGTTCGTGGTTTGGCACTTCAACAGCAAAAATGTCTTTAGGAAGTTTGGTTGATTCAGCCATTACTTGTTACCTCCTAAAATGATCAGCCCTTTTCGTGGCCCAGGCACAGCGCCCTTCACCCCGATCAGATTGGTCTCTGGATCAACATATGCCACTTCCAGGTTCTTGATAGTAACACGCTCGTGACCCATGTGGCCAGCCATCGTCTTACCCTTGAACACTTTTTGTGGATACATTGAGCCAATTGAACCTGGCTTACGAGTATTACCTTTACCACCGTGCGTCTTGCGGTGACGCTTAAAGTTGTGGCGTTTAATGGTTCCAGCGAAACCTTTACCTTTGCTGGTTCCGGTCGCATCGACAGAATCGCCGACTTCGAACGCGGAAACGTTGATTTCATCGCCAACTTTGAGTCCTTCAGGGATCTCGTCGACGCGGAATTCCCGAATGTGTTTCGGGGTCACTTGGGCTGGCTTGACGTGTCCAGCCACGGCCTTGCTCAGGTTCTTACCCTCTCCATAAGCGACCTGTACCGCATTGTAACCGTCGGTTTCGACAGTCTTCACCTGAGTCACGGTGACAGGGCCGGCTTGGATCAGCGTCACCGGAATGGCTTTGCCGTCTTCAGCCAAGAGCTGGGTCATACCAAGTTTGGTACCGAGAAGTGTTTTCACTTTTCCTCACTCCCACTTAAATACTCCTGATGACGTGCGGTTTCTGGGTTCTGGGCGAGGCGTTCACGATAAACACTTCAACCATAGTCAGACCTGCTCATTCATCAAGGAGAACAGTTTATATTACGCGTAATAGAAATTACTTTTTGATTCTAGCACAAAATGACAATTAAAGTCAACTTATAGACATATCTCAGTTTTATTCACTATTCTGCGTATGCTATAATATGATAGATTAAAAATAAATCTTTGTTAATTAGGGGGCAATTATGAACGATTCTCAAATTGAAAATACGAATGAAGAATTAAATAGATTATATTCTCTTAGGAAAGAGGCTATCGACTCGCTAATCCCAGATATGGAAAAAATAGAGGGCGTTGATGAAGAGCGAAAAGTTGAAATATATATGACAGCCGCAAGAATAACTAATAATAGCAGCCTAATCAGCCTAGCCTACGGGGCTGCTAAAAATATCTCAGATACGGTAGCGCGCGCTGAGGCGTTGATTGATATTATTCAAGAAGCCAACTACGCCATCAATAAGCTAGAGAATAATAGGCCGCTATAGGACACTTGGAATCAAGTAGTATTAAATAAATAATACCGCCAACTCCAAGTTGACGGTATTATTTTTAATAAGTCTCCTACCACCCTCTAATGACAATTTTTCTATTCGGATTTTTTGCTGAGGTAAAACCATGTCTGTAAGCTTCAATATTACGCTTAACGTTGTCCCAGTTTATTATATGGATTTTATCTCCCTCAAATACGTAATCGCCCTCCTCGTAGCCTACTGATCGCATAATCCTCCTGGCCACGTCTCTTGCGTCACCTAAGGTAAATGTAGAGTCTCGAGCCCAGTCATAATACATTTGCGCTTCATTCTCAAAGTTGGGTTTATTATCTTCGGTTATGTCTGCGTATTCATCTATGCGCTTCATTGCATCCGACAATGACACTTTTCTTATCGCCTCTTCGTTGCCATCATCTCCAAAGTCCTCATAGGCAGATTTTTTATTCGCAATTTCGTCTATAAAGCGACGCGGAGAAGATTCGGTGCGTGTTGGAACCGAGCCTATTGTCTCAAGATTTGGATAATCACCATCACCTCGCATCATAGAAATCCTCTCACCAATTGAGATATCCTCTCCCGCCCGTGCCGGCTCGTAGCCACCAATCATAGCATAAGCCTCTGCCGAGTATCCAGAATTCCAGCCGCCAGTGATTACACGGTTAGAGAATGAGTTCCAATTTGGACTTCTTGGATTCCTAAAACGTTTTTGTCGCACATTAAACAAAAACACCTCCCAGGCATTTCTTCGCATTAAGAGTAGGGCGTTATCTTTAATAATAGACGGCATCCTACCCTCGATGCCATGAACAGCATCAAGATGAGGGTTCTTATCCAGCTTAGAAATAAGATTAAATACTGTTCTCTTGTCTACTTCTATCAGGTCTGCATCTTCACTCTCGATATATAGCGGCTGGAGCTGATTATCGCGGTCAAGACTTCTTTGCAAAACAGCATCAGTCAGAAGTTTGCGCACGAAACCTATGTTGGCCTCTTCCGGCTCCATCTCAACGTTTGCATAATGAACAACTGGACGAACACCATCGTAGCGCCTGGTATATTCTTCTATAAAATTCTCTATAACTTTTACAGACTTATCCTCTGGAGTTCCTTTTCTACGATTTACCAGAATATTTATCTCAAACAAAGATCGATCAAGAGAGTCCCCTTTATTGTCTACTTGATCTATATACTGATTGAGAAGTCTGCTAAGGTTATCCTCCTCCATCCAGGCGGGAATATTTACGGAAACCCTACAATCGTTATTCATAGACCCCAAGCTGGATGCAACAGCAGCAACTTTTCGCTCGTATTCTGGATTATCAGAAAACTCATCATTTAGATAACTAGCTATAATTTCTCGCTCTCGCTCCACACTTCTCATCACCGGTGAGCCATCAGCCTCAACCCAATGTTTTTTACCAGAGACATCTTCTATTTGTTTACGCGTATGCGGCCCGCCCATGTCAGCTATCCACTTACGCATCTGCGCCAGATCCCTGCGCGATCCATAGCTATACCTAAACGGATCTTCTTTTTTATTTAGTCTTTCCAGTGGTCGCCTTAACACCACCGCCGGTCCGCCAAAGCCCTCTACAGCCTGAGTCGCATTAACTATCGTCTCTATCGGTGGAGGTGTTATTTGGAACTTGGGAATATTCTTATCTGTCAAGACTTCGACTGTAGTTGAGATGGTTGAAACAGAGTTATTGCCTTCCATGGTAGCCAGCGGAGCCACATGGGTTATTCCGTCCGCGTCCACGTCTTGAATTGCGACAACTTCGCCGTATGCGCCGTTAAATTCTACTTGACCATATTCATCAACGGAAAAAAGATTTGCCACTGGACTATCGTATGGGATATCTATACTTCCATCTGGCGCGATATCAACCATAAATACTCTGTCCTGGCTATCTATTGAGGCGGATACAGCATATTTCAGTGTTCCACCCTGAGCTTCATCAGGCCATGAAGCGCTATCAAACCCATGATAAGATCCATAATCCGTCATATTAGAAATCGATAGCCGAATAGACCCATCATTACCTTGACTTCCCCAGTGAAGTCCCAGTTCATTATCGTCAGACACGCTGGTGGTGTCATTGTCATACCAAAAATCTCGCGTAATATTCGTCAGTTCAGAATGATGATGGTCTAAATATTCATCAATGCTTAGATCTTTCACAGTAGATTCTTGACTGCTTACTACTGTAGAAAGATCTTCCACGATAGCACCCTTTTCTTGTAGCAGCTCCTGCGAGGCTTGGGATAAAGACCCATCAGCTTCAAACGAAATATTCTCAGCAAAAACACTACCGTTTGGATCAATGATATTTGCTGTTCCGTCAGGATTGTATGCCAATTGATAATTATCTGGTAAATTGATACTTCCTTGGCTACCGCCTACGTCGTATGAAGTATAATCTCCAGCACTCACGATAGTCTCAGAGCTATAGCCATAACCCTCGCCATGAAATATACCTGCTAGCAAAGTTTGTCTATCGCCCCCGCCTTCGCCCGTAAGGGCATTTTCAAGCAGGCCGTCGTAACCAGAATTAAAGAATGCCAAAGCCTCTTGTGAAGCCAGTCCAATCGTAAAGCCAGTCACAGCCCCCGTTGCCGCTGCCACTGCTACGCGTCGCCTCTTTAACTTCTTAAAGGCCTCATCTTTTTTACTTCTATCATCCATTAGAGAATAAAGTGCATCTGTAGATTTATATATCGCATCATCCACCGTACCGTCTTTATCAATACCCAGGTCTACAATAAGCGCCTCTGGCAAATCTCCCAGCCTGCCTTTCAGCTTCACTTTGGCTCTAGCTATTGCCACATCTAAATCAAATCTCTCAGACTCAACTTCCGTCACGCTTGAATATGAAATAAAGTCGGCCTGTAATTTGTCTGAGGCATGGACCCTGGCTACAGCACTAACAATTGACTCGTAGCCCCGCTGTAATTCTTCTGCAGACAAGTCTTCCTTATCGATAAACTCTTCTAACGAGCCAATCAGCTCCTTTGCAGCAACTGTTTCATAGCGAGTTTTTTCAATTTCTGCACGTCGACCTTTATCTTCAAACTCCCGACCCTGAGCTACTTCTCGCGCATGTATGGCACGCTCTTCTTTAAGCCGTTTATTTTCACGCATACCAGCAAACACGCCACCGAGTAATCCAGGTATACCAGTCACGCCAGCAGCTCGCATTAGCGACCCTCGTCCAACTCGGAATATACCAGTAGCAATCACCGCACCCAAGCTCACCGTCTCAGGGCCAACAAGCGAACCTATCTTTGACTTCTGTAGCCGTTCAATGGTTTTATCAATTTTACTTTGATGAGCTTCGGTACGGACCCCAGAGCGAGATTCTCCAGTATAAATCTTCATGCCTTGCAATACATTATCAAGACTTTCACCATGATCAACGCTTTCCTTAACTGCTTGGGCAATTTGCCAAATATTATCTATTCTGACCTTGCCCTCACCAACGAGATTATCGCCATCACCATACTGATTTAATTGACGCACTATCCTGGACTGCGCTTCCCTAAAGGCCTCCTCACTCCAGTCTTCGCTGTCGCCTTCGACATAATTTTCAATCAACTTCTTCACCGCTAAGCCAAATGGTGAATCCTCAGTCAACTCTTGTCGACGTTCTCCAGCAGCCTCGTGTATAGATTCGTCATACTCGGAAGTAAAGCGCGCGATAGTCGCCCCCATGGCAGCGTTACGCAGCTCAACATTGTCCGTGTATAGGGCAGTTAATCCTTCTTCTTCAGCACGCTGCTTAGCTTCTTTAACGTATTTATTGAAAAAGTACTTGGTAGCAATACCGTTCTCACCTCTCCATATCCTATGTAGAAAGCCCTTTATCCTGCCAGTTTCCCTGGCAGCCTCAGACTCTTCTCTTAGACGAGCTTCTGCATGATCTTTAGCCGCCGCCTCTACGTCGTGCGTTTGATCAACAACTGCTACAATCAAGGGCTTATCATGAGATCTTGGTTGCGCGCCACTTAGCATGGGATCTTTATAGTGATAAGCTGTCGGAACCTCTGCTGGCAATTCTGGCCTATTAGTATCAATTGACATAGCCCTTACTTATCTCCAAGATACAAAGACCTAAAACGCAACATTGTCTCAAGCGTTATCTTTTTCGTATTAACGCCACTGGTCGCTACATATTGTTGGATTTCCTGCTTACTAGCGTCACGATCTAATAATTCATTAAAACCGTCAATTTTATTTTCAGGCAAAGCCCCAAGCACAGCCCTATCAATCTGATCGAGTAGTTTGTTCTTTAAGTCTTGCTCCAGCTGCTGCCTGACGTCGCCATCAAGAGTCTTAAAGTTCTTAGCATCTATAATGTCATTGATAAATTTAGATAAAGCATCCTGGTCCATTGTCATACTCCTTTGGTAAGTTAGTATATCATCAAAACCTAAAATAGTACAGCATAAGCTAAATCATCACGCCCACTGGCGTAAATGAGGTCAGAATTGCCATCAAAATGAGGGTGACGTACCAAATTTTGCGGTTAAATTGGTACTGTTCAATTTTGAGGACGAGGAGTAGTGCAACAAACAAGCCAACTGGTACGGCTTGCACGGTGAAGGCGCCCAGCTCAAAGGGGTTTTTGAGACGTAGCCACAACGCACTAAGGATGACAAATATCACCAATTTCAAGAAAAATGCGCCGTCGTTTTCATAAATTCGCTCGCGACCCTTGCGACTGAACAAGGCGCTGGACTTTGAGCGATTGCGGGCGTAAGTGCGAGATTTTTGTTTTGCCATAAGCTTGATGAAAATTATAACATAAAAAATCCGCCCCGTTCAAGAGGCGGAAATTTCTAGCGTGTTAAAATTACATACGAATTTCAGCGTCAACGCCAGCTGGCAAGTTCAAATTCTGCAAGCTGTCGATGGTCTTTGGTGTTGCGTTGGTGATATCGATCAACCGCTTGTGAACGCGGCGCTCGTAGGTCTCACCGCCCATTTTGTACACGTGTGGGCTTTTTACTACTGTGTAGGTGCTGCGACGAGTTGGTAGTGGCACTGGACCGGCAACGTTCGCGCCGGTGCGAATTGCAGTGTCAATGATTTGTTTTGCTGATTGGTCGATGACTTTGTGGTCGTACGCCTTCAACCGAATGCGGATTTTAATTCCTGTGTCTTGAGCCATGGCTCCTCCTTTTGTACAATCCCGTAACCTCTAATTGCCACATTTTATGAACAACCGAGTTCTCGAGACAAATTATTATTAACTAGGCGATTATATCAATTTTCCTGGGCTTTATCAAGATGGGCAATCATCTCGCTGATGATCGCAGCGGAGTTATTTAGCAACTGCTTCTCGCGCTCAGTCAGTGGATAGCCCGTCAAAATTTTCACGCCGTCACAACAAATGATCGACGGCAAGCCCAGAACGACATTATCCAGACCATATTCACCCTCAGCCAGCGAACAAACTGGATAGACCGTGCGCGTTGACTGACGCAAGGCCGAGACGATTTTAGAGACGACAAAGCCAATAGCAAAATACGTCGATTTCTTCGTCTCAATCACTCGGTAGGCGCGGTCGCGGATTTTCTGCTCGATACCCTCAATCATCTCCTCAGTAAAGCCCGGATATTCTTGAATGGGCACTTCACCAATCTGCGCGGTCTCAATGGTTGAGAACGAAGAATCACCATGCTCGCCCAGGATGTAAGCATCGACCGCCTTACTGTCAACATTCAACGCATCTGCCAAGTATGATTTCAGCCGCGAGGTGTCCAGTGTCGTCCCGGTGCCAAACACTCGGGTTTTTGGTAGTCCCGACTCTTTCAGCGCCACGTAGGTCAAGACATCAACTGGGTTGCTGACGACCACCAAATACGGCTTGGCGCCACCAGTCATGATATTTTTGACGATGTCACGCATAATACTGGCATTGACACCGACCAGCTCCAGCCGCGTCTGACCTGGCAGCTGTGGCGAGCCGGCGGTGATGACCACGATGTCATCGTCGTTGATATCAGCATAGTCACCCGCGCGCACCACAACGTTGCGGTCAAGCCCCATGGCGTCGTTGATATCCGCGGCTTGACCCCATGCCAAATCCGCATTACGGTCGATTAGCACAATCTCCTCAATCACACTGCGCAGCGCACAAGCATACGCCGTCGTTGCGCCAACCATTCCGCCGCCACCAATAATCACCAATTTTTGTTTATTCACCAGACTCTCCTTTTTCTCTTTTATGGTCAATGGATTTATTTTGCCATAAGCAGTGTATTTTTGTCAATTTTAGGTTTACTTATTGGTGAAAATTATATACGATAGTAGCAACTACACTGCATAGTTAAAATATAACCCACTAGCAGGAGGATATATGGGAGAATACGCAGGAGAACAGAAACCGCCGCGCGGAGAAAGAAGGTATCCTCGCCCTTGGGCGCCAGGAGCTGTGTCTTGTATGGCTGCCTTGTCATTGGCCCTATTTGGATGTAGCGGTCCTGATGATGGCAGAGATTTACCCGAACAAATTACTACCACCAGCGGAGTGGACTCTGGAAATTCTGAAGGCACTACCTCCCAAACAGAAATTGACATGACAAAGAACTCAATTTATTTCTCCACTGATAATGATCCGCGCACAGGCTACACTACTATGTGCTTTGCCTCAGATAGGCAAAGAGAATACAACGATTACGATAAATCCTCCATTATAACCGACTGTTCGATTACTTTTTGTGATGGATCTGATTTGGTTAGAATGGACTTTGACAGCGTAGATTTCCCAAGACCCAAAAAGGATATATTGGAACTGGAGATCTTGAGACGCAGGCTGAATCATTGCCATACCTCCACAGCAGGACAGAGGTTACTAAAAATAGTGAAGATTGCAAGGGTTCTGTCGGTTATCAACTAACATCTCCTACCCCTAGCTCAAGCTACGAGCAGAAGCAGTACGCATGTTTTCCGACCTTCAAGCGCTCTTCATTAAGTGCAATGGAGGCACTTAAAATAGAAAAAACGGCATCAACTAATCCACAGCAAAACAACGGACTAGTCTACCCTCGATACGACGTAGCTATGTCTAAAGAATGTTTTGATAAGAGATATCTTCATTAGCGCATGAGGTTTGACCATCAAAAATCCCCCGGTTTCCCAGGGGATTTTTATGCTTAGGTTATGAAGATTATTTGTTAATCTTTGTCACCACACCAGCACCAACAGTACGGCCGCCTTCGCGGATAGCAAAGTTCAGACCTTGCTCCATAGCGATTGGGGCGAGCAACTTAACCTTGAAGGTTACAGTGTCGCCTGGCATAACCATTTCTTTGTCAGCTGGAAGTTCAACTTCACCGGTCACGTCAGTGGTGCGGAAGTAGAACTGTGGCTTGTAACCCTTGGAGAATGGAGTGTGGCGACCGCCTTCTTCCTTCTTCAAGATGTAAACTTCAGCTTCAAACTCAGTGTGTGGGGTAATAGTACCTGGCTTACACAAAACCTGACCGCGCTCAATGTCAGTACGCTCAATACCGCGCAGCAAGACACCAGCGTTGTCGCCTGCTTGACCTTGGTCAAGAGATTTCTTAAATGCCTCAATACCAGTCACAACTGATTTCTGAGTTGGCTTCAAACCAACGATTTCAACTTCGTCATTAATCTTAACGACACCCTGCTCGATACGACCAGTTGCCACGGTACCGCGACCCTTAATTGAGAAGACGTCCTCAATTGGCATAATAAATGGCTTGTCCATGTCACGAACTGGCTCTGGAATGTAGCTGTCCATTGCGTCAACCAGTTCCATAATAGCGTCTTCATATTTCTCTTCACCTTCAAGAGCTTTAAGAGCCGATCCCTTGATGATTGGAGCGTCTTTGTCAAATCCGTTCTTTTCAAGAAGTTCACGAACTTCTTCCTCGATTAGCTCAACCATTTCTTCGTCAGCCATATCCATCTTGTTGAGGAAGACAACGATCTTTGGCACACCAACCTGCTTTGCTAGCAGTACGTGCTCGCGAGTCTGTGGCATCGGGCCGTCAGTTGCCGCAATAACCAACACTGCGCCGTCAACCTGGGCAGCACCGGTGATCATGTTCTTGACGTAGTCAGCGTGTCCTGGCATGTCAACGT
>ERZ773035.2792-NODE-2792-length-10959-cov-9.000092_pt1 | contig 10959 bp, 12 predicted proteins | sample MGYA00511487_ERZ773035 | MGnify/ENA primary metagenome ERZ773035 (study PRJEB29015, sample SAMEA2737985) | human oral metagenome | biome: human oral; feature: human-associated habitat; material: dental | place: China | collected 2024 ...
AGCCGCCCGTCGGTGCAAGTCCACCGCCCGGGTTCTTGATGAGCGAGCCCGCCATAATATCGACTGTGGGGATTTCCGTTGGCTCGACGGTATCCACAAACTCGCCGTAGCAGTTGTCCACAAATACAACGCAGCTTGGATTCGCCGCCTTGATGCGCGCGCTGACCGCACGGATGTCCTCGATACTGAGAGGCTCACGCTCACTGTATCCGCGCGAGCGCTGAACGAGCGCCACCTTTGTCCGTGCCGTCACGATGCGGTCGATGCCAGCCAGATCAACGTGCCCGTCCTGCATGGGCAGCTCATCGTAGAGCACGCCGAACTCCTTGAGTGAGCCGACGCTCTCGTGCGCCCAACCGATGACCGTCTGCATCGTATCGTAGGGCGCTCCCGTAATCGAGACAAGCTGGTCGCCGGGACGTAGGATACCGAACAGCACCGTTGCAAGCGCATGCGTCCCCGAGACGAACTGCGTCCGCACGAGTGCACGCTCCGAACCGAAGACACGCGCATAGAGCTCATCCAGCTTCTCACGTCCGAGATCGCTGTACGCATAGCCGGCGCTTACACCGAAGTGCGCATCCGAGACGCGGCATTCTCGCATCGCGTCCAAGACCTTCTTCGTGTTGATCTCAGCGGCTTCGTCCATACACGCAAACATCCCGCGCGCACGCTCAATTACAGACGCGCGCAACACGCCTAACTCATCGCTCTGCAAATCTTACGCCCTTTCCTGTTCGACATTCTTTTCCAACTCCGACTGCTCGCGCGCCGTGCGCAGATAGCGCACGAGATGCAGTTTCAGTCGCTGTTCCAGCTCCTCAAGATCCACCGCATCAAACGAATAGCTCACATACGGCATATGGTTCACATGATACTCACCAAAAAACTCATTGCGATAACAGTTATAGTAAATTCCAACGTCATTGCCCCGCGCAAAGTCCACGTAGTCAATGATGAGAAAGGAGCCGTTTGTCAGCTCCGCGGGTGCGGCTGGACGAACAAAGAGTTCAAACCCCTCCAATGCCTCCGCCAGTTCCTGCCCGTACCCCCATGCTTCAAGACTCTCGCGCACCGGCAGGAGTTCCTGCGTTGCCAGCGCATCCGCGTGCAGCTCTGTCATCACGCGCGGCAGGTTGCGTGTCAGCTCCTTACCAAACGCCGCTAGGTCCCCATAGATAAAGGACGGCAGGGCAAAGCTCACCACACCGATTTCAACACGCAGTTTGTACGATGTCGTCGGTGCATCGTAGAAACCGATAACGACACGGTGCTCTGCCGCATGATCGTAGCGAAAGAAATCATACTGCGCCTCGTTCACCTGCCGCCCCTTTGAGAGGACAAAGCCCTCAATTTCGGCGGGAAGTTCGTCAAGCACCGTCCACTGGGCAAGCGCCTCGTCAATTTTCTCTGTAAAATCCTCAGCCATCGCCGTTTACTTACCCGTGCGCCCGCGCTTCGTCATCGGAATCCCCTTCGCACAGAGCGGACATGTCTCCGGCGTATAGGTTTCCACATTCATTGTGAGAAGCGCCGCACAGGGCACGTCACCGAATGTCGCCTTGCCTCCGCTGCGATCAACAAGCATGGAGACCGCCACGGGGACAGCACCCGCCGCCTTGACGACATCGATCACTTCCTTGATCGATCCGCCCGTTGTCACAATGTCCTCGACGATGAGTACGCGCTCCCCCTCATGCAGCGAGAAGCCGCGCCGGAATGTCATTTTTCCATCCACACGCTCGGTGAAAATCGCGCGCGTCCCGAGCGCCTTGCCCGTCTCATGCGCGAGCAGGATGCCGCCCGTCACAGGACCGATCACCGTTTCGATCTCCGCGTCTTTGAACTTCTCCGCCATTGCCTCACAGAGCTGCTGCGTGTATTTCGGATGCTGGAGCACATTGAACTTCTCGACATAATGCGGGCTGTGCAGCCCCGATGTCAGCAAAAAATGACCGTCCATAATCGCGCCCGTCTGAACGAGCAGTGCACGCACTTCGTCCTGCGTCATCATACGCTCTCCATCTCCTTCAAAACTTCCTCTGCCGCTGTACGCGGATCGGCTGCCGCATAGATCGCACGCCCCACGACAAGCTGTGATGCTCCCGCACGGATCGCCCCCGCTGGTGTCATCACGCGTCGCTGATCGTCATTGCTGACACCCGCAGGACGGATGCCCGGCGTCACGATGAGGAAATTCTCGCCGCACACACGGCGAATCTCCGCCGTCTCTGCAGGCGACGCCACCACGCCGTCGAGCCCCGCCTCCTGCGCGAGCCTTGCACGCCGCAGGACGGCATCCGCAATCGTGCCCGTATGTCCGAGTCCCGCCCAGTCGTCTGCGTCCATGCTCGTGAGTACCGTCACACCGATCAGCTTCGGACAGGGAATACCCTCCGCCTTTGCCGCGCTGTGCAGTGCCTCGCTTGCCGTCTTCATCATACGTAGGCCGCCCGCCGTATGGACGTTCAGGATGTCGGGGCGCAGACGTAGCAGTGAACATAATCCATTTCCGACCGTATTCGGAATATCGTGGAGCTTGAGATCGAGGAACACCTTTTTCTCCCGCTCCTTCAGCCATGTGACGATACCTCCGCCAAGCGCATAGAAGAGTTCCATGCCCACCTTGTAGTAACTGACGCTGTCGCCAAGACGCGCGACAAGCTGCTCTGCCGACGTACGCGTCGGCACATCGAGCGCCGCAATCAACCGATCATCTGCCACAATCTCACTCCTCTATGATGCGCAACCGCGCATCTCCGCAGCCGCATTGTTCCCGTACAAGGCGCACCGAAAGTCCCGTCGGGTAGCGCAGGACAGGCGCGGCCTCTGCCGTGGTCGTCGAGAGCACAAGTTCGCCGCGTGCACCGTCCTCGCGTGAAACTTTCCCCGTCCCATCCACAACCTCGGCAAAGAACAGCCGCTCCTCGAGATGAATCCCATCATCCGCAGAACAACTGCACCCGATGAGCGCCCCCATTTCGGCAAGTGTAAAGATATGCGCAAAACGCGCGCTCATACGTTCTGCCACGACGCGTGAAGATGTCTGCGGTGCAACGTGATTTCCGACGGTAATCAGGCGATTCACACACAGATCACGCAACGTTTCTGCAAGCATGGGCAGCGCGTGCTCCCATGCGATCACGATGTCCGGGACTGCCGCACGCACGATCTGCGCCGCCGTGTCGGAGTCCCTACACGGCAGGACTGCTGCACCGATGGTATCGAGCGCATATTGCAGATCGAGCATACGGCTGTCCGTAAAAGTCCCCGCAAGGAGCACCACGCTCGCACGGTTCACCCCACATGCAGAAAGCATCGACACAACTGTCTGAACCTGCCGCGCGATATCCCCCTGCGTATAGCAGTGGATCCTTCCGCACTCCGCGTCATCGCGCAGGACACTCATGCGCAGGATGCCCGAAAGCGGCAGTGTGAGTATGAAAAAAGGGGCATCCGCCCCATCTTTCGCTACACTCCAATATGGCAGATGCGTCATCTCCGCAAACGACGAAATATCAGCGGCACGGATTCCCGCATGTTCAAACGCCGCACGGTAGAACGCCGACTTTTCCTCCGCCCATTTGATCTGACGCAGGAGCAGCAAGAGACGTGCTTCCTCCGTGAGTACTGTCCCCGTCATGACTCAAGCGGCCGCTGATAGAAGAACGGCTGGAAGCTCGTATAGCCCATCTTGCGGAAGTTCAGAATCGACTCCGTTGCGCCGACAAAGAGGATTCCGCCGGGTTTGAGCGCCTCAAAGAAATGGCGATAGAGCTGATCCTTCGCCTCATCCGTAAAGTAGATGACGACGTTGCGGCAGAGAATCAGATCGAAGCCCCTCTCGAACTTATCCTGCAGCAGATTGTGGCGCTTGAACTCGATCATGTTCTTGATCTCGGACTTGACGGCAAAGTGATCGCCGTCCGCATCGAAATACTTGCGGCGACGCTCGGGTGCCATGCTCTTGATCTCGTCCGCTGTGTAGACGCCATGCCTTGCCTTTGCCAGAATCTCAACGTCGAGATCGGAGGCGAGAATGCGGTGGCGCGTCCCCGGCGTCATCTCCTTCATGATGATCGCAAGTGAGTACGGCTCTGCCCCGATGGAGCAACCTGCACTCCAGATGTTGAGCCTCGAGGAACGCTTCAGAAGGTCGGGAATGACATCCGTCTCGAGCTTGTTGAATTTCTCCGGAGTGCGGAAGAACTCTGACACATTGATCGTCAGATACTCGATGAATGCCGCAAACTCGTCCTTGTTCTCACAGACATGATCGAAATACTCGACACACCTCTTATAGCCCGCGCGCGTAATCAGGTTGTTGATCCGTCGCTTCATCTGCGGCTCCTTGTAGAGGTTGAGGTCAATCTCCGTCTTCGCCTTGAGCTTCTGTTTGAACTGCTCCCAGTCGATGTCTTCCGTCATAAAGTCCCCTCCCGCATATACACATCCCCATATACGTATCTCACTGAATCGTAAAGACCCTGCACGCTTTCTTTACCTCGAGCTTCGGCAGAACCACATGGAGGATTCCCGCCTCATAGGAAACAGAAACCTCCGCCTCATCCACATCGTCGATGAGGAAAGAGCGCTCGAACACACCCGCCTTGCGCTCATGACAGAGATACTTCGTCTCGGTCTCTTCCGGCACAACGCGCTCCGCCTTGATCTTGAGGCGACTGTCCTCGTTGTAGGAGACCTCGATGGCGTCCTTTGTGAATCCTGGAAGCTCCGCAAAGAGCTCATAGGCACTCTCACAGTCGATCACATCAACACGAAACGGGAAGAGCATCCCCCCCACCTTGTCAAACGGATTAAATGAATGCTCCATCACAGTCTCAAGAGCCTTTCCTAAGATCTCCTGTCCCTTCTCGGCATTCTCTCTCAGATTAAACGGCAATGGACGAAACATAGTGACCACCTCCAACGTAATTTATCAATCTACGTTTTTATTATAGCAATAACACGCGCCCATTTCAATATACACACAGAAAAGGCGGCGCAACACGCCGCCCCAAGAAATTGCTCAAAGTGTCGCCAGCATATCCTGCACGCCCTTCAAATACGTATCGCGTGCAAAGTTTACGAGTTCGCCTGTCTTGCGGACTTTCACCTCGATACTCCCGTTCTCGATGGTCTTCGGTCCGATCGCAATTCGCACGGGGTAGCCGATCAGGTCGCAGTCATTGAACTTGACGCCTGCTCGCTCGCGCCGATCGTCGAGCAGGACATCGACGCCTGCCGCGCGCAGCTCCTCATAGACCTCTTCGGCGTACGCGAGCTGCTCTGGACCCTTCGCATTGACCGCGACGACGACAACCTCGTACGGCGCAATCGCGCGCGGCCAGATGATGCCATGCTCGTCATTGTTCTGCTCAATCGCTGCCGCCATCGTGCGCCCGACGCCGATGCCGTAGCAGCCCATCTGCAGGGGCTGTGCCTTGCCCGCCTCGTCAAGGAAGGTTGCACCCATCGCCTCGCTGTACTTCGTGCCGAGCGCAAAGATCTGCCCCGCCTCAATGCCGCGCCCGATATGGAGGTGCCCGTTCTCACAGGCAGGGCACTCGTCCCCCTCCGCGACGAGGCGGATGTCCGCCACCGTCACCGTGCCGAAGTCGCGCTTTGGATTGACATTTGTATAGTGGAAGTCCTGCTCATTCGCGCCCGAGACGGCGTTGTGCATCCGCATCGCCGTCTCATCGACGACGATATGCGTGCCCTCCGCAATGCCGATCGGACTCATAAATCCGGGGCATCCGCCTGCCGCACGAATTGCCGCCTCGTCCGCCATCCGCAGCTCGCGCGCGCCTGGAACGGCGTTCGCGAGCTTCACCTCGTTGACCTCGTGATCGCCGCGCAGGAATGCGAGGATGAGGGTATCGTCCTCTGCCTGATAGGCAACCGCCTTGATCGTCTTTTCCACGGGAACCTTGAGATACTCTGCGAGCAGGGCAATCGTATGCGTGCCGGGCGTCGCCACCTTCTCAAGCGGCAGTTCCGCCTCTTCGGGCGCATCGATCGGGCGCAGCGCCGCCTTCTCATCGCTCGCCGCGTAGCTGCACGCATCGCAGCACGCAATGCGCGACTCGCCCTCGGGCGCGAGGACGGTAAACTCCTCGGAGTGCCCGCCGCCAATCGCGCCGCTGTCCGCCTCCACCGCGCGGAAGTCCAGACCACAGCGCGTGAAGATGTTGGAATACGCGACGTACATCTTTCGGTAGGACTCGTTCATCCCCTCGACATCCTTATCGAAAGAATAAAGGTCTTTCATGATAAACTCGCGGCTGCGCATGACGCCGAAGCGCGGACGGCGCTCGTCGCGGAACTTGTCCTGAATCTGATAGAGCATGACGGGCAGCTGCTTGTACGAGCGCAGTTCATCGCGTACCAGTGCCGTAATCATCTCCTCGTGCGTCGGACCCATGCAGAACTCACGATCATGGCGATCCTTCACGCGGATCATCTCCGCACCGTATGCGCCCCAGCGTCCGCTCTCCTCCCAGAGCTCGGACGGCTGCAGGATCGGCATCATGATCTCCTGTCCGCCCGCCGCATCCATCTCCTCACGGATGATCTGCTCAATCTTGCGGATCGTGCGCCACGCGAGCGGCAGATACGTATACATGCCGCCCGCAGACTTGCGGATGAGCCCTGCACGATACATGAGCTGATGGCTTGCGATCTCCGCCTCCGCAGGCGTATTCCTGAGTGTGGGCGCATACAGATTCGTTGCTCTCATGACGTTTTGCGTTCCTCCAATATTGCATCAATCTCCCGAAACAGTTCGGGGAGCAGTTCTTCTTCCTTTACCTTACGGATGACCTCACCCTTGCGGAAGATCAGTCCCTCACCGTTCCCGCCGGCGATGCCGACATCCGCGCCGCGCGCTTCGCCGGGACCGTTCACAACGCAGCCCATCACAGCGACCTCGATGGGGTCCTCCATCCCGCGCAGACGCTCCTCGACCTTCTCCGCGATCTCCACAAGGTTGATGCTTGTGCGCCCGCACGTCGGACAAGCGACGAGCGTCGGGCCGTATTCCTTGAGCCCAAGTGCCTTGAGTATTTCATTTGCCGTGCGCACCTCGACCACGGGATCGCCCGTGAGAGAAATGCGAATCGTATCGCCGATGCCCTCCGCAAGCAGTGCCCCGACGCCGACCGAGGACTTGATGATCCCCGTTCCCGCCGTGCCCGCCTCCGTGATGCCGAGGTGGAGCGGATAGTCGACGCGCTCGCTCATGAGACGGTATGCCGCAAGCGTCAGCGGCACATCATGCGCCTTGAGCGAGATCTTCATATCGTAGAAGCCCTGCTCCTCAAGCACGCGTACATGCTCCATCGCGGATTCGACCAATGCTTCTGCCGTTACTCCGCCGTATTTCGTCAGGATTTTATGATCGAGCGATCCGGCGTTGACTCCGATGCGGATCGGGATACTGCCCTCGCGCGCTGCCGCAACCACCTTCTTCACGCGCTCCGTCCCACCGATGTTGCCGGGATTGATGCGCAGTGCCGCGACGCCCTGCGCCATCGCCTCAAGTGCGAGCTTGTAGTCGAAGTGGATGTCTGCAACGAGTGGCGTCTTTACCTGCCGCACAATATTGCCAAGATTCTTCGCTGCCTCCATGTCAGGCACGGCGACGCGCACGATGTCGCAGCCCGCTGCCGCAAGCTCACGAATCTGCTGCACCGTCGCCTCCGTGTCCGTTGTCTTCGTATTGCACATGGACTGCACCGAGATCGGAGCGCCGCCCCCGATGGGGATATTTCCTATGTGAATCTGCCGCGTCCTGCGACGTTCATAGCTTGCCATAGCGAAGGTCAACCTCCTGCAAAGATACGTACAACGTCATTCTTCATCGCAAGCAGCATGAGCAGCACAATGAGCCCCACGCCCGCGTTCTGGATGTAGTGCATGACCTTCGGGCTGAGCGGCTTACCGCGTACCGCCTCGACGCAAAGCGTGAGGAAATGCCCCCCGTCCAGTGCCGGCACGGGAAGGAGGTTGATGATCGCAAGGTTGAGGCTAAGAAGCGCCGCAAAGTTGAGGAGCGGCACAATGCCCATCTCTGCAACCTCGCCCGCCATCTGCGCCACACCGATCGGCCCCGCGAGCTCTGAACCGGAGAGTTCGAGAATGATGCGATAAAGCGCGTCAAGCATCATGACAATGATCATCGCCGTCCGCTCGAACGCCATGGAGATCGACTGGAAGAATCCCGGGTATGTGCTCTCATACGCGTTCACAATGCCGATGACACCGCGATCGTGCGCCGCATCATAATGCGGTGTCACGCTGACCGTCAGTTCCCGTCCCGCGCGATCTACCTGCATGGTCATCGGGACAGTCCCATGGTTCGAACGGATGGCATCCACCATCTCCTGCCATGTTTCAATGGGCTGCCCGTCAATCGCAAGGATACGGTCATTTGCCTGAAGCCCCGCCTGTGCCGCGGGGTTATCCGCGAGCACTGTGCCGAGCACGGGCGCGGGGTTCGGCGTCTGTACTCCGGCAAAGAAGAAGATGCCGAAGAAGAGCACGACGGGCAGGATAAAGTTCATCGCCGAGCCCGCAAGGATCACAATCATCCGCGAGAGAATCGGTTTGCGGCAGTAGCCGCGGTCACCCGCATCATTATCATCCGCTGCCATGCCTGCAATGTCGTTGAATCCACCGAGTGGAACAATGCGAATTGAGTAGACTGTCTCGCCATAGCGGAAGCTGACCAAGCGCGGACCAAAGCCAATGGCGAATTCATCCACGCGCATCCCCGTCAGCTTTGCCGTGATGAAATGCCCGAGCTCGTGCACAAAGACGAGGAGCCCAAAGACGAATACAGTCGCGAGAATTTTTTCTAACATCCAAGCTCCTTTATGTCAGCGCAATACAAAGTAAATCGTATAGTAGTAAACGAGCGGTGCCGTAAAGAGAACGCTGTCAAAGCGATCCCAGATGCCGCCGTGCCCGGGGATGATTGCCCCCGAATCCTTTATGCCCACATGCCGCTTCATCAGCGACTCCACGAGATCACCGAGGGTGCCAAGGATGGCAATCGCCACACCAAGCCCTGCCATCTGCACGAGCGGCATCGCGAGCAGCCATCCGATCCCCGTCATCGCTACAACCGTACCGATGAGCCCACCAAGGAATCCCTCGATCGTCTTGTTCGGACTGATTGCAGGCGCGAGCTTGTGCGAGCCGAACGCGCGTCCTGCGAAGTAGGCAAAGCTGTCGCTCGCCCACGTCCCGATAAACATGACCCAGACCATCGCCGTTCCGAGATCAAATGTCTCGATTGGCGTGACATAGCTGCCAACCGCAAGATTGCGCAGCATGATGAGATAGGCAAACGGCAACCCGATGTAGCAGATGCCTGCCACAGAGATACACACATCCGGCACAGATACATCCCCGCGCAGGAGCACCGAGGTAATGAGTACAAGTAGGACAGATGCCGTCAGGACAAACAGAATAATATCAATCTGCCCCAAATAGGCACCGTAGAGCATACCGCCGATGCTGAGAAGCCCCGAAAAGAGCGTGAGGTTTCCGCCGCGACGCGAAAAGGCACGCACGTACTCAAGCCATGCGAGCACGGCGAGCAACGCCGCCGCAATGATAAACGTCCGCCCACCCTCCTGAATCACATAGGTGGCGAGCGCAATACCAATTGTTCCGGAAATAATGCGTATAATCAAAGACAGCCTCCAATTTATTCTTCTGCCGAGAGCCCACCAAAGCGGCGGCTGCGTCCTGCGAAATCCTCAATCGCGTGCGCCAACTCCTCCGGTGTAAAATCCGGCCAATGCGTATCTGTGAAATAGAGCTCCGCATATGCCGACTGCCAGAGGAGAAAGTTGCTGAGGCGAAGATCACCGCTCGTACGGATGAAGAGATCCACGGGCGGATCCCCCGCCGTATCGAGTGCATGCGAAAAAAGGTCTTCGTCGATCTCCTCGGGCGCAATCTCCCCCGCCGCCACACGTACAGAAATCGCACGCACGGCGCGCAGGATCTCATCCTGACTGCCATAGTTCGCCGCGAGATTAAAACGCATACCCGTATTGTGCCCGGTCCGCTCCTCCGTATCCTCCATTCGTCGAAGAAAACGGTCCGTAAAGCGGTCACGACGTCCAAGGAAGCGCATACGCACATTCTGCGCATGGATCTCCTCAATTTCTTTCGCCAGAAAGGAATCAAAGAGATTCAGCAGGAAGTCAACCTCACGGTGCGGACGCTTCCAGTTCTCCGTAGAAAATGCATAGACGGTCAGCACCTCGATGCCCATATCCGACGCCGCACGCACAATACGCTTGAGCGTGCGGGCTCCCGCCTCATGTCCCGCTGAACGTGAATGCCCCTGTGCCTTCGCCCAGCGACCATTTCCATCCATGACGATGGCAATATGGCGCGGCATACTTGCACGGTCAAGCCCGAGGACGGGCGGAAGATCTTCCTCTGCGTCAGCAGTCCCCCGTTTTCTGCCGCCAAATATCTTTCTCCACATCGTTATCCCTTCCATCCTCACGCGATAGCCATCCCCCTCGGCAAGCGCCGGAGGGGGTAGGTATTCAGCCGGGTTCTTCCTCGTATGCGGCAACCGAAGTGCTCCGTGCAGGCGCATATGTCAGCGTGACCATATCCTTCCCATTTCTTCGGCGTACGCGAACAACATAGGGCACAACCTCTTCCACCGCAAAGAAATTACGCGGTGAACGCGTTATTCCCAATTCATAGGGCACACCTCTCGCCGCCATCTGTGAACGAATCTCGTTCCACAACCGTGCCAAGAAAAGATCTTCCATCAGATCTCCATGACCTCTTTTTCCTTCGCCGTACGCATATCTTCCATCTGCTTGACAAATTTATCCACGAGCTTCTGTACGGAGTCCTGCCCACGCTTGGACTCGTCCTCGTTGATCTCCTTGTCCTTCTCGAGCTTCTTGATCGCCT
>ERZ773035.2793-NODE-2793-length-10953-cov-48.663792_pt1 | contig 10953 bp, 16 predicted proteins | sample MGYA00511487_ERZ773035 | MGnify/ENA primary metagenome ERZ773035 (study PRJEB29015, sample SAMEA2737985) | human oral metagenome | biome: human oral; feature: human-associated habitat; material: dental | place: China | collected 2024 ...
GCCAGCTCCCCGGCGTGAGCAAGTCCAGCTGGTAAGAACTTACGTCGCAGGTCCGACGAGGAAACCACGACGAGGAAGGGCCAAGGCCCACTCATGACTATGACAGACCCGATCGCAGACATGCTGACCCGTCTGCGTAATGCAAACAATGCCTACCACGACACCGTCTCCATGCCGTCGAGCAAGCTCAAGGTGAATATCGCCTCCATGCTCAAGAACGAGGGCTACATCGCCGGCTACGAGGTCGCCGACGCCGCGGTGGGCAAGACGCTCACGCTGAGCCTGAAGTACGGAGCCAACCGCCAGCGGGCCATCCAGGGCCTCAAGCGCGTCTCCAAGCCCGGCCTGCGCGTCTACGCCAAGTCCACGAACCTGCCCAAGGTCCTCGGCGGCCTGGGGGTGGCGATCCTGTCCACATCCTCCGGTCTGCTGACCGACAAGCAGGCCGAGTCCAGAGGCGTGGGCGGCGAAGTGCTCGCCTACGTCTGGTGAGATAGGGAACGGAGGAGAACCATGTCTCGCATTGGACGACTTCCCGTTCCGGTTCCCGCCGGAGTGGACGTCACTATCAATGGCAACGAGGTGACGGTCAAGGGCCCCAAGGGCACCCTGTCCCGCACGATCGCCCAGCCGCTGAGCGTCACCCGCCAGGAGGACGGCACCATCCTGGTGACCCGCCCCAATGACGAGCGCGAGTCCCGCTCGTTGCACGGCCTGTCCCGCACGCTCATCAACAACATGGTCGTCGGCGTCACCGAGGGCTACTCCAAGCAGCTCGAGATCGTCGGCACCGGTTACCGCGCCGCCCAGAAGGGCACCGGCGTCGAGCTGTCGCTCGGCTTCTCCCACACCGTGACGGTCGAGCCTCCCGAGGGCATCGACCTGAAGGTCGAGGGGAACCTGAAGATCATCGTCTCGGGCATCTCCAAGGAGCGGGTCGGCGAGGTCGCCGCGAACATTCGCAAGATCCGTCCGCCGGAGCCCTACAAGGGCAAGGGCGTGCGCTACGCCGGCGAGAACGTGCGCCGCAAGGTCGGAAAGGCTGGTAAGTGACCATGGCTTACTCGATCAAGAGGACCAAGAATTCCAGGGCCGCGGCCCGCAAGCTCCGCCACCAGCGCGTGCGCAAGCGCGTCAACGGGACCCCGGAGCGTCCGCGCCTGGTCGTCAGCCGCTCCAACCGCCACATGGTGGCCCAGGTCGTCGACGACACCATCGGTCACACGCTGTGCTCCGCCTCGACCCTGGAGGAGGCCGTCAAGGGCGTCCCGGGCCACAAGGTCGGCGCCGCCCGCAGGGTCGGCGAGCTCGTGGCCGAGCGCGCCAGGGCGCTCGGCATCGAGGCGGTCGTCTTCGACCGTGGAGGCAACAAGTACCACGGCCGTGTGGCGGCCGTCGCCGAGGGCGCCCGCGAGGCCGGCCTGACGCTGTGAGCAAGACGACGAGAAAGCAAAGGAGTATCTGATGGCTGCACCGCAGCGAGACAGGTCCGCGTCGTCCAGCGGCTCGGGCCAGCGCGACAACGAGCGCGGCGAGGGCCGCGGCCGTCGCGACCGCAACGAGCGCCGCGACCGGCGCGACCGCGGCAACGACGACAAGTACATCGAGCGGGTCGTCACCATCAACCGCGTGTCCAAGGTCGTCAAGGGCGGCCGCCGCTTCACCTTCACGGCGCTGGTCGTCGTCGGCGACGGCGAGGGCACCGTGGGCGTCGGCTACGGCAAGGCGAAGGAGGTCCCCTCCGCAATCGCCAAGGCCGTCGAGATCGCGAAGAAGAACTTCTTCCACGTCCCGATGATCCGCCGCACCATCCCGCACCTGGTCCAGGGCGAGGACTCCGCCGGAGTCGTCCTCCTGCGGCCGGCCTCCCCCGGTACCGGAGTTATCGCCGGCGGTCCGGTGCGCGCCGTGCTGGACTGCGCCGGCGTCCACGACGTCCTGTCCAAGTCGCTCGGCTCCTCCAACGCGATCAACATCGTCCACGCGACGGTGGACGCGCTGACCAAGCTCGAGCAGCCGGAGTCCGTCGCGGCTCGCCGGGGGCTGCCCCTGGAGGACGTCGCCCCGCAGTCCATGCTGCGGGCCCGCGCCGAGGGCGAGGCCGACAAGCGCGCCGAGGCCGAGAAGAAGGAGGCCGCCAAGGCCGCTGAAGGAGTGGGTGCGTAATGGCTACCACCGCCAAGCAGATCAGAGTGACCCAGGTCCGCTCGGGCATCGGCGGCACGCGCCGTCAGCGCGAGACGCTGAAGTCTCTCGGCCTGCGCAAGATCCGCCAGTCCGTCGTCCGCGAGGACAACGCGTCCGTCCGCGGCATGATCGCCAAGGTGGCGCACCTCGTCACCGTTGAGGAGGCCTGAGATGGCTGACACCAAGAAGACCGGGGGGCAGGCCGAGGAGGGGCAGGTCATCAGGCTGCACCACCTCCATCCCGCCCCGGGCTCCAAGAAGGCCAAGACCCGCGTGGGCCGCGGTGAGGGCTCCAAGGGCAAGACCGCCGGTCGCGGGACCAAGGGCACCAAGGCCCGTCGCCGGGTCAGGCCCGGCTTCGAGGGCGGTCAGATGCCGCTGCACATGCGGCTGCCCAAGCTGCGCGGCTTCAGGAACCCCAACCGCGTGGAGTACCAGCCCGTCAACGTCGGCCGGATCGCCGAGCTCTTCCCCGACGGCGGCACGGTCACCGTCGAGGACCTCGTCGCCAAGGGCGCCGTCCGCAGGCGCCGCCTGGTCAAGGTCCTGGGCTCGGGCGATGTGGAGGTCAGGCTCGACGTCGTCGTCGACTCCTGGTCGGCCTCCGCCAAGGAGAAGATCGAGGCGGCCGGGGGCTCGCTCACCGCTCGCTGATATCTCATCACGTGCGCGGGTACCCCCGTGCGCGCCCAAGGGCCCCGTCCTGCCGCTCGGCCGCAGGACGGGGCCCTTGCCGTCAACGACGCGGGGCAGAGCCTTGCGCACTCGATCCTGGCGGGTACAGGGCCTCGCGTTCGGCATGTGCCGAACGCTCAGCGCCTCGGAGGCAGAAGGGGCTCCAGCCGACGCTGAAGGTCTTCCACCTCGTCGATCCAGGAGGGGTCGTCCATGAGGGCGCTGGCATGCTGCTTGATGGCCTCCCGAATGACGGCGCCCATGGTCGTTCCCTTGACCTTGGCGATCGTGGCGAGCTGGTCGAACGACTCGCCGTCGAGGCGGACTGAGACTGTCCGCGACGGCTTCACGGTGCTCTTAGCCATAACTACCTTCCTTTTGTGATATCAGTCATATGAAGACTGGTCGGCACGAGCCGTGTGCGACCGTTACACTGTAGCATTGTAAGACGTTAGATTGGTAGTGCGACTGGAGTGTGTTCGATGGCGATCGTGCTGAGCGATGATGTCAGTTGGTCCGCCCGAGTCACTCCCCTGCTTGCTGATGCCTGGTTCGAGGTGCGCAAGCAGATTCTGCTCGCGTCACGAGCCAACGCGGACGGTGACAGCGTGCTGATCTCGGATCCACGTCATATGGGTGATCCGGCGCAGATAGTGGACCAGCACATGCAGCAGTTCGCCGACTCGGCTCTGCGTCGAGCCGTGCCTGGGATTCAGGTGTTCGGCGAGGAGGCGCCCATGAGTCAACTGCTGCTTGATACAAAAAAGTTTAAGTATCTGGCTTATCTTGATCCAGTTGACGGCTCGGCGCCTGCGTGGGCGATTCCGGGTGGTTGGGGCCATGTAGTGGTCATCCAGCAGTATGTTGGCTTGAAGAAGGGGCAGCCGTACTGTCCGCCGCGATACGTGGGAGTGCTCGACGCCGAGGGTGGCACGGTCGTCTATGACATCACCGAGCCCTACGTCGCGATCGACTTGATCGACCAGGCGTTCGAAGGGGGTGAGGCCTATGACTCGGATCCCTTGACCTATGACAGCGATACCTTCTACGAAATCACTGCCAAGCCTGTGCTGATCGTCGGTGGCTACAAGCCTCATTGGTGGTCCCGCTTCTCCGCCCTCCGCGCACGGGCGCTCGAGTGCTGGCCTGAGGCTCAGGTGTTCAATGTGGCGGGAGCCCCAGTGACTCGCAAGGTGATCCAGAACGCCGACAACGTCGCGGTTCAACTGAATCCGTCGTCGCTGTGGGACGGCGTGTGCGCCATCCTCGTGGCTGCTGCCGGTGGGACAGTTGTGCCTGTTGGGAGTGTCGAGCCTGTGGGGCTGGAGGAGGTCCGCGACTGGTGGTCGTGGCTCGGATACGAAAAGGATCCCGATTGTGAAGATGGCACGATGCGTGTCGCCAGGCGGGTTCCCGCCTTCATCGCAGGTATGCGAAAGGACCGGGTGTGCGAGGCCGCCCGGATGTGCCTGGCGCTTCCGGACGGGCGGTGAGGAGCGGTCGTTGCGCGGGCGGTGGACGCACGTTCACGGGTGCTGTCCGCTCGGCCGCGCGGCCCCGGCGGCGTGACCGATACCCCGTTGCGACCGCGCTGCGACCCGGTGACACTGGCGGGAGGCAGGGTAGGGTGGCGTGCGGCGCTCTCCGGGCGCCGGAGCGCCAGCGCCCGGAGCGGCCGGAGCGGCGCCCTGATATCTTTCCGCGACCAGAGGAGACCGAGTGCTCAGCGCGTTCATGCAGGCGTTCAGGACGCCGGACCTCAGGGCGAAGCTCCTCTTCACCCTCGGCATCATGGCCCTGTTCCGCCTCGGGTCGGTCATGCCGACGCCGGGCGTGGACCTGACCAATGTTCAGCAGTGCATCGGCGAGAGCCAGCAGCAGGGCGAGGCCGGCCTGCTGAGCCTCATCGACATCTTCTCCGGCGGGGCCCTGCTGCAGCTGAGCGTCTTCGCGCTGGGCATCATGCCCTACATCACCGCGTCGATCATCATCCAGCTGCTGCGCGTCGTCATCCCCAGGTTCGAGGAGCTCTACAAGGAGGGGCAGGCGGGCACCGCCAAGCTCACCGAGTACACGCGCTACCTCACCATCGGCCTGGGCCTGCTGCAGTCCTCCACCATCGTCGCCACGGCCGCGGCCGGCAGGCTCTTCGGCAACTGCAGCGTGCCGGTCATCCCCCACACCGCCCACGGCAATACGCTCAGGCTGGCGCTCATGGTCGTCACCATGACCGCCGGCACCGGCCTGATCATGTGGCTCGGCGAGCTCATCACCGAGCGCGGCATCGGCAACGGCATGTCGCTGCTCATCTTCACCTCGATCGTGGCGCGCATGCCCCAGAACCTGCTGGCCATCGCGCGAGGCAACGGCGGGATCTCCAGCTTCCTCATCGTGATCGCCATCATCCTGGTGGCCACCGTCGCGGTGGTCTTCATCGAGCAGGCCACGCGCCGCATACCTGTCCAGTACGCCAAGCGCATGGTCGGCCGGCGCCAGTACGGCGGCTCCACCACCTACATCCCCGTCAAGATCAACACCGCGGGCGTCATCCCGGTCATCTTCGCCTCCTCGATCCTGTCCATGCCCCAGCTCGTCTCCCAGTTCGGCAACCCGGCCAGCGGGTGGGTCCAGTGGATCGGGAAGAACCTTCAGCAGACGGCCCCGCCCTACCTCGTCGGCTACGGCGTCCTCATCCTCTTCTTCACCTTCTTCTACACGGCGATCACCTTCAACCCCGATGAGATCGCGGACAATATGAAGAAGTACGGCGGGTTCATCCCCGGCATCCGCGCCGGCGAGCCGACGGCGCGCTACCTGCGGTACGTCATCAACCGCGTGACGGTGGCGGGCTCCGTCTACCTCGTCGTCCTGGCCCTGCTGCCGACCCTCGCGGTCATCTGGCTCGGCCTGTCCCAGAACCTGCCCTTCGGCGGCACGACCATCCTTATTATGGTCGGGGTCGGTCTCCAGACGGTCAAGGAGATCAACTCCCAGCTCCAGCAGCGCCATTACGAAGGATTCCTCTCATGACACGCATGGTCCTCCTCGGCCCCCCGGGGGCAGGCAAGGGCACCCAGGCCGCCCGCATCTGCGAGCGCCTGTCCATCCCGGCCATCTCCACCGGCGACATCTTCCGCGCCAACGTCTCCAGGGGGACCGAGCTCGGCGAGCGCGCCAGGCAGTACATGGACAGGGGCGAGTACGTGCCCGACTCCGTGACCAACGCGATGGTCGCCGACCGCCTGACCGAGGCCGACGCCGCGCAGGGCTTCCTGCTGGACGGCTACCCCCGCACCGAGGCGCAGGTCCACGAGCTCGACGCCATGCTTGCCGACAGCGGCCTCGCCCTGGACGTCGTCCTGGAGATCACCGCCGACGCCGAGGTCGTCGTCGACCGCCTCCTCAGGCGCGCCACCGAGCAGAACCGCGCCGACGACACCGAGCCGGTCATCCGCCGCCGCCTCGAGGTCTACGCCGAGGCCACCGCGCCGCTGGCCTCGCTGTACGAGGACCGCGGCCTGCTCGTGCGGGTCGACGGCACGGGCGACGTCGACGAGGTCACCGAGCGCATCATGACCGCGCTCGCCTCCCGCACGACCGCCTGACCGGCCCGTCACCACACGCAGGAGGAAGTGTGAGGCTGCTGCGCAACCGCATTGAGATCAAGACGCCCGACCAGGTGCGCCTCATGCGGCGCGCGGGCCTCGTCGTCGCCGACGTCCATGCGGCCCTGCGGGAGGCGGTGCGCCCGGGGGTGACCACCGGGGAGCTCGACGCCGTGTGCGCGGCCACGATCGAGCGCGCCGGCGCCCGCTCCAACTTCAAGGGCTACTACGACTACCCGGCCACCGTGTGCATCTCGGTCAACGAGGAGGTCGTGCACGGCATCCCGGGGGAGCGGGTGCTCCGCGAGGGCGACCTGGTGACCTTCGACTGCGGCGCCTGCGTGCTCGACGAGTCCGGCACCGAGTGGCACGGCGACGCCGCCTTCACCACCGTCGTCGGAGGGCGCTACGCCAGCGACGCCGACCGGGTCCTGGACGCCACGACCCGCCGGGCCCTGTGGGCGGCCATCGCGGCGCTCGCCCGCGCGCTGGCCGGGGACGCCTCCGGGCGCGCAGGGCGCATCAACACCGTCGGCGACACCGTCGAGGACGTCGTCGCCGAGGCGTGCCGCGACTACGACGTCTCCCTGGGCATCCTCGAGGACTACGTCGGTCACGGCATCGGCACGGCCATGCACATGGAGCCCGACGTCCTGAACTACTCGGTCAGGCGCCGCGGGGCCCGCCTGCGGCCGGGCATGGTGCTCGCCGTCGAGCCCATGCTCACCGCCGGCGAGCCCGAGGTCGAGGAGCTCGACGACGGGTGGACGGTGGTGACCGCCGACGGATCGAACGCCGCCCAGTGGGAGCACACGGTCGCGCTGGTGCCCGGCGGCGTGTGGGTCCTGACCGCCTCCGACGGCGGGGTGGAGGGGCTGGATCCCTACGGCATCGAGCCGCGTCCGCTGCGCTGAGGCCGCGTGCCCCGCCCTCGGAGCCCTTGGCGCCCCGCCTCGGTGTGTCCGGAAACACCGCTGCGGCGCCCGATCTCGCATGGTGGTTCGCGGGCAGCCTGTCGTATTCTTGGCAGTCGGTGCGCCAGGTGGCCCGGCGCGCTCGCGTTTGCAGGCCGCACGGGAAGCCCGCAAGGGTGCAGGCGAGGCGGTGGGCCCGCGGCGCGTCGTCCGACGGCGTCGTCGTCGGAGGAACTCGAGCGAGAAAGCACCGGCGGAGGAACATGGCTAAGAAGGACGGAGTCATCGAGGTCGAGGGATCGGTCGTCGAGGCCCTTCCGAACGCGATGTTCCGGGTGGAGCTGAGCAACGGGCACGTCGTGCTCGCGCACATCTCCGGCAAGATGCGGCAGCACTACATCCGCATCCTCCCCGAGGACCGCGTGGTCGTGGAGCTGAGCCCCTACGACCTGTCCCGCGGCCGCATCGTCTATCGGTACAAGTGACAGTCCTCCCCGCACGGGGACGACGGAGGAACATTATGAAGGTCAAGCCGAGCGTGAAGAAGATCTGTGACAGCTGCAAGGTGATCCGTCGCCACGGCCGCGTCATGGTCATCTGCTCCAACCCGCGGCACAAGCAGCGCCAGGGCTGAGCCCTGGCGCGCGGCCACCGCGGCGATCGACGTCGATCGGTGGCCCGCAACCAGCGCTCGCCCCAGCGGCCGCCGGCTCGCGCCGGCCCGCAACCCCCGGTTCCTGGAGGCCGGGGCCGTCGATAAGATGACGGAGGGGCGGGCGACGACCTCCGGGAGCACACAGGAGAACCACCACCGTGGCACGTATTTCCGGTGTCGACCTGCCTCGCGACAAGCGAGTCGAGGTCGCTCTCACCTACATCTTCGGGATCGGTCGCACCCGTGCGGGCGAGACCCTCGCGGCCACCGGGGTCAACCCGGACACCCGCGTCAAGGACCTCAGCGAGGGCGAGCTGGTCGCCCTGCGCAACCACATCGAGGCGAGCTACCGGGTGGAGGGCGACCTGCGCCGCGAGGTCCAGGCCGACATCCGCCGCAAGATCGAGATCGGCTGCTACCAGGGCCTGCGCCACCGCCGTCACCTGCCGGTCCGCGGCCAGCGCACCAAGACCAACGCGCGCACCCGCAAGGGTCCCAAGCGCACCGTGGCCGGTAAGAAGAAGGCCAAGTAACAGGTAAGCAGCAGCCCACGGCGCCGGCCCCGCCCGCCGTGGAACGACGACCTCATCGAAGAAGAAGGAAGAATGCCTCCCAAGACCCGCTCCGCCGTGCGCAAGCCGCGCCGCAAGGACCGCAAGAACGTCACGCACGGTCACGCCTACATCAAGTCGACCTTCAACAACACGATCGTGTCCCTGACCGACCCCCACGGCGCCGTCATCGCCTGGGCCTCCTCCGGCCAGGTCGGCTTCAAGGGCTCCCGCAAGTCCACGCCCTACGCCGCTCAGCTGGCCGCCGAGGCCGCCGCCCGCCGGGCGCAGGAGCACGGCATGAAGAAGGTCGACGTCTTCGTCAAGGGGCCGGGCTCCGGTCGTGAGACCGCCATCCGCTCCCTCCAGGCCGCCGGCCTCGAGGTCGGCTCCATCACGGACGTGACCCCCCAGGCCCACAACGGCTGCCGCCCCCCGAAGCGCCGCCGCGTCTGAGGCTCCACGGCCCTCGGCGTCCCCGCCCGTCGGAGGGCCGGGGGCGCCGACGGCTGAACGGGTCCATCCCGCCGGGGTGGGCCGGCCGCCGTCGGGAGCGTCCCCCGACGGCAGCCGCACCATGAGGAACGGCGTCATATAGCGGGCGCCGCGACGAAAGGAAACCCAGTGCTCATTGCACAGCGACCCGCGCTCTCCGAGGAGGTCGTCGAGGACAGCCGCCGCTCGCGGTTCGTCATCGAGCCCCTCGAGCCCGGTTTCGGATACACGCTCGGCAACTCTCTGCGGCGCACGCTGCTGTCGTCCATCCCGGGCGCGGCCGTCACCTCCGTGCGCATCGACGGAGTCCCCCACGAGTTCCGCACGATCGCCGGAGTCAAGGAGGATGTCACGCAGATCATCCTCAACATCAAGGAGATCGTGCTCTCCAGCGAGAACGACGAGCCGGTCGTGATGTACCTGCGCAAGTCCGGCCCGGGAGCCGTCACCGCCGGTGACATCACCCCGCCCGCCGGCGTCGAGATCCACAACCCCGACCTGGTCATCGCCACCCTCAACGAGAAGGGCAAGCTCGAGATCGAGCTGACCGTCGAGCGCGGTCGCGGCTACGTGTCGGCCAACCAGAACAAGGACCCCAACGCGGAGATCTCCCGCATCCCCGTGGACTCGATCTACTCGCCGGTCAGGAAGGTCTCCTACGCCGTCGAGGCCACCCGCGTCGAGCAGCGCACCGACTTCGACCGCCTCATCGTCGACGTCGAGACCAAGGCCTCCATGACGCCCCGCGACGCGCTGGCCTCGGCCGGCAAGACGCTGGTCGAGCTCTTCGGGCTGGCCCGCGAGCTCAACGTCGAGGCCGAGGGCATCGAGGTCGGCCCCTCGCCCATGGACCAGGCGCTCCAGCAGGACCTCGCCCTCATGATCGACGAGCTGGACCTGCAGGCGCGCTCCTCCAACGCCCTCAAGCGCGAGGGCATCCACACCGTCGGCGAGCTCGTCGCACGCAGCGAGGCGGATCTGCTCGACATCCGCAACTTCGGTGCCAAGTCGATCTCCGAGATCAAGGACAAGCTGGCCGAGCTGGGCCTGTCCCTCAAGGGCTCCCCGGCCGACTACGCCTCCGAGGACGACTACACCAGCCCCACGTTCAGCGACGAGCAGCACGCCTGAGTCCGCCCGTCATTTCACTAGGAGACAACCATGCCTCGCCCAACCAAGGGTCCCCGCCTGGGCGGAAGCGCCCAGCACGAGCGCCACATGCTGGCCAACCTCGCCACGCAGCTCATCGTCCACGAGTCGATCACGACGACGGAGGCCCGCGCCCGGCGCCTGCGCCCCTACGTCGAGAAGCTCATCACCAAGGGCAGGCGCGGCGACCTGCACGCCCGCCGCACGGTGATGAAGAAGATCACGGACAAGTACGCCGTCTACCGCCTCTTCGAGGAGCTCGCCCCCCAGTTCGAGGGCCGCGAGGGCGGCTACACCCGCATCATCAAGACGACCCCCCGCAAGGGCGACAACGCCCCCATGGCGGTCATCTCCCTGGTGCTGGAGCCGGTTGCCCGCAAGGAGATCGTGGAGGACGCGGTCGCCACCGCCAAGAAGGCCGCCCAGAAGGCCGTCGCCGACGAGGACAAGGCCGAGAAGAAGGCCACGACCGAGAAGGCTGAGGAGAAGGCCGACAAGGCTGACAAGTCTGACAAGGCCGAGTACGCCGGCGCGGTTCGTCTCGAGGAGAGCTCCACGGACGCTCCCGACGACGATCACCTGGTCAAGGGCAACGAGGACTCCATGAAGTACCACGTTCCCGGTTCGCGCTGGTACGACGCCACGGTTGCCGAGGTCTGGTTCGCCAGCGCCGAGGACGCCGAGGCCGCGGGCTTCGCCCCCGCCGGCGGCGCCGCCGCCCA
>ERZ773035.2794-NODE-2794-length-10948-cov-7.876710_pt1 | contig 10948 bp, 10 predicted proteins | sample MGYA00511487_ERZ773035 | MGnify/ENA primary metagenome ERZ773035 (study PRJEB29015, sample SAMEA2737985) | human oral metagenome | biome: human oral; feature: human-associated habitat; material: dental | place: China | collected 2024 ...
ATTTTTTTCGGCAATTTGTGCATATTCCTTAAAAAAGAAAGTATTTAATTTTATACAATTTTATAAAATTTTTTAAACATAATTTTTATTTTATGATATAATTATAAAGATTATCTAGGGAGGCATAAAATTGAAAAAACTATTAATACTATTATTTAGAATGTTATTTAGTAGAAAATCTAAAGTAGATAGTTCAACTATTGATGGTGAAAATGTAAAAAGAGTTTTATATATTTATATAATAGTAGAACAAGGGAAACTGATAACATATTATAAAAATGGAATTAAACTATCTAAATGATAAATTAAAAGGAAAAGCTGTTTATTACTATGAAGATGGTAATATTGAAGAATTTTATTATGAAAATGGAGAGTTAAGAGAATCATGAAAAAGTTTTTTATTAAGAGTTTAAATGGTATGGCATTTGGGTTATTTTCATCACTTATAGTTGGGCTTATTTTAAAACAAATTGGAACTCTTTTTAATATAGAGTTTTTAATATATTTAGGAGGCTTTTCACAACTTTTAATGGGTGCAGGAATAGGAGTTGGAGTTGCTTATGCTTTAGAATCTCCTGTTTTGATATTAATATCTTCTGCTATAACAGGAATGTATGGTGCAGGAAGTATTAATTTTGTAGATGGACAAGCAATTTTAAAAGTTGGGGAACCAATGGGAGCTTATTTTTCTGTTATCTTTGGATTACTTATTTCAAAACAAATAGCTGGAAAAACAAAATTTGATATAATACTTCTACCTATGACTACAATAATTTTTGGTTGCTTACTTGGAAAATTCTTTGCTCCATATATTTCTGCTGTTATTTCTGAAATTGGAGTTATTGTAAATAAGACAACAGAACTTAGACCTATTTTAATGGGACTTACTATGTCTGTAATTATGGGAATAATTTTAACATTACCAATAAGTTCAGCCGCAATAGGAATTTCTTTAGGATTAAGTGGACTAGCAGCAGGGGCATCTTTAACTGGTTGTTGTTGTCAAATGATAGGTTTTGCTGTGATGTCTTATGATGATAATGATTTAGGAACTGTATTTTCAATAGGTTTTGGTACTTCTATGATACAAATTCCAAATATAATTAAAAACCCTATTATATGGATACCTCCAATAGCTTCTAGTGCTATTTTAGGTGTACTTTCTACAACAGTTTTTAAATTATCTTCAAATAGCATTGCTTCTGGTATGGGAACAAGTGGACTTGTTGGACAAATTGCTTCATTCTCTGTAAATGGAATGTCTTATTTACCAACTATGATAATTTTACATTTCATATTACCAGCAATTTTAACTTTTATTATTTATAAAGTATTAAAGAAAAAAGGCTATATAAAAGCAGGAGATTTAAAAATATAAGATAAACAAAAATGGAGCTATAAAGCTCCATTTTCTATTCCACTTTAAATTTCAAAAAAATCTTTATCCAATATCTTATATTTATTTCTACCTATTCTTTCTAATTTTTCATCTTTTACCAAGTCACTTAAGACTCTTGAAAGAGAAGGTCTTTCCACTCCAAAAAATTCTGCTAGTGCTCCTAAACTTTGTATAGAGAATAAATTATTTTTTTGATTTTTCTTTACATAGTCACAGAATTTTTTCTTTATAGTTTTATTATTAAAGCTATTCCAAATCTTAGTTGTTAGGAGTTGAGCTTTATTTGAAATTTCATTTAGAAAATTTTCTAAAATTTTCTCCTGTGAAAATAATATTTTCAAAAATTCTTTTCTTTCTATAAAAAGTATCTCTGCCTCATTTTTGGCTATTAAATCAACAGGAAAACTATTTTTTTTACCAAATATAAAAGCTGAAGCTATCACATCACTTGGAACTAATTCTTCAATTTTTATAACATTTCCTTCTTCTGTAAGCATTTCAGTAGTTAAAGTACCTTTTAATATTATGTAAAGTCCTTTTACTTCATCACCTCTAAAAGCTATTGACTCATCTGGAGAATATTTTTTTATTTCATACTTTGCTTTTTCTAAAATATTTTTTATAATTTTTTCATCTATACCATTAAAGACAACTGTTTCTTTTAAAATTTCTATCATATTATCCCTCTATTCAATATTAGCAAAATTTATTTCTAACTTTTCTATATCTGGCTCAAATCTTCTGTATTTTACACCTGCTGCATCTAACATTTTTTTTGAAGCTCTATTAGAATCAGTATTTGTGTATTTATCAGATAAATATACAATTTCTCTTATTCCACTTTGAATAATAGCCTTAGTGCATTCATGACAAGGAAAAAGAGCCACATAAATAGTACAATCTTTTAAAGATTTTATACTATTTAATATTGCATTTAATTCTGCATGGCAAACATAAGGATATTTTGTATTTAAAAATTCTCCATCTCTTTCCCAAGGAAATTCTTTGTCATCACAACCTTTAGGTAAACCATTATATCCTACACCAACTATCCTTTTATCTTCATTAACTATACAAGCTCCAACCTGTGTGTTAGGGTCTTTACTTCTCATAGAAGACAGGATTGCTATTCCCATAAAATAGCTGTCCCAATTTATATAATTTTCTCTCATATTATCACCTTTTTTTAAATATATTTATAATAACATTTTCTTTTTTTTATGGCAACTAATAAATAAAAGAACTGTTACAAATTGACTTATTTCATTCATAAGTCTGTAACAGTTCTTTTTTAAAATATTAAATAAATAGATTGTTATTTGATTTTTCAGCTTCTCCTAAATATTGTCCCACTCCACCATAATTTATACCATCTATTAATTCTTCTTCACTTATACCCATAACATCCATAGACATATTACAAGCAGTTATATTCACTCCTGAATCTATAGCCTTTTTAATTAATTCTTCCAATGACATAATATTCTTTTTCTTCATAACACTTCTTATCATCTTAGCACCAATTCCAAAGAAATTCATCTTTGATACTGGTAAATCTTGGCTATTTTTAGGTAACATCATAGCAAACATTTTTTCAATAAAACTTTTTTTGGATAAATTCTTTTTCTTTAAAATAGATAATCCCCAAAAAGTAAAGAACATTGTAACTTTTTTACCCATAGTAAGAGCTCCATTAGCTATTATAAAGGCTGCTATTGCTTTGTCTAAATCTCCACTAAAAACTACCATTGTCATATTTGAATTATCTTCAATTATTACATTTTCTTGATTTTTCTCTATAACTTTTGGAGTCTGTCCTTTTTGGAGAGTAGCATAAGTCAAGCCATCTTTTTTATCTAAAGATAAAAGAGAATTTTTTGTAACTTTACTCCAAGCTTGAATATCATTATAGAAACCTGGATCTGATACTTTTACTTTTAATTTCTCATTCCCTTGTAATTTATCAATTTTTTCTTTTATTTTTACAAGTGGTCCTGGACAAGAAAGTCCTGATAAATCTAAGTAATCTTCTTCTTTCTCAATGTTATTATCACTTTCTTTAGTCAAAGAGCTTTCTTCTTGAGGTTTTATAATTACTTTTTCTTCACTTTTTATTCCACCAGCTAAATTTTTTACTTTATAAGCATTTTGAATTAAAAACCTTGTTGCTAGATATCCTCTCAATCCAACGGCACAATATGTCCAAATTTCTTTATCTTTTGGAAGTTCAGTATATCTTTTTCTAAGTTCACTTAAAGGAATATTGATACTATTTTTAAGCTTTCCATTTATTAATTCTAATTCTTCTCTCACATCTAAAATTATAGTTTCTTTCTCATCATATTTTTTTAAATCCTCCATAAAGACTTGTTCCAATAAATCATCTTCTATATTCTGCCCAATAAATCCTAGCATATTAGCTGGTGATTTTGCTGATAAGAAAGGTGGAGCATACGCAAGCTCTAATTCTGCTAAATCATCTATTGTAGCTTTAAATTTTATACTTGTTGCCATTACATCTATGAATTTATCCACTCCACTTATTCCAACAGCTTGAGCTCCCAATATTTTTCTACTTTCCTTATTATATAAAGCCTTTATACTTATAGGACTTGCTCCTGGATAGTAAACTGCATGATTATTTGGATGTAAATATATTTTTTCATAAGATATATTTAATTGCTTTAAAGTTCTTTCATTTAATCCAGTTGAAGCTCCTGTCAATCCAAATATTTTGATAATTGCTGTTCCCAAACTTCCCTTATATTTTTCATTTCTTCCTACTATATTCCCTGCTACTATTCTTCCTTGTCTGTTAGCAGGTCCTGCAAGTGGAATTGCAACATCTTGATTTGTTATATAATTTTTTACAAGAATACTATCCCCTAGGGCATACACTCCATCTATATTAGTTTCTAAATTTTCATTGACAAGTATATGTCCTCTTTCTCCTAAATTAATTCCTGAACCTTGTAAAAATTTAGTATCTGGACTAACTCCTATTGACAATATTACCATATCTGTTGTAACAGATTTTCCACTTTCAAGTTTAATAATAATTTCATTTCCATCTTCTTGAAATTCAACTACTTTTTCTGAAGTCATAAGCTCAATTCCATTATTTACAAGTTCATATTCTAAAATATTTGAAATTTCACTGTCAAATGGAGCTAAGATATGGAGTGCTGCTTCAACTAATGTTGTATCTATTCCCAAATGTTTTAAATTTTCAGCGGTTTCAATTCCTACATAACCTCCACCAACAACCACTGCTTTTTTTATAGCCTTATTTTTAATTTCAAATTTTATCTTATCCATATCATTTATATTTCTAAGTGTAAATATTTTTTTATTTTCTATTCCTTTTATAGGTGGAAAAAGAGGTTTTGCCCCTGGAGCTAAAACTAAGAAATCAAAATTTTCTTCATATTCTTCTCCATCTCTAGTTTTAACTCTTACTTTTTTATCTCCTCCATTAACTTCAATTACTTCACTATTTACCCTTACATCTAAATTGAATCTAGCTTTAAGACTTTCAGGAGTTTGAACTAAAAGACTTTCTCTATTTTGTATTACATCTCCTATATGATAAGGTAATCCACAGTTAGCAAAAGATACATATTCTCCCTTTTCCAATATAATTATTTCTAAATTTTCATCTAATCTTCTAAGTCTTGTGGCTGTTGAAGCTCCTCCTGCAACTCCACCAATTATAAGTACTTTTTTCATAACTAAGCCTCCCTTTTAATATACAATATATTTTTAATCTAATATAAGTATAACTATATACTATATTCTTGTAAAGTACAGTCATTTTTGTCCGTATTTACTTTTTTAGCAATTAATATTAAAATATATAAAAGAGGTGAGCAGAATGGATAAAAGTAAAAAATATAATTGTTTTTTTGAATTTACATTGGATATAGTTGGAGGAAAATGGAAACCAATTATCTTGTATTATATAAATATAAATTCTGTTGCTCGACATAGTGAATTAAAAAGATTTATTCCAAGCATAAATGAAAGAATGCTTACTCGCCAATTAAGAGAATTAGAAGAAGATAGTTTAATAGAAAGGAAAGTATATCCAATAGTTCCTCCAAAAGTTGAATATAGATTGACAAAATATGGAAAAAGTTTAATCCCTATACTAAAATCTCTTGTATTATGGGGAAAAGATTATGCTAAAGCAATAAAATTTGATAATTTCAAAATGAACTTACCAGAAGAATAAAAACTGCACCTCCAATCTCGTGTCCAAGATTTTGGGTGCAGTATATTTTTTAGAATTTATATCCAAGTCCAAAACCAGAACTTGTTATATCTTTATTTTTTCTAAATTTAAATGTAACAGTTACTCCACTTATGTGTTCATATCCAAATTTTATTTCAGCAGTAGCTCTATTTTTTCTGTCATAACTTCTTAAATCAAATTCTGTACTTCCACCTACAAAATGTGCCTTAGAATTATCTAAATCTTTAACCATTGAATAATCAACACCAAGTCCAAAATTTATTCCATTATTTCCAAACATAAATTTCTTATTTAATTCTGTTCCAACAGTTGTTTCAATAAAAGTATCATCATCTTTTGCTACTTTTATATTATTAACTATCATTTCTTTTTGTTTAACTTTTGAAAGAAAAACAGATACTTTTGGTGTTAAGCTCCAAGTTTCAGATAATGGAATATTGTATCCTAATTGAGAATATAGAGAATATGTATCCAATACTGAATATTTTTTAGGTTTTATTTTTCCATAAGATATTTCATTTTTCCAAGAGAAATTCTTCACCTTATATTCTGTATTTACACCAAGCACTAGAACTTCTGATTTTAAATTTTCATCTGATGTTTTAACTTTACTTTGTCCACCACCAATATTTAGCCCTATATTAGTGTTATCACTTGTTCCATAACTTATTTCTGCTGAGGCTCCATTAGAAACAACTTTATTATTTTCATAATATTTATTTCTAATATTAAAAGTTTCACCACTTACAGCAAGTTGGCCCTTTTTAGCAAAATTACTATTTGTATTTGCTTTATGATATGTTAATACAGTGTCTATTGCTGAATCTTTTAAATATCCAACTGGATTATTATTTGTTAAATTATATAAATAATTTTTAAATACTTCTTGACTTGACTTATAATCTTTTAAGAAATCTATTCCTGTTGATTTATAATCAGCTATATAAGCATCAAAGGCACCCTTTGAATATTTTTCAAATGGAGTAAGTCTTGGATCAATAAAGAAATTTCCATTATTGTCAGGCACATTATTTCCTGGATTATTGTTATTTCCATTATTGCCATTGTTACCTGGATTATTATTACCAGAGTTGTTGTTTCCACCATTATTATTTGGTTTTAATAGGTTGTTGCCAAAAGTAAAACCTAATAAATCTTTTTCATAACCAATTTGAACCTTATTTCCAATTGGTACAAGATTTACTTTTCCACTTCCATTAACTTTTAAATTTCTATTATTTTTTGCTAACTCTGCAAATGCTTGATTTTCTTTATCAACAAAGTAATAATCTAATATTTTTCCATTAGTTAAATTTAATTCATTGACTCCATTTATTCTTGAACTTGAAGAAAAGGCAGTATTCTCATTTACTTCAACTTTATTTGCATTATTTACTGTTCCATTAAATACAGGAGTATTCATTGAACTTGTACCAAATGTTGAATAAGATAATGTACTTATTGTTATGTTTTCTTTTTTTCCAAATGCTAAGGTATTATTTCCTGTTCCTAAATCAACTTCTCTATTTAATCTGTAATTTCCACTTAATGTAAGTCTATCATCTCCTGCTCCTAAATCAATCTTTCCATTAATAATTGATTTATTAGTTATTTCAACTTCATTTGTTCCTTCATCTCCTAAAATTGCATAAGAGTTTCCAAAACCATTAGCATTAATAGTTGAATTTAAAATTCTAGCTACTCCTCTATCTTCAACTTTTACTGCTGTTTTAAAACCATTAACTATGCTATTATTAATATTTCTATCTTGGTTTTCTTTTGCTATTACAACTCCATCTTTTCCAACACCATTTATAATTTTGTTAGTTGTATCTCCTTCATAAGTGCTATCTTTATCTAAAACATTTTTAACTGTTCTACTGTTATGAGTTGCATCTTCATTTTTACCTATAACTTTTTTTACTTCTCCATTTCTATCAAGAACTAAAAATATTCCTTTATTATTATAGTGTTTTTCATCTTTGTATATAGTTTCAAAGTAAGCATAATCTTCTTCTATTGCTCCCCATTCCCCATGAGTTCCTGTATGGGCAGCTTGATAACCACCTATAATTATTCTTCTAGCTAAGATACCATAGTTATCTACTCCACCTTTAAAACCAGATTTATAAATTATATCTTCTTTCTTTAAGCCATAGGCATCACTTCTACTTCCTTTAGCAATAAAGCAAATTCTGTACCAGAAATTATACCTGTATTTTCTATTTTGCTTAATACATCTCCCCCAACAGCTATACCTGCTCCACTATTTTTATGAGCTATTCTTGTATATTTTCTTTGAGAATTTCCAGGATGTATTTCTGTTTCTCCACTTATTACCCCACTATTTTTAAAACTTCCAAGTTCAACTTCAGTCTGGCTTCCATCATTTATAGATATCCCATTTCCACTAGCTTCCATTCCAGTTACTGTGTTGACATTAGCTGCTATATGGTCATTTTCTATATCTCTCTTTTCTTTTAAAAGATTAGCTAAATCTCCTTCTAACTTCTTTTTTTCTTCTTTTAAAGCTAATATTTCTGGACTATCAGGAATATTTATATTCTTATTCTTAGCTAAAATATCTTTTATTTTTTCAAGTTTTTTATTTATCTCTTTTTTTTGCCATGCTTGAAGTCCATTTATTCTTTTTTCTAATTCATTTTTATATTCTTCTAAAAATTGATTTTTTTGTTCATCTGTTGTAGCAGATTTAAGTTCTTCAAGTTCAGCTTTTCTTTTTCTTGCCTTAGTTACTGTTTCATTATTAATTCCACTCCATATTAAATTTTGTTGTTCTTTTATTTCATCATTGATATATTTTTTAAAAATATTATCTCTATTTATTTTATCTTGTTCACTTAACTGTGGACTTCTAGGACTTTTTGCTAATATTTCTTTTTCTTTATCTACTACTAATTTTTGATATTTTGCTATATTATTTTCTAATTCATTAGCTTTTTCTTTTTCATATTTTCTCATTTCAGCAACAGCAGCTTTATCATCTTCTACATCTTCTTCTGGTAATGAAAATCCTGAAATGTTATTTGTTAAAGGTACATGGAAAATTTTATCTTTTAATTCTTTACCATTCATAGCTCTTTTATCTTTTCCACCATAGACAACAGCTTTTCCTGTAATCATACCTTGATTATTTATACTTCCAATTTTAGTTTCCTTTTTAACACTGCTTTCTGTGTAAACCGCTACACCATTACCAGAAGATTTTATATCTGCTCTAGCCTCTCCATAACCTGAACCACCTCTTGCATATAAATCTCCTGATATAGAACCTGTATTAGATAATTCCCCTATCACTGCTCTTGAATTTTTCATTTGCCCATTACTAGATCTACTATATACAGATATACCATTTGCTGAGCCTGTTACAAGAGCTTGTGAATATTCATGTATTCCTCTTGAAGTATTATGTCCAACTTCTGCTTTTAATTTTCCTGATATATTTCCACTATTATTTACTTTATCAATAGTAGCTTCTGTTAAACTCTTAACAAAATTATTTGAATATGCCACTGATGATATACCATTTGCTGTTGCATAAGCTCTTATATTATTTAAAGTTGCAAGTGATCCTGTTTTAGCATCAGCTTCTCCTGATATATTTCCAAAGTTATTTATATTTCTTATATATGAACCATTTACCTTATCTTCTGAATAAGTATATTTATCTATTGTCGTTATATATGCCATATTAGCTATACCATTTGCTGTTGATACAGCATTAATAGTTCTCCATTGAGGTGACATTGCTTTATTTCCAGCAAAAGCCTCAGAATCTGGCTTTACATAACCTTCTTTTGTTCTCAACATAGCTTTCCCTGAAATATTTCCTGTATTTACAATATCTTCCAAGGTAAATTTATTATTCTTTCCATAAAAATCTGCTGGATCTGTCTTTTTAATTTCACCAATTTTATTTTCTGAAATTTTTTCTATTGTTTTAGAAGCCAAAACTTTTGTAGATAGTAAACTCACTGATTTACTTCTTCCACTTCTACTTGCTCCTCCTACTCCATCAACTATACCACTATCTCCACTGCCACCTGTTGCAGTGTCTCCAAAGTCAGCTAATGTTAATCCAGATATTCCATTTGCAACTGAATATACTTCCTCTAATGCTCCATGTGTTACTGCATTTCCTCCAGTTAAATTTGCTTCTCCTGAAATATATCCACTATTTTTTATTGAATTAATTTTTTTATCTACATCTCTTTTATTACTATAAGGAGAATATCCTACTCCTGAAACTCCATTTCCCTGTGCTGTAACAATTATTTCACCCTTTTTTGATTTTTCATTTTTTGTGTCTTCTCCAACTGCTTTTATACTACCTTTTAAAACCCCATCATTTATTAAAAAACCATTTCCTTTAAATATAATGACATTTCCACTCACTGCAAATTCGCCTATTCTACCACTATCTTCCTTTTCATGTTTTAATACTTCTTTTGCTTCCTTTTTATTTTCTTGTGTTACGATATAATTTTCTGAATAAGAAGTAGTTGTTACAAGAAGTGCCAATACAAATAAATGCTTATTTTCAAACATTATAACCATTTAAAGAGCAATAAATACTCTTTATCCTCCTTTTTCTAATTTTATTTCATAATCTTCTGTAATATATCATACCAATATTTATTATGTCAAACTATTTTTTAAATTATATTTAGATAAACTTTATACTATTATTTCAAAGTAATATTTTCTCTATAATTCCTTAAAATTTTAAAATCAGTTGAAATAATACTCGTTAAATGGTATATTTTTAATGTAGTATTAAAAATTAAATTATAGGAGGATTTTTTTATGAGTTTTGAATGCGTGAAAAAATATGAAGATAGTTATGATAAATATGTACTTGTAGCTACTTCAGATAAAGTTGTTTTACCAGATTATTTAGATAAAGAAAGTAAAAAAGTTGCAGAGGAAGTTATAAAAAAAAATAAGTTTACTGCAAAAGCTTCTGAGTCAATTTCTATGACTCTTGTTAATAAGAAAAAAATAATAGATTTTATTGTTATAGGTTTAGGAGAACAAAAAAAATTAAATCCTAAAAATATAAGACAATATCTTTATTAAATAGTGCAAGAACACTTACGACACAAGGCTAAGCTCCTTAACTTGTTAAGGAGAGATAATGCCCAGTCGTGAGATGAATTGCACGAAAATTTTAGTAAGCATATAGGGAAACTTGTATGTAGACACGGAGCAAAACCGTGCAACAAAGAAACTGAATTGCTGGGAACTCTTAAAGCTAGTATAACCACAACATA
>ERZ773035.2799-NODE-2799-length-10931-cov-43.138378_pt1 | contig 10931 bp, 10 predicted proteins | sample MGYA00511487_ERZ773035 | MGnify/ENA primary metagenome ERZ773035 (study PRJEB29015, sample SAMEA2737985) | human oral metagenome | biome: human oral; feature: human-associated habitat; material: dental | place: China | collected 2024 ...
GCCCGGACGCCTTCACCGACCACATCTCCAAGTTCGCCCAGTTCGTGGACCTGGACGTCCTGCTTCCTCTGGATGAGCAGGCCGCCTGGTCGGGCGTGGACGAGTCCGCCTTCCAGGAGGGGCTCATCGACCTGTGGAAGGGCGAGGACGGCCGCCAGTACGGCTGCCCCAAGGACTGGGACACCGAGGCGGTCTTCTACAACAAGGACATGCTCGCCGACGCCGGTCTGAGCGAGAAGGACCTGGCCGCCTGGACCTGGAACCCCGACGACGGCGGCACCTTCGAGAAGATCCTCGCCCGCCTGACCGTCGACAAGAACGGCGTGCGCGGGGACGAGGACGGATTCGACAAGAGCCGGATCGCCGTCTACGGCCTGGGCATCAAGGACGCGGGATCGGCCGACGGGCAGACCCAGTGGAGCCCCTTCACCGGTTCGGCGGGCGATTGGTACTACACGAACAAGGAGACCTGGGGAGACCGCTACCGCTACGACGATTCGGCCTTCCAGAAGACCATGGACTGGTACTTCGGCCTGGTGGACAAGGGCTACATGCCTCCTCGCGGCGCCTTCTCCACCACCTCGGGCACCGATGTCCAGCTGGGCTCGGGGTCCATCGCCATGTGCATCAACGGCTCGTGGATGTTCAACACCTACGCGAACCTGGAGATCAATGTCGGAATCGCCGCGAACCCGGTCGGCCCCAACGGCACCTCGGTCTCCCTGTTCAACGGTCTGGGCGACTCCATCGCCAAGCAGTCCGGCAACGTTGAGAACGCCTCCAGGTGGGTGGCCTTCCTGGGCACGGCCGAGGCGCAGGACATTGTGGCCTCCTACGGCGTCGTCTTCCCGGCCATCGCCTCCTCCACCAAGAAGGCGGTCGAGGTGTTCGAGAGGACGGGGCTGCCGACGGCGCCCTTCACCGACCACGTGGACAGGGGGACGACCTTCTACTTCCCGCTGACCTACTTCGGCGCCGATGTCGCGGCGATCATGAAGCCCGCCACGGACGCCCTGTGGGCGGAGCGGAGGCCCGCCTCCACGCTGACCAGGGCCAACGAGCAGATCAACCTCCTGTTCGAGACCTCCACGACGCACGACAAGGGCTGAGGACCGAGGGACCCCGGAGCACCGTTCGCGTCGTCCGTGCCGCACGGAGCTCCGCGGGGGCGCCGAGATCGGTCGAGTTCCGCGTCGAGATCGGTTCACTTCCGCACCGAGATCGGTTCACTTCCGCACCGAGATCGGTCCACCTCCGCCTCGGACGCGGTCCTGACGCCGTTCCCCTAGGCGATTGATTCCGGGGCGGGACCGGGCCGAGCGCCCGCCCCAACGTCAACGTACCTTCCCAACACCAACGTACCTTTCTCCCATCCTTCTGGGGGTAGATCTCAGTAGGATGCGAGAAAGGTACGTTGACGCGGGAAAGGTACGTTCACGTTCGCCGGCGCCCCCCGGGCGGACGCCCAGACGACAGGCCCCGCACCGCTCTGCGCCGCCTCGCGCCGTCTCCGGCGGCCCCTCAGGTCGGCAGACCTCCGCGTCGAGATCAGCCAGGTCCCCCGCGAAGTCGTACCCGCACTCACCGGGTCGCACCTCAGGGGGCGCGGTCGCGCCTTTAACGTACGACCGCACCCCCTGAGGTACGACCGTGAAGAATGTGACCGGACGATCCACCCCATTGGAATCAATCATCTAGGGGCGCCCCCAAGACGGGCACAGGCCGCACTCACATGAGGAGCCGTCCCCCGAGAAGTCTCCGTCATCGACCCGTGTCATTCATAGTGCGTCCACATCCGCAGGACCAGGACTATCCGCTCCTCCGGGAACACCTCGTAGACGAGTCGATGCTGGATGTTGATCCGACGGGAGTAGCAGCCCGCCAGGTCGCCCACCAGACGCTCGTAGGCCGGCGGGCGGGCGAAGGGATCGTCCGCGACGATGTCGAGAAGATGCTGCGCACGATCCCTGAGGTTCGAGGCGGCGAGCCTGCGCGCATCCTTCTGCGCCTGACGCGAGTAGCGCAGAGTCCAGGCGCTCACCAGTCGAGCTCTTCCGATGCGGCCTCGACACCCTCCTCACGGGCCCGCCGAACAGAGTCAACCAGTCCGGGTACCGCCTGGAGATGCAGAGTCTCCTGGATCGCCTCCCAGTCCTCCTCGGACACGAGGACCGCGGCCGTCGTCGTGACCGGGAGGGGATGGAACCCTGGTAGGTGCGGCATGGCCGAGGTCGTGCGCGTCTATCCCGAGCCCTTCCTCGGCTGCGCTCTCCACCGCCTCCCGACCACTTGCGGCCTGCGCGGCGCGCTCCTGAGCGCGGACGGAGTGGCGACCGCCGCGAGCACAGCCCTCCGCACGCTGCGGGCGCCAGGAGCGGGGAGCGCCGGCCGCCGCAGCAGCGCGGACAGCGGAGGCGGACCGTTTCTGGGCCGTACGACGCGCTTCAGCCGGCGTCTGCCGCGGAGCGGTCCTTCTCCGCCCGCAGCGAGGAGAGCTCGTTGCGCAGGGTGCTCGTGGCGTGGTCGGGCGTCAGCGTCCCGATCAGCACGCTCTGGGCCAGGCCGTTGCCGAGGGCCACCAGGCGCGGGGCCTCGCGCTCGGGCATGCCAGCACTGCGCAGCAGCGAGGCTGCGCGCTCCAGGGTCCCGCGGGAGGCGTCGCCGATGATCTGCTCGATCCGAGGGTCGGCGGTGGCCTGCGCCAGGTAGGCGTACCACACGGCCATGCCGAGCCGGAAGGCCTCGCTGCGGGGGATGGACGCGATGAGGAGCTCGGCCAGGGCCTCCATGGGATCCAGGGACTCGGTGCGCTCCTGGTGGGCGTCTGCCGCTGTCTCCACGATGGCGCGGCAGCCCGCGTGCACCAGCTCCTGCTTGGAGCTGAAGTAGTGCTGGATCCGGCCCACCGAGATCCCCGCGGCCCGCGCCACCGCCTGGTAGGTGACGGCGTGGATGCCGCGCTCGTAGATGACCGCCCACAGGGCGTGGATGATCTCGGTGCGGCGCTGCGCGTGGTCGACGATCTTCGGCATGCCTTTACGATACAGACGTATCGCGATAGTATGCAGTATGTTTGTATTGCAAAAGATCCCGGCGATACCTTTCCGGGCTGCTCTCGGGCGAGTCCGACGGCGTCCGCACCCGTGGCTCCGGAGACTGGCGGCGATCCTCGTGGCGGCGCTCTCTCTGACCGGGGCGGTGAGCATCTACCAGACCGTCGCGGGTCCTCCGGGCGTCGGCCACTTCAGGAGCGCGGAGGGCAGACGGGAGTACCTCGAGTACTACCGGCAGGCCATGGAGACCATGCCCGCTCCCAGTGAGACGCAGGACGTCGCCACCGGCTTCGGAACGGTGCGCGTCTACACCTGGGCGGGCGGCGGGGAGCAGGGCTCGCCGCCCGTGGTCCTTCTGCCCGGGAGGACCTCGGGGGCGCCCATGTGGTCGGCGAACGTTCCGCTCCTGGCCCGGTCCCGACGCGTCATCGCCCTCGACGCGCTCGGCGACGCCGGCATGTCCGTCCAGTCCGCGCCCCTGACGTCCGTGGAGGACCAGGCCGCCTGGGTCGACGAGGTGATCTCCGCCGTCGCGCCCGAGGGCGCTCACCTGGTCGGGCACTCCTTCGGCGGCGCCACCGCCGCCGTCTACGCCCGGCTCCATCCCGACCGCGTGCGCTCCCTGACCCTGCTCGAACCGGTCTTCACCTTCGCCTACCCGCCCGCGGGGATCATGGCCTGGACGATGGCGGCCTCGGTGCCGGCGCTTCCCGAGAGCTGGCGGAACAGGGCGCTGGAGCGCATCGGCGGCGAGAGGCTGTCGGGTGCGGACCCCATGGAGCTCATGATCACGGCGGGGGCGGAGAGCTTCGACGCCAGTCTGCCCACGCCGAGCCCTTTGACCGACGAGGAGGCCGAAGCGCTGACCATGCCGGTCTACCTGGCGATTGCGGGCAGCGGCTCCGTCGCGGGCGGGAGCAGGGCGGCCGGGCGCGCGCAGGAGGTTCTTCCCCGGGCGAGCATCCAGGTGTGGGACGGGGCCACCCACTCCCTGCCGATGCAGGAGGCCGAGCCGCTCACCCCCGTGCTCGAGCAGTTCTGGGCGCAGGCCGACGCCGGCGCCTCATGAATGAACCTTTGTGCGCCTGTAAGGCGCCGCCGGCCGCCGAAGTCGGGTAGTGTGAAGGCGCAATCAGCCGTCGGCTGGCCCTCGCATCGGCGCGCAGGTGCAGATGCCGCCCCATCGCCGTCGGCCCCATCCCCGTAAGGAGCAACTCCATGGCCCAGGTCACCGCCACCATCGCCTCCAAGGTCGGCCTTCACGCCCGTCCCGCCGCCACCTTCGTCAAGGCCGTCGCCGAGAAGGGCGTCCCTGTCACCATCGCCAAGGAGGGCGGCGCTCCTGTCGACGCCTCCTCCATCCTGGGAGTCATGACGCTCGGCGCCGGCTTCGGCGACGTCGTCACCCTGGCCTCCGACGCCGATGGCGCCGACGCCGCGCTCGGTGAGCTCAAGGCCCTGCTTGAGACGGACCTCGACGCCTGAGCCGACTCAACCGATCAAACGCGGTCGGGGGCGCCCGCCATCCGGTGGGAGCCCCCGACCGCGTCGTCCGCCGGGGAGCGGACCCGCCGGACCTTGGCGGTCCCGGCAGTCCCGGCGACGGCGGTCCCGGCAGTCCCGGCGGCCTCGACGGGCTCAGTGCGAGCGGCTCTGCTCGATCTCCTCCTCCGGCATGCCGGTGATGTTCTCGTCGCCTGACTCCCCGCCCGGGTCCGCCACCCACCACAGGATCATGAGGACGGCGATGACGACCAGGCCCAGGCCCGACCACAGGTTGGCGTTGACGTCCCCGGTCTTGGCCATCTCCTCGGGGCCGTTGAGGAATGCCGAGCAGACGAGCAGGAACAGGCCGATAATGCTCAGGACGGCGCCGATGACGATGCGGATGTCCGCCAGGGAGCGAGTGCGTGCATTCATGAGTGGCTCCGATCAGTGGAAGATGAGGTTGAGCAGGACGACGAGGCCGCCGGACAGGATCGCCAGCGGCACGGGGCGGCGGAACCAGGCCAGCTCGCCGGCGGCGGGGTCGTGCCGCTGGGACGCGGGCGTCAGCGAGTAGACGAAGCCCTTGAGCTGGTCGTCCGGGCGCGGCGCCGTGACGAGGGAGACCGCGATGGTCACCACGACGTCGACGGCGAAGGCGATGCCCGCCGCGAGGAAGGCGGCCCCCTGGCCGGGGAAGCTGACGATGTGGTTCCAGTTGAGGATGTTGACGGCCAGCGCCGCCAGCGTCCCGGCCGTCAGGCCCGCCCAGCCGCCGTGGTTCGTCGCGCGCTTCCAGAACATGCCGATGATGAAGGTGGCGAACAGGGGCGCGTTGAACATGGAGAAGAGCTGCTGGAGGTAGTCCATGAGGTTGGAGTAGGTCGAGGCGATCAGCGCCGTGAAGATCGCGACGACGGTCGCCACGCCGGTGGCGATGTGCCCCATGCGCAGGTAGCGGTCGTCGTCGGCGTCCTTGTTGACGTAACGCTGGTAGAGGTCGACCGTGAAGACCGTGTTGAAGGCCGAGATGTTGGCCGCCATGCCGGCCATGAAGGAGGCCAGCAGGCCGGTGATCGCCAGGCCCAGCAGGCCGTTGGGCAGGACGTCGCGCATGAGCAGTAGGACGGCGTCGTTGTACTTGATGTCTCCGACCTCGGCCTCGACCCCGGCCAGCGTGCCGAGCTTGAGGTTGTGGATCTCGCTCACGAGCACCGCGGCCACCATGCCGGGGATGATGACGAGGAAGGGCACGAACATCTTGGCGAAGGTCCCCACGATGGGGGCCGAGCGGGCCGAGGAGATGGAGTCGGCCGCCATGGCGCGCTGAACCTCGACGAAGTTGGTCGTCCAGTAGCCGAAGGACAGCACGAAGCCCAGGCCGAAGACGATGCCGACGACGGACAGCGCCGAGGAGTCGAACCCCGACAGCAGCACGCCGGGCCAGGAGTGCAGCTGGGCGTCGGGGTTGGCGTAGGCGTCCGCGCCGTGCGCGACGGCGTCGTCGGCGATCTTCGCCGTCAGGCCGCTCCAGCCCCCGACCCGGTGCAGGCCGACGAGGGTCAGGGGCAGCAGGGCGGCGACGATGACGAAGAACTGGAGGACCTCGTTGTAGATGGCCGCGGACAGCCCGCCGAGGGTGATGTAGGAGAAGACGATAATGGCGGCGACGATGAGCGCCACCCACAGGGGCCATCCCAGCAGGCGCTGGACGATCGAGCCCAGCAGGTAGAGGTTGACGCCCGCGATGAGCAGCTGCGCCAGGGCGAAGGACAGTGCGTTGATCAGGTGCGCCGCGGTCCCGTAGCGGCGGAACATGAACTCCGGGACGGAGCGGACCTTCGAGCCGTAGTAGAAGGGCATCATGACCAGGCCGAGGAAGATCATGGCCGGGATCGCGCCGATCCAGAAGTAGTGGAAGGTCGGCAGGCCGTACTGGGCCCCGTTGGCGGACATGCCCATGATCTCCACGGCGCCCAGGTTGGCCGACACGAAGGCGATGCCGGTGACCCAGGCGGGCAGCGAGCGCCCGGAGGTGAGGAACTCGTCGGATGAGGCGGCCTTGCGTCTGGCCATGAATCCCACGCCGATGACGAAGGCGAAGTAGACGACGATCGGGAAGTAGTCGTACCAGCGCGCGTCGATGAGTGTGGAGCCGGAGGAGCTTGCGAGAAGGCCGGGGACGAAGGTCATGGAAATCCTCAAGGTCGGATCGTGCTGGGCAGCATTGCCGGACCACACCACTCTACGTCCTTAACGTGATCCGCATCACCGTTTTGACGGGGGTGCGTCTAATTCGGAACAGATGTCATGATCGGCCCGCCGGGACCGGGGCCCGCGGGGCATGATGCTGTTCATGGACACAGCCCTGCTTGTGAAGGCCCTCGGCGCCTTCTTCGCCATTATGAATCCCTTCATCAACCTGCCCCTGTTCCTGGGCCTGACGACCGGTCAGGACGCCGCCCAGCAGCGCCGGATCGCCTGGCGCACCGTCGCCTTCAGCGCGGTCATGTGCGCGGTGGTGGCGGCGGCCGGAAGCACGCTCCTGAACTTCTTCGGCATCACCGTGGACGACTTCCGGGTCGCCGGGGGCCTCGTCCTGCTCACAATCTCCCTGGGCATGCTGAGCGGGCGCGGCGCAAGCGCCCACGAGGGCAGCAAGGCGGAGAAGGCCCAGGCCGCCGACTACGCCACCGCCAACGACATCTCCTTCTACCCCATGACCTTTCCGATACTCGTCGGGCCCGGCACGATCACGACCATTATCGTCATGGTCTCCCAGGGGCAGGGCGTGAGCGGCAAGCTCACGGTGGCACTCGCGCTGTTCGCCGTTCTGGCGCTCCTGGGGATCGTGCTCCACTTCTCCGCCACCATCGGCCACTACATGTCGATCACGCTGCGCACCATTATGACCCGTCTCATGGGCATGATCCTGGCGGCTATCGCCGTCGGCATGCTGGCCATCGGCCTGAAGAACCTCCTGCCCGGCCTGGCGGGCTGAGCGGGCGCCCGAACGCAGTCCGGCCGCCCGGTAGAGTGGCCGCCATGACGATCATCGCTGCCGCGGACGGCTCCGCGCTCGGCAACCCCGGACCCGCCGGCTGGGCCTGGTACGTGGACGACGGCTGCTGGGCCGCGGGCGGCTGGCCGGAGTCGACCAACAACCGCGGCGAGCTCACGGCCGTCCTCGAGCTCCTGCGCGCCACCGCCCACACCGGCGAGGACCTGCTGATCCAGGCCGACTCCCAGTACGTCATCAACTCCCTGACGAAGTGGATGAAGGGCTGGAAGCGGCGCGGCTGGCGCAAGGCCGACGGCAAGCCGGTCCTCAACGACGACCTCATGAAGGCGCTCGACGCCGCCCTGGCCGGGCGCGCCGTGCGCTTCGAGTGGGTGCGCGGCCACGTCGGCCACCCCCTGAACGAGGCCGCCGACTCGCGCGCCCGCGCCGCGGCCACCGCCCACCAGCAGGGCCGCGCCGTGCCCGCGGGGCCGGGGTGGACGCGGGAGGGAGGAGCCGGAGCGCGGGCATCGGAGGCCTCGGCACCGGAGCGCGGCACGCTCTTCTGATGCCAGGGCCCGGCGTCCCGCCGGCGGAAGCGGATCCGTGTCGGCGGCGGTCTCAGAGCACTCGGGTGTGCTCCGGCTGCCCTTCTTCTCACCTCTTCCGGTTCATCGGGCTCAGGCCTCCGGAATCGTGAGGGCCATAAATCCGTCATTGGCCGCGGTCGGATCCGGACCGTTGCGCACGCCGCGGTCCAAACCATCGATAGCCGTGAGCTGCTCCGGCGAGAGGGCGAAGTCGAAGACGTCGAAATTCTGGGCGATGCGCTCCGGGTTGGTCGATTTGGGGATGGCCGAGCGTCCCTGCTGAAGGTGCCAGCGCAGCATCACCTGAGCCGCTGACTTGCCGGTGTCCGCGGCGATCGCCTGCAGGGTCGGGTCGTCCATGACAGAGCGGCGGCCCTCGCCGCCCCAGCCGGGGTAGAAGGTGATGCCGCCGATCGGGCTCCATGCCTGGGTGAGGATTCCGTGGGCGCGGTGATGGGCCTGCAGCGCCGGCTGTGAGAAGTAGGGGTGTAGCTCGACCTGATTGACGGCCGGGACCACGCTGGTCCGCTCCGCGAGGCGGTCGAGGAGGTCCTCGGTGAAGTTGGAGACGCCGATGGCCCGGACCCGCCCGGCGCCGTACAGCTTCTCAAGAGCGCGGTAGGCGGCGACCGTGCGGTCGAAGTACGCGGGCATCGGCTGGTGGAGAATGAGCAGGTCAATGGTGTCGAAGCCGAGCTTGGCGGTCGCCTTGTCGAAGGCGTGGAGCGTCTCGTCGTGACCGTAGTCGGAGGCCCAGATCTTCGTCTCGAGGAAGACGTCCTCGCGGGGTACGCCGGAGCGGCGGATGCCCTCGCCGACCTCGCGCTCATTGCCGTAGGCGGCGGCCGTGTCGACGTGGCGGTAGCCGACGCGCAATGCGGTCTCGACCGCCCCGGCGGTCTCCGCCGAGGGGGACTGGAAGACGCCGAGACCAATAGTCGGCAGCTCGACGTTGTTGTTGAGGGTCAGCAGTGGTGCGCTCATGAGAGCCAGCCTAGGCAGGCCGACAGTCGCCGAACAGGTCCTGGCAGACCCTGTCGGGCTCCAGGAGAGGCTGTTCGCCTGGTCGGTGGCCCGAGCCCGTCAAGGACATGAGGATGTGGAAGGGTCAGATGAGCGTGACCGCCTGGCGGGCGATGGCCAGCTCCTCGTTGGTGGGGAAGACCGTGATCACCACGGAGGACTCGGGCGTGGAGATCGTCACCGGCTCGGAGGCGCGCACGTCGTTGGCCTCGGCGTCGATGCGCACCCCCAGGTAGTCCAGGCGCCGGCACAGCTCGGCCCGCACGCGCGAGTCGTTCTCCCCGATGCCGGCGGTGAAGGTGATGGCGTCCACCCCGCCCATGACGGCGATGTAGGCGCCCACGTACTTCAGCAGGCGGTGGACGTAGACGTCGATGGCGTCCCGGGCGTTCTGGTCGCCGGCATCGACGAGCCTCCACACCTCGCGCATGTCCTGCTGACCGGTCAGGCCCTTCATCCCGGACTCGCGGTTGAACAGGTGGTCGATCTCGTCGATGGACATGCCGGCCACGCGCACCAGGTGGAAGACGGCGGCCGGGTCGATGTCGCCGGTGCGCCCGCCCATGACCAGGCCCTCCAGAGGGGTCAGGCCCATGGAGGTCTCCACGGCCCGGCCGTTCACGACGGCGGACACAGACGCGCCATTGCCCAGGTGCAGGACGATCTGCTTGAGGTCGTCGCGCCCCAGGCGCTTGGAGATCTCGCCGGAGACGAAGTGGTGGCTGGTGCCGTGGGCGCCGTAGCGGCGGATGGAGTAGGTGTCGGCCACCTTGCGGTTCAGGCCGTAGCGGGCCGCCTCCTCGGGCAGGTTCTGGAAGAAGGCGGTGTCGAAGACGGCCACGTGGGGCACGTCCGCCAGGAGCTCGCGCCCCACCTCGATGCCCTTGAGGTGGGCCGGGTTGTGGAGCGGGCCGAGCGGCACGAGCTCCTCGATCCTGGCCACGACGTCGTCGTCGATGAGGGCGGGCCCGGAGAAGTAGTGGCCGCCCTGGACGACGCGGTGGCCCACGGCCACGATATTGGCCTCCGCCAGGCTGGGCCCCTTCTCCTCGAACAGGCGCAGGACCTCGGCCAGCCCGAAGCCGTGGTCCGGCACCGGCTCGGTGATCTCCGTCTTCTCGCCCGCGCGCTTGTGGGTGATGGAGCCGGTCGTGTCACCGATGCGCTCGACGATCCCGGAGGCGAGCGACTCCCCGGAGTCGGGATCGATCAGCTGGTACTTGATGGAGGAGGAGCCGGAGTTGATGACGAGGACGGTCCGGGTGGTCACGGTGGGCCTTTCTGGCTGTTCGACGGAGCCCGCTGAGCGGGCGCGGGGTTGGGCTGGGCGGGCGCCGCGGCGCGGGCGCGAGCCCGGGAGGATCCTCGGGAAAGGCTACCGCGCCGCGGATCGGGAGGCCGGGTCAGCCCTGCGCCTGGACGGCGGTGATGGCGACGGTGTTGATGATGTCCTCCACCAGGGCGCCGCGGGAGAGGTCGTTGACCGGCTTGTTCAGGCCCTGGAGGACCGGGCCGATGGCGATGGCGCCGGACGAGCGCTGGACGGCCTTGTAGCCGATGTTGCCGGACGACAGGTCGGGGAAGATGAGGACGTTGGCCCGGCCCGCCACCGCCGAGTCCGGGGCCTTCTTGGCGGCCACCTCCGGGTCGACGGCGGCGTCGTACTGGATGGGGCCCTCCACGGCGAGCTCGGGGGCCTTGGCCCGCACCATCTCGGTGGCCTCGCGGACCTTGTCCACGTCCGCGCCCTTGCCGGAGGTGCCGGTGGAGAAGGACAGC
>ERZ773035.2803-NODE-2803-length-10918-cov-26.311884_pt1 | contig 10918 bp, 8 predicted proteins | sample MGYA00511487_ERZ773035 | MGnify/ENA primary metagenome ERZ773035 (study PRJEB29015, sample SAMEA2737985) | human oral metagenome | biome: human oral; feature: human-associated habitat; material: dental | place: China | collected 2024 ...
TAGTAGTCGTGTGCGCGTTGGTAGTCGGCGCGGAGCTCCAGGTCGGTATTGAGCCGATCGGTCATCCAGTTCATGACGTGCGCGACCTCCAAGCGGGAGGCTTCCGCGGTGAGCCGGGGGTCGGTCAGGTAGTAGAGGGTGGGAAACGGCGTGCCGTCGGGCAGTCGGGGTGAGGTGGTGACCACACCGGGCACACCATCGGGACAGCGATAGGCTATGGCTATTACACCGCGGGGTTGGCGGCCCAGCTGGGCGGCAATAATAGTAAGGTCGTCGGAAGATACAGGTGATGGGGGTACCGGGGTTACGTCCATGGGGTTCATTGTCTCACGAACCCGCAAATTCCCAACCTCTGTGGCGCAATCCGACCCTATTCGGCGGTGGAATCCTCCGGGGCGAGGGGTTGCAGTGGCAGTTTGTCGTTTTTCGGCGTCGACTGTTCCGGTTCGGGGTTATCAGGAATAGTCAGCGAATCCCATATCGTGGTGTACCAGGCGGGGGTGGTTTCGGTAGCCTGCAGCGTCTCAGTGTGGTTTTTGGTTTCCGCATCGGGGTCAATGATGCGGAACGCAGTCTCCCCCGGTTCGATGACCCCCAGCCGCCGCCTGGCTTGTTCCTTAATATATTCCTTGGAGTGGTATTTTTCCAGGTCGGTTTCGATTTGGGTTTTCCGGTTTTGCAATTCGCTTATCGACGCATCCAGCCGGGCGATTTCCGCCCGCTGCTCCATATAGTTCCGTAGTGGGACGGTAATCATCACCAGCACCATGATGGTGACCGTGACGATAAACAGCAGCGGAACGTATCCGAGGTGCACCCGGGGTAGCCGCAGCTTGGTGGGTTTTTCGGTCTGCACACGGTTTTCGATGGGAACGCTTCGCCGAGTTTTCCTTGCCATAGGTGTTATATGGTAGCCAATAATTCGGCGCAGTCTAGGCAGCCACTCGGTGTCAAACGTCGTGACATTGACTAAATTTTCAGAAACACATTAACGCCGCATCACGTAGCTGGTGATGCGGCGTTAGGGAGATGTGACCCACTAGTTAGAAAGGAATCACAATGCTATTTTAGCCCTTGAACCGAGGGAAAGCGGAACGGCCGGCGTAGACGGCGGCGGTGCCCAGTTCCAGTTCGATGCGCAGCAACCGGTTGTACTTGGCCACCCGCTCGGACCGGGCCGGGGCGCCGGTCTTGATCTGGCCGCAGCCCAGAGCCACAGCGAGGTCAGCAATGGTGGTGTCCTCGGTCTCACCGGAACGGTGCGACATCATGGTGCGGTAGCCGGCACGGTGTGCCAGGTCCACGGCGTCGAAGGTTTCGGTGAGGGTACCGATCTGGTTCACCTTCACCAAGAGGGCGTTGGCTGCCTTCTCCTCGATGCCCTTGGCCAGGCGGGCGGGGTTGGTGACGAAGAAGTCGTCGCCCACGATCTGCACCCGGTCACCAATCTTGGCGGTCAGGTTGGTGTAGCCCTCCCAGTCGTCTTCCTGCAGCGGGTCCTCGATGGAGACGATCGGATAGCTGCTGATGAGGTCTTCATATACCTTCACCATTTCCTCGGCGGTGTGCTCGCCGCCTTCGAAGTGGTACTTGCCATCCTTATAGAATTCGGAGGAGGCAACGTCGAGAGCGAGAGCAATGTCCTTGCCAGGCTCCAGGCCGGCCTTCTTGATGGCCTCAACAATCAGGTCGAGGGCTTCCTTGGTGGAGCCGACGGAGGGAGCGAAGCCGCCCTCGTCACCCAGACCGGTGGACAGGCCCTTGGACTTCACCACGGACTTCAAGGAGTGGTACACCTCGGCGCCCAGGCGAAGAGCCTCAGCGAAGGTTTCGGCACCAATCGGGGCAATCATGAATTCCTGCACATCCACGCCGGAGTCGGCGTGTGCGCCACCGTTGACGATGTTCATCATGGGCACGGGCAGGAGGTGGGCATTCGGGCCACCAATGTAGCGGTAGAGCGGCAGGTTGGAGGACTCGGCGGCTGCCTTGGCCACGGCCATGGACACGCCCAGGATGGCGTTGGCGCCCAACTTGGACTTGTTTTCCGTGCCATCGAGCTCAATCAGGGTTTGATCAATAACCCGCTGGTCGTCGGCTTCGAAGCCGACAATTTTATCGGCAATTTCGTTGTTGACGTGCTTCACGGCCTCTAGGACGCCCTTGCCTTGGTAGCGATCCCCACCGTCCCGAAGTTCGTGTGCCTCGTGAACACCGGTGGATGCACCCGAGGGAACACCGGCGATACCCACGGAGAAGTCATCTAGGTGAACTTCCGCTTCAACGGTGGGGTTACCACGGGAATCCAGGATCTCGCGGGCAAAAACGTGCATGATATCAGCCACAGTGAATCTCCTACCTGTATGAGGTGTGCTGTAAATACAATTTCAAGCGTAAAAATGTTTGGTTGTTTTTGATTCGACCAAAAACTCACGCCACATGTACAATTATGCCAACAAAAACACGCTCATGTGGGTGAGATATAGTGAACATTTACACAAGAGCACGTGATACATCACATTATTCCCCCCAAAAGAGATTTTCACCACAGACCTGGGCGTCGTCAAGCAAGTTAAAACGCTGGCTGCCGCAGCGCATACGACGCCGCAGCGTTACGCACATTCGCTAAATATTCGTCGGAACTATTATACGAGCCTATTGCCTGCTTCCATCCCTCGGCAGTAGCAAGATCACGACCATCACACAGCAGGTTCGCTGCCGCTAGTGCTGCGTCATCAATCTGGTTCGGATCCGCCACCCCGTCACCGTTGGCGTCCCGACCGTATTTTTCCCACGACGTGGGGATAAACTGCATCGGCCCCACCGCCCGATCATATTCCTTATCACCGTCCATCTTGCCCTGGTCCGTGTCTTTAATCTCGGCGAACCCCGGCGAACCATCCAACGGCACCCCAATGATCGCCGGGAGCACATACCCGTTGTCGTCAATCTTGCGGGCATTAAATAATGTACCCGTATAGGTGCCGTGCCGGGTTTCCACATACCCAATGCCCGCCAGGGTTCCCCACGACAGGTGGCATCCCGGCCACGACTGTGCCGCGATCAGCTCCGCATTCCCATACGCCTGCACCGCCGCTTCGCTTATCGACGTGTCTGCCGCAATCGGCGCCGCCCACTCGGCAAGCTGGTTCGAAGTCCTGCCGGCCGCATTCAGGTCGATCTGTGGGACCTCCGCGGCCCGAGCCGGTGGCACATCCCGCGGCACCGGTTTCAGCTCTCGAATCGGTGAGCTGCCCTCCAACAGAGACATGCTCCACCCCACAAACGCCACTACCATGATGACTGCCAGCACCACGCCGCAACCACAACCAGCAACTCTGCGAACTCCACCTATTGAACCCATGGCGACTGATATTACCTAACTTTTCCTTAGGGCAAGCCAGGCTCAGGGTTATCCCCAACCCCGTCCCCTACCGGCACTTACTGCCCCTTACTTCCGTGCCGCCCCTCCGCATGTTTGCCCAATTCCCACAGTCGTTTCTGCTCCGACTGCGGCACCACCGAGGTAGTCCCATCAAATAAATAAGGGGAACGACGTCGCATTTTCCCAATGAAACTCCCCACCACATCACCGAAATCAAACGCACCCCGGCGCGCCGCGATCTCCGCGTGAAACAGCACCTGGAGGAGCACATCCCCTAGCTCCGCCATGAGTTCCGCATCGTCGGCTTGGGTGGTGATGGCCTCGGCCAGCTCGGTGGTTTCCTCCCGCAAATAGGGAAGGAGGGTTTCGTGGGTTTGTTCCCGCTCCCACTCCCCCACCGTGAGGGCGCGGCGCATGATGTTTTGCGCCTGCCAGGTGGGGTCATCCCGGCTAGGGGCCCGAAAAATGCGGGTTGCGGTTTCCTCTGCGGTTTCGGTGGGTTCCATGAGCCGCGGGTCGGTGTCGTCGCTGGTGATAACGAGCCGTGCCACCGGCTGCGACAATGCTGGTGCTGGTAGGGCAGCGAGTTGGTGGTAGTGGTTGCGTGCCGCGGCGGGAATGTCCGGGGTTACTTCCAGGTGGGACGCCCCCACCCCATAAAGATAAGGGATGGCCCCCAAGGGGATCTGGTCGGGCCATCGGGGGTCAACGAGCACAATAATAGTGAGGGCGGTCATGTGTGCCGATTATAATTTCCCCAACTTCCGGCCATGCCCCGCACCGGGTTTGAGTGCCGTACCCCAAGCTCACGGCCATGATTCCGGTTTCCCGGCCAGGCCGTCAAGTGTGAATAGACTTGTGACTGACCGTACATTAGGGTTAATGCGGTGACGGCTAACTCCACTCCCCCACCCCCGACGGCAGATTCGACAGATCCGGCAGGTGTACAGCGTCAACACACTGTGCGGGTCTGGACCCTGGTGGGCATTATTATTGGTTCCACCATTGGCTCCGGGATTTTTGCCCTGCCCCAGAACATTGCGTCTGCGGCCGGGCCGGGCGCCATGTTTATTGGTTGGTTCATTGCCGGGGTGGGCATGTTGTCCATTGCGTTCGTGTTCCAGATTTTGGCGTATCGCAAACCGCATCTTGATTCCGGGGTGTACGCGTATGTGCGGGCCGGGTTGGGTGACTATATTGGGTTTACCGCCGGCTTCGGCTACTGGTTGGGGTCGATCATCGCCCAGGTGGGGTACGCCACCCTGTTTTTCTCCACGTTGGGGCATTACCTGCCCATTTTTGATACGGAACAGCACCGGTGGGCGCAGGCGCTGGCGGTGTCGGCGTTGACGTGGATTATTTTCGGGGTGCTCACCAGGGGAATCAAGCAGGCCAAGATCATGAATGCGATCACGACGGTGGCGAAGTTGGTGCCGATTCTCGCGTTTGTGGTGTTGGTGGCGTTCTTAGGGTTTAGTATTGACACGTTTACCATGGATTTCTGGGGCGAATCCAGCGGGTTGTCGGTGATGGAGCAGGTGCAGGGCATCATGCTGTTCACGGTGTGGGCGTTTATCGGTATCGAGGGGGCGTCCGTGTATTCGAAGCAGGCGCAAACCCGGTCGGATGTGGGCCGGGCCACGGTGTTGGGGTTCACCACGGTGTTGCTGCTGCTAGTTACGGTGTCTACGCTCAGCTATGGTGTGTTGAGCCAGGAAGAGTTGGCGGCGCTGCCGGATAACTCCCTGGCTGCGGTGCTGGAGGCGGTGGTGGGCCCCTGGGGTGGGGCGCTGATCTCGGTTGGATTGTGCCTGTCCATGCTGGGGGCGTACGTGTCGTGGCAGATGTTGTGCGCGGAGCCGCTGGTCATGATGGCATTCGACGGGTTGCTGCCGCGCCGGATTGGGGTAATCAATGCGGCGGGTTCCCCCTGGATGGCGCAGCTGATCTGCACAGTCATCATCCAAGTGTGGATTGTGGTTTTCTATGTGAATGAGACCGCCTACACGTCGATGGTGCAGCTGGCCACGATGCTGTATTTATCCCCCTATATTTTCTCGGCCCTGTATTTGATGCTGTTGGTAGTGCGCGGCCGGGGATTCAACACCGCCGAGCTTGACGACGGCATTCCGCAGGATAAGGCCAATAATCGGCGGCACCTCATTATCGGGCTGATTGCCTTTGTTTATTCCCTGTGGCTGGTGTATGCGGCCGACCCGAAGTATGTGCTGTTGGGGGCGTTAGCAACCTTCCCCAGCATCATCCCGTATGTGTGGTACCGCCACCACCTGAGGCGGCGGATCTTCACCATTTACGAGTGGGGTGTGGTGGTTCTCCTCCTGATTGGAGCGATCATTGCCGCGTGGGGGTTAACGACGGGGACGATTACCCTCTAGGAAACTCACCACGGACCGGCTGCCCGCTGCGGGTTGTTCTTCCTTGGTATGGCCGCCGCGAACATCGACCTTGTCCAGGTTGAACATGGCGGACAGGAAGTCCGCCACCCATTGGATGAGGTCTACGTCCCGCAGTTTCGGGTCGGTGACGGTGGTCCCTGCCTTGGGGATGGACACCTGGATGGCTTTCGCCACCGCCCGGTAGGTGGCGCCGGGGAAGAGTCGCTTCAGCCGCACCTGTTGGGAGTCCAATAATTCCACCGGGTGGATTTTGATCCGATTCCCCTGCACCCCAATGTCGGTAATCCCCGCCTGGCGGGCCAGGTGCCGCAGCCTGGCCACCGCCAGAAGCCGGCTGGCCTCCTGGGGTATGGGACCGTAGCGGTCCTCCATTTCCTCAACGATGAGCCGAATGTCTGTCTCCGAGGTGCTGGCCGCCAGTTTTCGGTACACCTCCAGGCGGAGCCGCTCCGCATGAATATAGGACTCCGGGATGTGGGCGTCGACCGGTAGGTCAATGCGGATTTCTTTCGGGGATTGGTCGGTTCCGTCCACCGGTTTGCCGTCGGCAAGCGCCCGATAGGTGGCCACCGCCTCCCCCACCAGCCGTACGTACAGGTCAAACCCCACGCCGGCAATGTGCCCGGACTGTTGCGCGCCCAGCACGTTGCCCGCGCCCCGCATCTCCAGGTCCTTCATGGCCACCGCCATGCCCGCACCCAAATCATTATTTTGCGCAATCGTGGCCAGGCGGTCGTACGACGTTTCGGTCAGGGTGATCCCCTTCGGGTACAGGAAGTACGCATAACCCCGCGACCGGGAACGCCCCACCCGACCCCGCAGCTGGTGGAGCTGCGACAGGCCCATATGGTGCGCGTTCTCCACAATCAGGGTATTAGCGTTGGCGATATCCAAACCGGTTTCCACAATGGTGGTGCACACCAGCACATCGTATTCCCGATCCCAAAACCCCTGGACCGTGCGCTCCAACACTTCCTCACTCATTTGGCCGTGTGCCACCACAATCCGGGCCTCCGGCACCAGGTTCCGCAGCTCGCGGGCCTTCTTCTCAATATCCGACACCTTATTGTGCACAAAGAACACCTGGCCGTCCCGCAACAATTCGCGTCGAATAGCGGCTGCGATCTGCTTATCCTCCTGCGCCCCCACATACGTCAAAATGGGGTGCCGGTCCTCCGGGGGCGTCAAAATTGTTGACATTTCCCGAATACCCGCCATCGACATTTCCAGCGTGCGGGGAATCGGCGTCGCCGACATGGTGAGCACATCCACATGCGACCGCATGGCCTTAATGTGCTCCTTGTGCTCCACCCCGAACCGTTGCTCCTCATCCACCACCACCAGGCCCAACTGTTTCCACTGCACCCCGGTCTGCAACAGCCGGTGCGTGCCAATCACAATATCCACCGACCCGTCCCGCAGCCCAGACAGAATCTCCTTCGCATCCGACGCCGACGTGAACCGCGACAATCCCCTAATCGTCACCGGGAAACCCGCCATCCGCTCAGCGAACGTTGCTAAATGCTGCTGCGCCAATAATGTGGTGGGCACCAACACCGCCACCTGCTTGCCGTCCTGCACCGCCTTGAACGCGGCCCGCACCGCCACCTCAGTTTTGCCGTAGCCCACATCCCCCACGATCACCCGGTCCATGGGCACCGGCTGCTCCATGTCCTGTTTCACCGCCGCAATCGCCGCCATCTGGTCCTCGGTTTCCACGAACGGAAAATTATCTTCCAGCTCCTGCTGCCACGGCGAATCTGGGGCAAATGCGTGGCCGGGGGCGGTCGCCCGCTTCGCATACAGCTCCACCAGTTCGCTGGCGATCTCCCGCACCGCCGCCCGCGCCTTCTTCTTGGTGTTCTTCCAATCCGAACCACCCATCTTCGACAGGGTGGGTTTCTCGCCACCCACATAGCGGGACAGCAAATCCAAACTATCCATAGGAACATATAATTGATCGGCAGGTTGGCCGCGGCGGGCCGGCGCATACTCCAACACAATATATTCCCGCCGGGAGGTTTCATCCCCCATCGTGATCGTACGTTCCGTCATGCGCACAAACCGGCCAATACCATGGGTTTCGTGCACCACATAGTCCCCGCTCTTCAACGCCAGCGGGTCCACCCGGTGCCGCCGGCGGGCCTGTCGACGCTTCGCCCCGGCAATATCCCCCACCCGGTTACCGGTCACATCAGTTTCCGTCACCACCACCAGCGGCAACGCCTCCGACCCCGGCAACTTTCGCACCTTCGGAAACACCAACCCCGCGTGGCTGAGTGCCTGATACAAGGTCACCTCCCCGGGTTGCGGCTCGGCGCCGGGCTGCGCCACCTTCGCCGCAATGCCCTGCTCCCGAAACCGATCGGCCATGCGTTTGGTCGCACCCGGGGCGGGGGCAATAAACGCCGCCCGGCCGCCGGCCATGGTGTGCGCCAACAGCAGCGACATCATTTCCCCAATCTGGGAAAGATCACTTCGGGGTGTGGGGCCCGGCTCGAACTCCAGCGGCAGCGCATCCTCCCCACCCATGCCCGGCGGGGTGACCGACCACCACGACTGGCCGGCCTTCGTCGCCCCCACCACCAGCGAATCGTAGGAGCGGTACGAGGATGCCGACAGGTCCAGATCCCGGGAATCCACCGGTCCCGCCGCCCCCATGGCGGCTGCCTCCCAACCTGCGGCCAAAAACTCCGCATCCGTGGCCTGCAAATCTGCGATCCGGGTGCGGATTTTCTCCGGGTGCACCGCCACCACGTGGGTTCCCGCCGGCATGAGCTCCGGCAGGGTGCGCATGGGGGTGGCGGTCAGGTCGGCCAGCACCGGGATGAGGGCCTCCATGCCGTCGGCGGGAATCCGGTCGGCAACCTTGGTTAAAAGCTCCTGCAAGGTGGGGTTTTCCCGGTGGGCCACCGCCAGTTCGGCGGCACGGCCGGCCACGTCGTCGGTGATGAGCAGCTCCCGCGCCGGGTAGACGTCCACGGTGGGATAGTCCAGGTCGGGGAAGGCCCGCTGGTCGGCGACGCTAAACGCCCGCAGGTCGGTGAGTTCGTCGCCCCAGAATTCGGCCCGGATGGGGTGCTCGCCGGTGGTGGGAAATATGTCGATGATGCCGCCGCGGGTGGCGAATTCGCCGCGCCGGGCCACGAGGTCAACGTGTTTGTAGGCTTTGAACACCAGGTGGCGGGTGAGGTCGGCGAAATCGTAGTCGTGGCCGACGGTGAGGGTGAGTGGGTCGCGGCCGGGGGTGGTTTCGAGTATGGGTTGGCACACGCCCCGGGCGGCGGTCACCACGATGCGCAGGTTTGCGAGGTTGTGGAGGATTTTTGCGCGGGTGCCGGCCACGTCGGCGGCGGGTGAGAGTCGCTCGTGGGGCAGGGTTTCCCAGGCTGGGAACCAGGCAACCTGGTCGCCCCACATTGCTTTGAGTTCGGCGGTGAGGTCTTCGGCTTCGCGGCCGGTGGCGGTGACTACCAGGAGGGGGGTGTGGTTGGCCAGCGCGCCGATGGCCCAGGGTCGGGCTTGGTCGATGGTGGCGATGCTCAGGGTGGGGTCACCAACGTGGCTGATGAGTCCTTTGAGTTTGGGGTCGGTGGCGGCGGTTTTCAGCAGTCCGGAAAGCATGGCTGGGGTGGTGGCTGTGGTTGGGGCGGCAGGCTGGGTACTCACGGTTGGTTGGTGCTCCTACTTGGTGGTGTTGTTGGTGCTGGTGGGACCGACGGCTTCGGAGTTCACGCTGGTGGGGCTCGCGGCGTCAGCGGCGCCGGGGGTGCCTGCGCTGGCGTTGGACTGTGGGGGTTTGTCGGAGCCAAGCCGAAGCGGCGGGGCATCAATGCTGGTGAGGCGGGGGTTGTTCTCCATGCCGCCCAGGCCTTTCCAGCACAGGTTTACGATGTGGGCGGCCACGGTTTCCTTGCTGAAGGCATCGTCGTTTTCGCGCTGGTCGAGCCACCATTGGGCGGTCATGGACACCATGCCGACAAGGGCCTGACCATACAGTATGGCGGTGTCGGGGTCGAGGCCGGAGCGGGTGAAGGCGTGCCCGAGAAGGTGAGAGACCTGGGCTACGGCGTCGTTCAGCAGGGTGGAGTAGCCGCGACCCACGCCGGGTTGGGTATCGCGGACCAATATTTGAAAACCGTCGGTTTCGTCCTCCACATATGTGAGCAGCGCGATGACGGCCTGTTCGACGCGGGCGCGGGATCTTCCGGTGCGGAGCGCCTCGGTAATGGTGTGCTCCAGGCGGGTCATTTCGCGGTCGATCACCACCGCGTACAGGCCCTCTTTGCCACCAAAGTGTTCATACACAACAGGTTTGGAAACCCCTGCTCGCATGGCTATTTCTTCCACACTGGTGCCTTCGAAACCACGTTCTGCAAAGAGGCTGCGCCCAATGGCAATGAGTTGTTCTCGCCGCTGTTTTCCGGTCATGCGTTGCCGTACCATGCTTTTAGACTACGTGGTACCCCGCAAATTTAGCGATTTGATTTTTCGGGTGGTTTTTCGTGTATGATATTCATCATCGCATCACGCGGTAATGGCCTATGGTGTAATTGGCAACACAGCGGTTTTTGGTACCGCCATTCTAGGTTCGAGTCCTGGTAGGCCAGCGGTTCCCGTCAGCTTCGGCTGGCGGTTTTTGCTTTTCTTGCTTTACGACGCCCACCTCACGGCAGGTGGGCATTTCTTTAGTTCGTTGGTTATTGGGAGGTGCCCACAATGGCCACGAGGGTTATTTGGTGCCGTATTCTGATTTCGATCACGTTCTTCACCGCAAGACCGACCTGGGCGCACACCCGACGGGCCATTTCTTCGGACAGGCGTGGGGCACCCGGCACCAGGTATTCGTCCTGGGGAATCACCGGGCCATTATTCAGGTTTATGAGGAAATCAATGGAGTAGGTGCCGTCGGGGTGACGTTTACTCCGCTCCACCCGGCCAATGGACACCTCCGTGTCGGGGTGTCCTTCGCTCGCAAATGCATGCTCTAGCGCATCAATGAATTCGTTTAAATCGGTGGTCAGGTCGGTGGTTAACAGTTTGCTGTTCTTATTAGTATTCATGCACAATCCTCCTAATCCACCTAAAAATACACCACCTAACCACCCAGGGAGCG
>ERZ773035.2804-NODE-2804-length-10918-cov-4.111663_pt1 | contig 10918 bp, 9 predicted proteins | sample MGYA00511487_ERZ773035 | MGnify/ENA primary metagenome ERZ773035 (study PRJEB29015, sample SAMEA2737985) | human oral metagenome | biome: human oral; feature: human-associated habitat; material: dental | place: China | collected 2024 ...
CAGCTGGACTTTGGATGTCATACTGGCTTGAGAAGCGTCGAATAAGCTGCTGACTGTGGAAGTGTTCAGGCTCAACGGCAGCACCGATGAGAGCTTCCATCAGTGTTTCCATAATCTTATAGCCTGATAACTCAACGTCGAGGACTGCTTTGCTGCGGTAAATCCTATCCACAGAGACCTCTGTACAGTGTTTGTAAGCCTGTCGGGGAAGCTCGGAAATATTCTTGATGAGCGATCCTTCGAAGGTTCCATTGAGTATCTCCTCTTCGTGTTCTACAAAGACATTGACACATTCTGCCTCCAATAATCCTACGGCACAGGCACGGAAGTAAACAACTTGTTCGTTTTGATCGGTCACACCCTCGTCTTCTATGCGCTTTCTAATGCTCTTTCTGGTTTCTTCATCGAAGAAGCCAAGGAGCAAATCGGCTGTCTCTTCAAACGAAAGAAGCTTGAGTTTGTGAGAGTCTTCGATATCCATAATCTCGTAACAGATATCGTCTGCAGCCTCCATAAGATAGGTCAACGGATGACGAACATAACAGATACCAGCCTCAGAGCTATCCTTTTGAATGATACCTAATTCGTCAGCAATCTTCTTATAGGTTTCTTCTTCTGTAGCAAAGAAGCCAAACTTGCCGTGTTTGCTGGCATAAGTGGAACTGAAAGGATACTTTACGATACTCGCTAAAGTGCTATAAGTCATTACGAATCCACCTTCTCTTCGGCCTAAGAAACGATGGGTCAGCAAGCGGAAAGCATTGGCATTGCCCTCAAAATGAGTAATATCTTCCCAGAAGTGTGGGCTAACTTTCTTCTTCAAGCTAATCCCTGGACCTTCTGTAAAGAATGCCTGCATCGCCTTTTCGCCACTATGCCCGAAGGGAGGATTACCCATGTCGTGTGCATAACAAGCTGTCTGTACGATGGTTCCAATCTCTTCAAAGAGCGTACCACGCAACTCTGGGTGTATTTCGATGAGTCTTCTTGCAACGTCATCACCCAAAGATTTACCCAAGGAAGCCACCTCCAAAGAATGAGTTAGGCGGTTGTGCACAAAGACACTGCCTGGAAGCGGGAAGACTTGAGTTTTGTTCTGCAGTCGTCGGAACGGTGCAGAATAAATCAATCTATCGCTGTCACGCTTAAATTCAGAGCGGTCATCGTGTCGAAGGGCGTGACGCTCTTCCTGTCCGAGACGCTTGTTGGATATGAGTTGTTGCCAGTTCATTGTGGGAGTTGTTGGGTGTTGGGTGTTGGGTGTTGAATGTTGGGTGTTGATGAAATGAGGTGTTGATAAGTTGGGGGTGAAAGCTACACACAAAGGTAATGTTTATTGGGTGTTGGGTGTTGAATGTTGGGTGTTGATGAATTCTGTTGATGATTAGTTGGGGTGTTTAAAGCTACACACAAAAGTAATTAAAATTGGCTAAAAACAAGTTTTTTACTTCATAAAATGTATGAATGTGGCTTTAAATGCTTAATTTTGTACCTTATTATATGGCAATGATACAGATAAAAGTAATTAATAAAGGGCATCAGCAGCTTCCTGCTTATGCTACTTCACAGAGTGCGGGGATGGACCTTCGCGCTAATATCGATGCACCTATCGTACTGCAACCCATGGAGAGAAGACTCATTCCAACAGGTCTTCATATCGCACTTCCTGTAGGTTTTGAAGCACAGGTGCGCCCTCGTAGCGGTCTTGCTTTGAAGCATGGACTAACTGTTCTCAACTCTCCTGGTACGATTGATGCTGACTATCGTGGTGAAATCATGGTACTACTCATTAACTTCTCAGATGAACCTTTTACCATCAATGATGGTGAACGCATTGCGCAGATGGTCATTGCACGTCACGAACAAGCAGAGTTTGTTGAGGTAGAAGAACTCGATGAGACCGAACGTGGTGAAGGTGGATATGGTCATACGGGCGTGAAGTAAAGACAAAGAAAGAAACGATAAATGTTCAATAACGTTATATTGAAAGTTACAAAGATGCGCCGTACCCTCCTTGCTCTTGCTTTGTTGGGTGGTTCTTTGGCGATGTATGCAGATCGAAAGGATAGCCTTCAAAGCTATAATTACTTCTTCCTTGAAGCCATTCGACAGCAGGATATGGGCAACCTTACGGCTGCTTTCGACCTTCTGTGCCATGCACGTGACCTCAATCCACAAGCTCCAGAGGTTTATTATCAGTTAGCTGCTTTTTATGTGGATATGAAGAAGGATGCTGTGGCATGTGAATACTTCGAGAAGGCAGCAAGTCTTGACCCCGAAAACTCAGCTTATCAAGAGAAATTAGGAAAGCTTTATGTGTCACAGAAAGACTATCCTAATGCGATAAAAGCCTTCGAACGCCTTTATGAATCCAATAAAACGCGTTCTGATGTACTGCAAATTCTCTATCAACTCTACGGTTCCCAGAATGATTACAAGATGATGATTAAATGCTTGGAACGTCTGGAAACACTGGAAGGAACCAATGAGCAGATTTCACTTAGTAAGATGCAAATCTACGAACAGATGGGAGAAAAGCGCAAGGAGTATGACGAATTGAAGTCACTTGTTGATAGTCATCCGCTCGATCTCAACTATCGTGTGATGTTCGGAAACTGGCTTTTGCAGAATGGAAAGAAGAAGGAAGCACTTCAAAAGTATCGTGATGTACTGAAAGAAGACCCTGATAACTCGCTTGCCAAGCTTTCCATGATGGATTATTATAATAATATTGGAGACAAGGCTACTGTAAAAACAATCCTACAGGAACTGTTGCAATCGCCAAAAACAGAAAAGGAAGCGAAGTTAGAGTTACTCCGTCAGGTCATTACAAGCAGTCAGAAGGATAATAATCCTGACAGTACTGAGGTGATGAGGCTCTTCTCTGTGGCCTTAGCTGTTCCTCAAGAAGATGCCGATATCTATATGCTTAAAGCCGCATATATGACACTTCGCAAGCAACCAAAGGCTGCAGTCAATCGTGTTTATGAGCAAGCTCTTGAGGTAGAACCTGATAACTCGCGTGCAAGAATTGCCTTGATTCAGAATATTTGGGACTCGAAAGATTACGATAAGATTATTTCTCTTTGCCGACCAGCCATAGAATACAACCCAGATGAGATGGCATTCTATTATTTCCAAGGTATGGCTCAGTTCCAAAAGCACGATAGTGACGCGGCACTGGAGACCTTCCGCAAGGGAGTTGGGCAGATAAAGCCAGACTGTGATCCAGGTATTGTGTCAGACTTCTACGGTATCATGGGTGATATCCTGCATGAGAAAGGACTCAATAAAGAAGCTTTTCAAGCCTATGACAGCTGTTTGCAGTGGAAAGCAGACAATGTGGCTGCATTGAACAACTATGCCTATTACCTCAGTGAGGCGAACGAAAACCTCACAAAGGCAGAGCAGATGAGCTATAAGACTATTAAGGCTGAGCCAAATAATAGCACTTATCTCGACACCTATGCATGGATACTTTTCCAGCAAAAGCGCTACGAAGAGGCAAAGATTTATATCGAACAAGCGATTCGTAATGACTCTACACTGAGCAACGTAGTCAAGGAACACGCTGGTGATATCTATGCGCAGACAGGCGATATAGAGAAAGCTCTTGAGTTCTGGAGGAAAGCTCTCGAAGGAAATAAGGAGAATGCGACATTGAGAAAGAAGATAGAACTAAAGAAATACATAGCAGAATGAAAAAAACTAAGATATTACTTGTAAGTATGACTGCCCTGCTGTTGGCATCATGTGGTACAAAGAAAGCTGTGATTCAACAGAAACCTGTGCAGGATAACAAGGTTGCACAGCAGACAGCACCTGCTACAAAGGATAGCAAGATGCAGAGTGTTGTTGTCATGCAGCGTGTTGCAGACAATGCACTTTACCAAAAGAACCTTGTTTCAAATCTTACTTTTACGCTCAACGATGGGCATAAAGATATTACCGTACCAGGTATTCTGCGTATGCGTAAAGATGAGGTTATCCGTCTACAGTTGCTGATTCCAATTCTTCGTAGTGAGGTGGGACGTATCGAGTTTGCGAAGGATTATGTCCTCTTCATCGATCGTATCCATAAGCAGTATGTAAAGGCAAGCTACGATGAGGTTGGATTCTTGCGTGATAATGGAATCAACTTCTATTCACTCCAGTCACTTTTCTGGAATCAAGTGTTTATCCCTCGTCAGCAAAAGGTGAGCGAGGCAGACCTCTCACAGTTTGCTGTTGATGAGAGTAAAGCGCAGTCAGAAGGCTCAACCCTGATAAGTCTTAAAGACGGAAAGATGGATTATAAGTGGTCAATTAATCCTAAGAGCAATCAGATTGTCCTAACAACTGTTACTTATAATAGCAATACGCATGGTTCTTCAAAGCTCTCATGGAGTTATGATGACTTTAAAGCGTTTGGCTCAAAACTCTTCCCTGCAAGTCAGCTGTTGACAATCAATACACCAAAGTTCGGACAGAAGCCTGCAAAGACACTTAAGGCAAGCTTCGATCTTGAGAGCTTCAGCGATGCCAGCGATTGGGAAGTTTTTACCACACCATCTGATAAGTATACAAAAGTAAGCGTAGAGGATATCCTCGGCAAACTAATGAACTTTTAAATGAAACGTCTTTCTTTATTATTCCTATTGTCAATCATGTGTATGCTGAGTGTTTCTGCGCAGCATTCACGTAAGCATAGAAAACAGCAAAAAACAGCTGTGGCTCAAGCCGTTGAACCCCAAACTACCGTAAAAGGTAAGGGTAAGAAAGCTGTAAATGCGATTAATAACAACCACGCTGTAGCACCTGCTACTCCTGTAAAAGGTCAGAAGCCAATAGTTGAGAAACTGCAAACTCAACCCCAACCGAAGGGCAAACAGCAGCAGGATAAGTTGCAACACCAGCAACAACTCAAGGGACAGCAACCTCAAGTGAAGGGACAACAACCTCAACTCAAGGGTCAACCTGCTCAAGTGAAAGGTCAGCAAGTTGTCCGTGGTAAGGGTGCTGTACGCAACGCTCATGTTGGTAAGAAGGGTGCAAAGGGTCCTGCATATGTGACGACAGAGGAAATCAAAGGTTTACAACAGCAAAACTTGAAGTTGCAAAAAGAGATTTCAGAGCACGAAGAGGAAATGAAAGTAAAGCAGAAGGACGTTGACGACCGTCTGCAGAAGATTGTACGCCTTGATACTGAAATCGGTCAGCACCAAAGAACAATTGATACAATCGCCACAGATATCAAAGGATTGGATTCGAATATCGGTATTCTGAAAGGTCAGTTAGCTTCTCTTGAGTCACAGTTGGGTGAACGTCGTGCTCGTTTCATCCGTTCTATGCGTTACATGGCACGTCATCGTAGTATTCAAGACAAACTGATGTTCGTTTTCTCGGCAAAGAACTTGACACAGATGTATCGTCGTCTTCGTTTTGTACGTGAGTATGCTGCCTATCAGCGTGCGCAGGGTGAACAGCTCAAGGCAAAGCAGATGCAGGTAGATGAGAAGCATACACAGCTGAAACAGGTACGTGTCAATAAGAGTAATCTTCTCTATAAAGACCGTCAGGTACATGCTCAGATGGAGCGTAAGCGTGTTGAACAGCAGACGGTTGTAAACTCTCTGCAAAACGACCAGAAGGTGTTGCAGGGTGTTATCGCACAGCGTCGTCAACAGCAACAGGCTCTGAATGCGCAGATTGACCGACTTATTCAGATTGAAATACAGAAGGCGCGCGAACGTGCTATTGCAGAAGCAAAGGCGCAGGCTGCCGCTCGTGCCGCTGCTGCTAAGAAGCGTGCAGAAGAATTGGCACGTAAGAAAGCCGCTGCAGAGGCTGCCGCCCGAGAGAATGCGCGCCGTATTGCAGAGGCGAAAGAGCGTGAAGCAAAGGCAAAGGCTGCCGCTCGTGCTGCTGCTGAGGCTGCCGAGAAGGCTCGTCAGGAAGCCGCTGCTCGTGCTGCTGCAGCCAGAGCTGCTGCAGAAAAGGCACGTCAAGAGGCTTTGCAGAAGGAGCGTGCTGCTGCTCGTGAGCGTGCTATTCGTAAGGCAGAAGAGCAGGAAGCTGCTGCTAAGGCAGCACAAGAAAAGGCTGAGGCTCGTGCTGCTGCCGAGCAGGCTCGTGCCGACCAGATGGCGCGTGAGGCTGAAGCAAATCGTGTGGCTGCCGAACGCAAGGCTGATGCCGACCGTGAACGTGCTGCTCGTGAGGCTGAAGCTGCAAGAGCTTCTGCTGCTGAAAACAATGATATGCTTAGCTCAGCCGACCGTGCAATAACGGGTAATTTCGCTAATAACCGTGGTAGATTACCAATGCCATTGTCGGGTCAGATAGTTAGCCACTTTGGTCAGTACAATGTGGCTGGTATGTCAAATATTCGCTTGAACAATGATGGTATCAACATCAAGGGTGCTCCTGGCAGTGCTGTTCGCAGTGTCTTTATGGGCGAGGTGAGCGGTATCTTCATGGCAGGCGGTATGAGTGTCGTGATGATTCGTCATGGTATTTATATCACTGTTTATGCTAATTTGGGTTCTGTCGGTGTCAGCAAGGGACAGAAGGTTGGTACGGGACAGACCATCGGAACCGTTGGTAGGACTGGTATTCTTCAGTTCCAGTTGCGTAAGGAGACTGCTAAGTTGAATCCAGAGCAGTGGTTGCGTTAATAAGCATCCTATCTTATATATTAATAATGTGGGCTTATTGAGTTGAAAGTGACGATAATTCGCTTCGTGTTTTAGCGTCTCTCCAAGTTTAATAAGTACGTTATAACTAAATTATCTTCATGAGAAGGAATATTTCTTTTCATGAAGATAATTTGTGATGTATAAAATTACTGAGTGTATATTACTTATTTCTCTTCCTATCCAGTTTGATAAGCAATAAGCCTATAGCTGTCCAAATAAGTTCACGGATACGGACAAGTAGAGCAACAAAAATACCCGCTTCGAGCGTGAGTCCTAAGCCTTTAACAGACATAAGGAAACCTCCTTCACGACCACCTAATTGTAGCGGTATGAAGAAGAGCATATTAGCAAAGAGAGAGGTGAACGCAAGGATGAGAATGCAATCAAAGTAATTGACAGAAGGTAGCAATACCAAAAGGATGAAGAATATCTCTAAAGCACTACAAATTCTGCAAGATAATTCGAGTAGAACAACGGTGAGAAAGGTACGTGGGTTTTGGTTGTGCAATGATGCTATCTGTGTGTCAATTCTGTCAAGTTCTTCCTTATGATTGGCAACAAAAGGTTCTGCCCATTTCTTAACAAAAGGAATGTGGCGAACAAGGTTCATTACGCGGACTGCCAATCCTTTTTTATAACCAGTGAGGAAGAACCAAATTGCAGATACGCAGAAAGCAAAGACGATAGCTAACATCGTGCCCATCAGGAGGTTGACTGGTTGTGTGAAGATATAAAGGAAGATGGATATAAGCCAAAACCAGAAATGACTAAAGATGTGTGTCATAGCATAAAGGACGACAGAAGATGTAGCACGTTCTGCTCCAATCTTCGGTGTCAGCTCCATGATACGATACGGTTCGCCACCCATTAGTCCTCCAGGAGTTGCATAGTTAAGTGCAAAGCCTGATACAGTAACCTTATAAAGCCAGAAGAATGATACTTTCTTCCGTTCCTTAGCATCTTGTGTCTGACTACGTATAATTGTAAACCAAGCTGCAGTATTAAAGATGTATAAGAATACCCATAGTACAACTACTGCAAAGAACCAGTAGCCTGCATGCTGTATTTGCTGCCATGCATCAGCAAAGTCAAGGTTGTACACCATAATACAGAGTGCAACCAAGCCAAAAGTGAAGAAGATGTTCTGAAACTTTTTGTTCATAAGTCTTCTTATTTATATTTGTCGTAAGGAATGGAGGAAGACACGCTTAGTGTGTCTCCTTCGTATTACGGTTTTCACCATTGTTTGGTATGCGATCCTCACGCTTACGTGGAATAGCAAAGCGCACCTTGTCGCTTTCGTCTCTTCTTTCCTTGTAAAGCTTTGGAAGTGGATTGCCCATTGGTGCATCATATTCTGCACGATTGCGGAAGATGTCAATAGCAAGATAGATTGCATGACGGAATGGTAGTTCGTCAACATTACCCTTTCCTGCTAATGAAAGGCTATTAGGAATTTCTGCAGAGGTGCGAACGAGTGGCAATCCTGCTGTGTAAATGATACCATGAGACACAGAAAGCGTACGGAAAGGAGCAAGTCCTTGTTCGTAATACATTGCTAAAATGCCATCAAAATGTTCTGTGTAATTGCAGCCAAAGAACGTATCGGCAGGATAAGGACCAAAGGCTTGTATGCCATTCTCAACAAGTTCGTCAATAGCTGGCAAGATTATCTCATGCTCTTCAGAGCCTAACAAACCATTGTCGCCAGCCTTAGGATTCAGTCCAAGTATTGCTATGCGTGGACAAGAAAGGCGGAAGTCGCGACGAAGACTCTTAAAGAGTGCACTTGCATTGTTAACAATACTTGCCTTTGATATTGATTCTGCTACTTGGCGCAGTGGGAGATTACGTGTAGCAAGGGCAACTCGCAGTCCATCGTTTATCAAGATTGACAAGCCTTGCTCCTCTGATTCCATGTGATCTTCAATGTAACGGCTCTGACCACTGAAGTGAAAGTGCTCATTATTGTCAATAGGAGCTGTAACGAGAACGTCAAATAGTCCTTGGCGATAGTCCTCTAAGGCCTTGTCTACAGCACGCAAGCCAGCAATACCAGACTCCTCTGAGGCAACGCCTAAATCAACCTTAATTTCGTCATCAAATACAGGGAGCAGGTTGAGTCGTCCGTTCTGTGCTTCTGATGCATCTTTGATGATAGTGAAGTTAGCTTCTATGTCAAGTGCATTACGATGATAGGTGGCTACTTTAGGCGAACCATAGATGATAGGCGTACAAAGCTCCAGCATCTCTGGTTCGGCAAAGGTCTTAAAGATAAGCTCATATCCAATGCCGTTGGTATCTCCGTGTGTGATTGCTACGCGGACTCTTTTATTATCGTTCATATACTTATATCTTGTATTGTTTTGTTATATTCAGTTTCCTATTGGCTCTCTGTGTGTAGTCTGTTAGTCTTTTTGCGTTCTTATTTTTTACCTTTTTACTCTTTCCCTCTACCTCTTTCTTCTTCTATCTTCTTTGCTGTTGAGAGCAGACCGCAGGCTGCAAAGATATCCTGTCCACGACTGGCACGGATAGTTGTGAAGACTCCATGTTGTGTTAGATAGTTTCTGAATTTCTCCATTCTGTGGTCATCAACACCCTGCAATGGGATATTAGGGATAGGATGGAAGCGAATAAGATTCATTCGGCAGTCCAATCCTTTGAGTAGTTGTACGATAGCCTTGGCATGTTCCTCGCTGTCGTTGAAATCCTTGAAGACAATATATTCGAATGACAGACGGCGCTGATGAGAGAAGTCGTAATTGCTGAGTAATTCGATAATACTATCAATAGACATTCCTTTTTCCGCTGGCATCAACTCCGAACGTTGCTCGTGTAAAGGGGTGTGCATACTGATAGCAACATGGCAGTCACTCTCATCAAGGAATCGTTTTAGCTTTCCTTTGACACCCACACTGCTTACTGTGATTCGCTTTGGTGACCATCCGTAACCAAAGTCAGCAGTCATAATCTCTGTGGTGCGCAGTACGTTGTCAAGGTTATCCATTGGCTCACCCTGACCCATGAAGACGATATTCGTCAATTTATCACGTTCTGGGAGGGAATAAATCTGATTAAGAATATCTGTAGCTGAAAGACTACCTTCGAAACCCTGCTTTCCTGTCTGGCAGAAGAGGCAGTTCATCTTACATCCTACTTGTGAAGAAACACAGAGCGTGGCACGGTCTTCGTCTGGTATATATACCGTTTCAACAAACTTACCGCTGTCAGTAGGGAAGAGATATTTGATAGTTCCGTCTTTAGAATGTTGTGCATCAATAGGTTCCTTACAACCAATAGCATATTCAGCAGCGAGTTTCTCTCTGTTTGATTTTGAGATGTTCGTCATCTCATCAATACTTTTCACATGCTGTGTATAGAGCCATTTGGCTATCTGTCCGCCTGTAAAAGCTGGCATTCCGAGCGACTTGGCAACCTCTTTCAACTCTCCAAGTGTCATTCCCAACAAATACTTCTTTGCACTTTCCATTCTCGTTCTCAATGTTTTGTTGCTGCAAAGATAACGAAAAAATAGCTAATATTAGTGTTTTCCTTTCTTTTTTGCCACACTTCGATAATATGGAGTGGTAAAGTCTACTAAAGTAAGAAGAGATTTATCACGTATTATACAATAGTTTTTTTGATTTCATTTTCCTGTCATTTTTAACATTTAGCGTAAGTGTATTGTAAATCAACCGTTTATGTATCAACCTTGGATGACAGAAGTGACAGGAAAGGTTGTGTTGAGAAAAATTGCTTTTCTGGCTCTTCTAAGATATGGAGTGATAAACTAAAGCCCTTACATGATAAGGCGCACAGAGAAAAGAGGGGACGGAGCTAAAAGCAAGATAATTGAGGTGCTGACGGTACACAGAGCGACAGAGCTGAGCGTACAGATTCTTGACAGCGTTTGGGATAAATGTTATTCATGTACCATATGGACGAAAGCTCTAATAAAACTCGCAAATAACCTCCGAGTGCTTTGCTCATCAACGGTGCCTCCTTGATTTTCATTGCTTTGTTTTTAAATCCTCCGCTTTTATCTCTGTTAAAATTCTAAACACAAGAGTCAGGCCTTATCACTCCTTCTTTCAAAAGATTTTTTCTGCGGATTAATCCAAGTTTCTCCGTCCGATGATGAAAGCGGGAGTATTTTCAAGAGGACTCCTATAGAGGTGTTTTTTTAATACTATCTTGATAAAAATGGTAATCCGTAATACTTTGTCCTCCAAAATCTC
>ERZ773035.2806-NODE-2806-length-10912-cov-6.813576_pt1 | contig 10912 bp, 8 predicted proteins | sample MGYA00511487_ERZ773035 | MGnify/ENA primary metagenome ERZ773035 (study PRJEB29015, sample SAMEA2737985) | human oral metagenome | biome: human oral; feature: human-associated habitat; material: dental | place: China | collected 2024 ...
CAAAATAGATAAAATTTTGTATAAGTGAAAGTTAATCCTCATCGTTATATAATCGCGGCACTTTCGGGGAAATAAAACGAGTTGTCGCTTTAGGTTTTGCTTAAAAGCTAAAGCTCTTTACAGGCTAGTGTTTTAAGGCTGAAGGATCAAATTTGAAAATGAAAAAATTCTTTGCGCTCTTGCTTGGCATTCTTTTGGCTTCTTTTATTAATTTTTACTACGATAGATCATCTAAACCAAGTCATTTCGTCGTTACCCCCGATACTAAAATAGATCCCAACTCCGAGCTTGCTAAATATGTAACGCAAGAGGAAATAGACGATTTTGCTTTCCGCTATTGGGATATAGACGAATACGATGAGGCGAACGCTACTTTAAACGACTTGAGAAATCTTTTGCGTCTTAAGAATACCGATAAAATTTTAGATTATATGAAACAAAATAATCTTAGCGCTAATCTTAGGATGAAGGCTAATACAACGCCTCTGATGTATGCATGCTTTTACAATGATGTAAATACCGCAAAAGAGCTTGTAAAAGAAGGAGCGGATATTAATGCTACAGATAAATTTAAGCTTACTCCGATAGCTTATGCTATTGAAAATAACTCTACTAAAGCGGTAAAATTTTTGTTGAGTAAGAAAGTGCATTTTGATAGTAAAGCACTAATACAAAGATATTTGCAATCGCCTCAGCATGATATGATAAAACATATAACAATAAACGGAGATAATATATTTGTAGAATATGAATCAAAGTATGGAGCAAGAGAGAAAGGGTCAAAAGATGGCGTACATCCTTTTATATATGTTACTTTTTATGGTCTTACGGAAATTTTACAAATGCTTCTTGATGAAGGATACAGATACAATGATTATGAATTATCTCATGATCTAACATATATGCCCGATTATAAACCCACATTGGAAATTCTTTTAAAATACAATGCCCCGAAGCAGCCCTCTAATGAGGAGCTTAAAGAGGCATATAATAAGTGCTATCAGGCACATAAAGAGGTAATAGAAGACAAATTTAAATATATTGATGCGATGAATGAGGGTATAGATAGGGTTAAAGAAAAGAGAATTACGGACAAATATATAAAAAACTTCAGCGATAGTAGAGTTGAGATAGAACGAAAACTGATTCAAGAAGGTATCATCGTAAGAAAACCGATTCCGCTTGATCCTGATGAGATGAAAGAATATTATACGCAGCTTGCGATATATGAAAAATATTGCCCTATTAAGAATTTTAAATTTGAAGAGCTTAAGAGCTATAATGATCTTTGGGCATTTGAAAAAAGAGAACCGGATGAAAATGAAACGTTTATGGATGTTAAGAGCTATATAGAATGGTCAAACAAGATAAAGATAAATAAAGAGATACGAGATTTTAAATTTCGTCATCTTGACAGCGTATTTCTGGTCGATAAAAACATGACTCAAAAAGAATACCTTCTTTTTAAATTAAAAAACGTACCGACGGAAACGCAGGCCGAAGATATAAAATATATATTAAAAAGATATGAACCGGCGAGCAAAAACGGTGGCTTGGTAAGATAAAGCTATATTAAAGAAAGGGGTTTAAATTTAGACTTTATCAGTGCGGTTTACTTTTTATGTTTTGAAGCTCAAACACAATGTAAGCCGCAAAATAGATAAAATTTTGTATAAGTGAAAGTTAATCCTCATCGTTATATAATCGTAGCACTTTCGGGGAATAAAACGAGTTGTCGCTTTAAGTTTTGTTTAAAAGCTAAAGCTCTTTACAGGCTAGTGTTTTAAGGCTAAAGGATCAAATTTGAAGACCTTTTTGAAGACCTTGCTTAAAATCATAAAAAACATCTTTAAAGGTATATTTTATATAGTTGTTTTTATAGGTCTTTTTGCCTTGGCGCTCAAAGTTCAGACCGGCAGATTTAAATCAACCTCCCATCACTATACCGTCACTGCAAATACCAAAGTAGATCCTAACTCCGAGCTAGCTAAATACGTAACGCAAAAGGAGATAAACGCGGTCGGCTATAGATATTGGGATATAGACGAAGAGGAGGTTAGAGATAACCCCACGATGGAACTTTTACGCAGGAGTTTAAAATCAAAAGATACGGATAAAATTTTAAAATTTATGCAGGATAATAATATAAGCGTAGATACCCCTCTTCATTTCGGCGTTACCCCTTTGATGTACGCTAGCTTTTACGATGACGAAAAGACAGCAAAAAAGCTGATAGAGATGGGTGCCGATCCTCATAAGAAAGATAATTACGAGCTATCTCCTATGGCATACGCTATGGAAAATAACGCCACTAAGTCGGTTAGGCTTTTACTAGATAGCGGAGTTAAGTTTGACGAAGTAGAGATAGTGCAAGAAACCTACGGCATTAGAGATGTCGAAAATTGGATAGATTCTGTAAGCTTTGACGAAAACGCTACTCCGATCATACATTACCGCACGAAAGAGGTTCTTTTTAGCGGCGGAGGCGAGCCATATTATTTTATCAGCCACCTAGTTAGAAACAATATGTACGATATAATGAAAATGGTGCTAGAGAGCGGTTATAGACCGTATACCTACTCCACTTTCAATATGGGAGAGGTCTATGTTTCAAATAAACTAGAGGAGATACCGAGCTATAGAAACATAAAGAATACCCATAAAGAGTATGGAGTAGAGGAGTTTAGGCTTTATAAATCGGTATATGGCGATCTGTTAGACGTGCCCGAGCCCGGAGCTATGATAGATCTACTTTTGCAATATGATATAGGCGGAATCCCAAACGATGAATTTTTAAAAAGAATGTATGATGATAAATGCTATAAAGAATATAGGTATGATATAGAAAGCGAATATTATAAGAAAGCAACTAAAGCTAGGTTCGAACTTGCTTTTTTACAAAAACATTGTTCCGACAAGAACGCTACCTTTAAAAATATCAAAGAGTATATACTATTTGCGGTAGAGCGGAAAAAAGTTCGCGTGATAGAATTTACGGCAGATGAAAGAAATATAAAAAATCCCAACTTCCATATATCTAAAGAGGAAGTCGAGAGGCTAACTAACGACTATAAAGAATATAAAAGAAACTTATTTAGTAAGGAAGCGGAAAATCAAAAGCAGTAAGCGGCTACGCAACCCGCTGCGAAATAATTAAATTTAAAGCTCTTTCTAATTGCTTAAAAATGAAATTTAGCCGATTTTATCGCCATTGTATTAGGTTTGCAAACTCCGCAAAAAGTTTAAAAAACTCGAATAGAAAAGTTAAATTTAGTCTCTAAATTTACAGCGCCTGCGCGAGTATAAATTTCGCAAAATCCTCGCGGGAGTTCGGGCATTTGCACACTTCGTAGTATTCGTAATCCAGCTCGCGCGCCCGAGCTCGATAAAAAATATCCAGCTCAAAATCGGTCTCGGAATTATCTACGCAAAACGCGATCGGAAATATGAGCGCTTTTTTGCTCTGCAGATCCCGTAAAACGTCCGCGATATTGGGCTCTAGCCACTTCACGGGGCCAAGGCGCGATTGATACGCCAAAATGATCTCTTTAAATTTAATCCCGCGCGCAGCCAGCAGATCTTTTAAAATCTCCACGTGCGCCTCTACCTGCGCCTCGTAAGGATCGCCCGCGGTGATCATTTTTACCGGCAGCGAATGCGCGGAAAATATGAGCGAAATTTGCGAAATTTCATCCGCGCTAAATTTTGCGATGCAGCTCGCGATTAAATTTAGTAAAATTTCGTTGTAAGCGGCGCTGTCGTAGAAAATGTCGATGATTCTATAATTTTTTATACCGAGCCGTTTAAGTGCCGTCTCGGCAGAGCACAGGCTCGATTGCACCGTAGTTTTTGAGAAGTGCGGATACAAAGGCATCAAAATTATCTCGTCAAAATCCGCATATTTTTTAAACACATCCTCCGCAAAAGGCGGCGTGTAATTCATCGCATAATCGCAAATTAGCTCGTCTATCGGTTTTTCATCCTGCGGCACCTCGTTTTGTGGCAACTCGCCATGCGTCGGGACGTCTTGCGACGGTTTGCTCTGCAATGAAATCTCTTGCGGCGGCTCATTTGCAGCGCTTGCATCCGCCGTGCCTTCAAATTTTAACCCCGCGCCTAATTCGGCTCGCGCTAGTTCATTTACTCGCTCGCAAAGTGCCTCGGTGATGGAGCATATAGGCGAGCGTCCGCCCAGTTTTTCGTAGTTGCTACGCGCCGATGCGGTTCTGCTTTTTACGATGAGCGCGGCTAAAACGCTTCGCCAAAAATCACTTTTAATGCCTAAAATAAAGGGGTCGTTAAACATATTTTTTAAAAAAACTTCAACCTCACTCAGATTGTTCGGACCGCCCATGTTGAGTAAAATTAGGGCTTTTTTCATGAGATGATTTCTCTGATTTTTATCGCATCCTCTACGCTTGCAAGACCTGCGTTAGTACTGCTGTCGCACATCGCGCAAAACGCTTCGTGTTCGCGGCGTAGCGAAAAATCGTCGCGATCGACGCGCAGATTTACGCGCCCGTCAGGCGTAATTTTAAAAAGAGTTATTGAGATTAGATCGCCGAAATACACGCCGCTGTCGGTGCAAATCTCGATACCGTGGCGTCTGATCGGATAGAGATTGGACTGCATTAGCGTGCAATAGCAGCCGCTTTTTGTGTGAAGCGTCGCGCATGCGGCTAGAGTGCGCTCTTTAGAGATATTTTTGCTAAGTTCTATGCAAGCTATCTCGCTGTGAGAAAGCAGCCGCACAAGATCAATATCTCTAAAAAGGGCATTGGCTACGATATCTGCTCTATCATCGTTTGCAAAACCGCTTACGAAGCTCATCGAAAAAATTTTATCCCCCTTGGCTAGCTCGCGTAGCAAGGATACGATGACAGGATTGTAGCGGTCGGAGTAGCCTACGGCTAGGCGCGTGCCGTTAGTAGTGACTGCGTAATTTATCTCTCTAGCTTCGGCTAGGCTTTGTGCGAGCGGAGATTCTACAAAGATATTTTTGGTAAACGGCAGGCATTTTAAAATCAGCTCTTTATGCGATGGCGGGGGAGCAGTGATGACTACGGCATCGGGCTTGGCGACGTTAAAAAGATCGGTTAGATTATCAAAGATCGGATAGCGCGGGCCGAAATTTTCACTGCTGCCCTTATGATAAAGCGCTACAAGCTCGAAATAATCGCTCCTTCTTAGCTCGCTGAAGTGCTTTTGACCAAGCTCGCCCATGCCTATGATCGCTATCTTTTTTTTCATCGCCATGCCCTAAATTTAATCTTTCGCGCCATTATAACTAAGAATGGTTAAAATTTATAATTTTTAAAATCTAATTTAGCTAAAATGCGCCTTTAAAATTTAACTTGAAATAGGACAAATCATGGATATTAGAAGCGAATATTTAAATTTCTTTGCAAGCAAAGGGCATCAGATCATCCCCAGTGCGCCGCTGGTGCCAGATGATGACAGCTTGCTTTTTACCAATGCGGGCATGGTGCCCTTTAAAAGCATATTTACAGGAGCCGTTCCGCGTCCGACGCCGCCTATCCGCACGAGCTGTCAGACCTGCATCCGCGCCGGCGGCAAGCACAACGACCTAGACAACGTCGGCTACACCGCGCGCCATCATACGTTTTTTGAGATGCTTGGAAATTTCAGCTTCGGCGAGTATTTCAAAGAGCAGGCGATCGCCTATGCGTGGGAGTTCGTAACCGAAATTTTAAAGCTTCCCAAAGACAAACTCTACGTCACCGTGCATGAAAAGGACGATGAAGCGTTTGGGTTCTGGGCGCAGCACATAGCGCAGGAGCGCATCTACCGCTTCGGCGATCACGATAACTTTTGGGCGATGGGCGATACCGGCCCGTGCGGCCCGTGCAGCGAAATTTTTTACGATCAGGGCGAGGAACATTTTCACTCGCCTGAGGATTATATGGGCGGCGACGGCGACCGCTTTTTAGAGATTTGGAATTTAGTTTTCATGCAGTACGAGCGCAGCAAAGACGGCAAGCTTAGCCCGCTTCCAAAGCCTAGCATCGACACGGGCATGGGCCTTGAGCGCGTCACGGCGATCAAAGAGGGCAAGTTTAGCAACTACGACAGCTCGCTTTTTATGCCGCTAATTGATGAGGTTGCAAAGCTTTGCGGCAAACCTTACGTTTATGAAAGCGGCGCGAGCTATCGCGTCATCGCCGATCATATCCGCTCGGTTACGTTTTTGCTAGCGCAGGGAACAAATTTTAATCGGGAGGGTAGGGGATATGTTTTGCGTAGAATTCTGCGCCGTGCCGTTCGCCACGGCTATTTGCTCGGTATAAAAGAGCCCTTTATGTATCGCCTCGTGGATAAAGTATGCGAGCTGATGGGCGGGCACTATGCCTATCTGAACGAGAAAAAGCAAGCCGTAAAGGAGCAGATCAAACTCGAAGAGGAGCGGTTTTTTGCCACTTTGGCAAACGGCATCGAGCTTTTTAACGAGGAGCTTAAGCATACTAAAGAAATTTTTAGCGGCGAGGTCGCGTTTAAACTATACGATACCTACGGCTTTCCACTCGATCTGACCGCTGATATGCTGCGCGAGAAAAATTTGCGCGTGGATGAGGCTAAATTTGACGCGCTTATGAGCGAGCAAAGGCAGATAGCTAAAGCCGCATGGAAGGGCAGTGGCGATAAAAACGTCCGTGGCGATTTTAAGGCACTGCTAGAGAAATTTGGTGAGAATAAATTTAGCGGTTACGAAGAGCTTAGCCGCACGAGCAAGGTTTTAGCGCTACTTAACGAGGATTTTGCGGAAGTGGATGAGCTCAAAGCCGGCGATATCGGCTGGGCGATGTTTGATATCACTCCGTTTTATGCACAAAGTGGCGGTCAGACGGGCGATAGCGGCGAAGTGGAGTCCATAGCCGATGTGTTTGATACGCAGAAATTTTATGGGCTAAATTTATCCCACTTGCGCCTTAATCGTAACCTGAAAATCGGCGATATCGTCGGGCTCAAGGTTTCTGAGGAGCGTGAGCAGATTGCACGTCATCACAGCGCGACGCATCTTTTGCACGCGGCGCTTCGTGCGGTGCTAGGGGCTCATATCGCTCAAGCAGGAAGCTTGGTTGAAGCGGACCGCTTAAGATTTGACTTCTCGCATCCTAAGGCACTTAGCGACGAGGAGCTAGCTAAAATCGAGGAATTTGTAAATAACGCCGTTTGCAAGGGCTGTGCGGCAAAAACTGAGATTATGGATATAGATGATGCTAAAAACAGCGGCGCGATTGCGCTTTTTGGCGAAAAATACGGCTCAAAAGTGCGCGTTGTGAGCTTTGGAGAGATTAGTAAGGAGCTTTGCGGCGGAATTCACGTGCGTAATTTAAGCGAGATAGGACCGTTTTTTATAGTTAAAGAAAGCGGCGTAAGTGCGGGTGTTAGGCGTATCGAGGCAGTTTGTTCGCGCGCGGCTTTAAATTTGGCGCTTCAAAATCGCGCTAAGCTTGCTGAAATTTCTGCGGAGCTAAAAGGGATTGAGCCTCTCCGCGCGATTGAGAAATTAAAAGATGAGATCAGATCGCTAAAAGATCAGATCAAGCATGCAAGCAGTTCTCATGCACTGGCTTTTCTAAATGTCGGTGATACCAAACTTTGCGTAGCCTCGGTCGAAAGCGGTGATATAAAAACTATGATAGATGAGTTTAAAAATAGCCACGAAAAGGCGGCGATAATGCTGATGCAAGTAGGCACCGACGGCAAAATTTCAATCGCGGCAGGCGTTAAAAACGCGCCTATTAAAGCTGGCGAGTGGGTTAAGCTAGCGGCGCAAATTTTAGGCGGCGGCGGCGGCGGACGCGATGATTTTGCGACCGCAGGCGGCAAGGACGTACTAAAAATCGAAGAAGCGATTAAAGAGGCGATCTCTTACGCAAAAGGTAAAATTTGAACGAAATCGATACCGGCTTTATCAAAGCCTCGCAAATTTTGCCGCTGATTCACATTTTAAGCGTGATTTTTTTGGTCTGCGCGCAGATCTGCGTATTTTTGATCGCGCGGATTTTTATGAATTTAAGCAGTAAAAGTCAAGCGGATGCGAAGGATGTAAAATTTGCAGAAATTTTACGATATATGAAACGCTATGAGCAGTTCTTTGCACTATTTTTGGTGATCGTTTGCGTAAGTGGATTTTTTCTTGCGGACGGCGGAAGTTTTAAATTTTCAGATCCTATGGTAAAAGGTGCGATTGCCACGTTGTGGGCTGGCGCCGGCTTTATACTACTAAATTTTATCTACATGCATTATAAAATTTTATCTTTGAAGCGAGCTTTGGATGCGGGAGATGAGCTTGAGGCGAATGAGCATTTAATCATCGTCGTTAAATATTTCATCCCGCTAAATATCGTAGTTACGCTGATTTGCGTTTATCTAGGCGTGACGGTGGGCGAGTTTTGATGATTTATTTAGCTTCCAGCTCGCCTACTAGAGCGCAAATTCTAAAGGATAACGGCGTAGAATTTACGCAAATTCCTTTTAATTTCGACGAAAGCGGCGTTAGTAAGGACGATGCACGCACCTATGCCTACCGCATTGTCTTGGCCAAGAAAACGCAGTTTTTTAAAATTTATAAAAATTATGATAGAGTGCTATTTGCCGATAGCTCTGTGCTTGCCGGCGGCGAAATTTTAGGCAAGGCGCGGGATGAAGCGGACGCGTTAAGGATGCTGCGAGCCCAAAGCGGTGCTAGCTGCGCCGTTTATACTGCGATGATTTTTTGCAGTAAGGCGTTAGAGCTTTCGGCACTTAGCGTCGCAAGCTTTGAATTTGCGGAATTTACTGAAGCGGATTTAAAAGGTTATATCGCTAGCGGTGATTGGCGCGGCAAGGCGGGTGCGATGAGTATCGAAGGCTTTAACGAAAAATATATCAAAAGCTCGCGTGGGTCAAAATTCACGGCGATGGGGCTTGATCTGGAAATTTTAAAGAGGTTTGTATGGTAAGAGTTTTATTTAGTTTTATTACGGTTTGTGCGTTTGCCGCAGGCGGAATTTTTTTGTATTTTTACTCGCAAATCCGCTTGGAATCGGACTCGATCATAGATTATCATCCCGAGCTTACGACTAAAATTTATGACCGCAACGGCAATTTGATAGCCAATGTTTTTAATGAACAAAATAGAATTTACGTAAAATTCGACGAGATTCCAGGCCGCGTGATCGAGGCGCTCGTAGCTATCGAGGATACGGCGTTTTTCGAACACGGCGGTGTGAATGTCGAGGCGATTTTTAGGGCGATTATTAAGGACGTCAAAGCGATGAAATTCGTCGAAGGAGCCTCCACGATTACGCAGCAGATCACGCGAAATTTAGTTCTTTCGAGCGAAAAGAAGCTTGATCGCAAGATCAAAGAAGCGATCCTATCGCTTAAAATAGAAAACGCCCTAAGCAAGGAACAAATTCTAGAGCGTTACTTCAACGAAGTGTATTTTGGACACGGATATTACGGCATCCGCACGGCGGCTTTGGGATATTTCAAAAAAGATTTGCAAGATTTAAGCCTTAAAGAGATCGCGATTTTAGTGGGTTTGCCGAAAGCTCCTAGCAGCTTTGATCCTACTAAGCACCTGGATTTGTCGCTTTCGCGTGCCAATAACGTGATTTATAGGATGCATGAGCTCGGCTGGATAAATAAGACCGAATATGAGCTTGCGATGAACGAGCAGCCTACGATCTACAACGAAACGCTCACGCAAAACGTAGCGCCGTATGCCGTAGATGAGATCATAAAAGAAGCCGAAAAAATTCTACCGGACGTCCGCACGGGCGGATACCGCATAGATACGAGCCTTGATCTAAAGGCGCAGGCGATGGCGCAAGAGGCATTAGTTTTCGGCTACAATGAAATTTTAAAGCGCAACAAAGACGCCAATGCAAGCAACGTAAACGGCGCTATGGTCGTCACGCATCCGCAAAATGGCGAAATTTTAGCCTTAGTAGGCGGCGTGGATTACGCGAAATCAAATTTCAATCGCGCCAGCCAATCCCAGCGCCAAACCGGCTCCAGCTTCAAGCCTTTCGTCTATCAAATCGCCCTTGATATGGGCTACTCGACGATGACCGAAGTACCCGATATAGCTAGAGAATTCGACGATGGCAGCGATAAAACGTGGAAGCCGAAAAATTACGACAAGACTTACAGTGGCTATATCACGATCAAAGAAGCTTTAACTCGCTCGCGCAACCTTGCCTCGATCAATCTGATGCAATCTATCGGCGTTGATCGCGCGGTAAAAAAGCTGGGCGAGTTCGGCTTTAAAAACGTTCCACCAGCCCTGTCAGTGGCTATCGGCAGCTACGGAATTTCGCCGCTTGAATACTCCACGATGTATTCGATGTTCCCGGGGCTTGGGATTACTGCAAAATCAAAATTTATCGTTTCGATTACCGATAAGGACGGCAAAACTCGCTTTATCGAGCCTGAGAGACGTCGCGTGCTGCGCCCTGAACAGGCGTATCTGATGACTACGCTACTAAAAAATATCGTGCAGCGCGGTACCGGTACTCGCGCGCGCGTGCAGGGCATCGACATAGCGGGCAAAACAGGCACCTCAAATGATAGCATAGATGCATGGTTTTGCGGCTTTACGCCGGATTTGCAGATCATCATCTGGTATGGCAACGACGATTATAAACCTATGCGAAAGGTCGAGGGCGGCGGACGTACCGCAGCACCGGTGTTTGCAAAATTTTTAGATGCCTATTTAAAAGAATATCCGCAAACCAAGCGCAACTTCACCGTCCCGGACGGTGTATTTAGTCGCCCATACAACGGCAAGGAGGAGTATTACACTAAAATTTCGCCGCTTCCTAAACCCCGTGAAAGCAGCAGCGACGGATCATTGTGAATTTAATTTAGATGTAATTTAAATTTATAGATTAGAGTATGC
>ERZ773035.2808-NODE-2808-length-10909-cov-7.631564_pt1 | contig 10909 bp, 9 predicted proteins | sample MGYA00511487_ERZ773035 | MGnify/ENA primary metagenome ERZ773035 (study PRJEB29015, sample SAMEA2737985) | human oral metagenome | biome: human oral; feature: human-associated habitat; material: dental | place: China | collected 2024 ...
TTCATTTCAAGCTCAAATTCTTCAGGTTCCCATTTTTTTATTTTTTTTACCATTTCCCCCACCTTAAAATTTAGTTTATTTTATTATTTTGTTTACATTATTATTTTCTAAATCATTGACATTTTTAAAAATTTTTTCAAAATTTGTTTTCATATTTATCTCCTCCCATAATAAATCAAACTAAGCCATTATCTTTCAAACACTGATATAACATCCCTCTTCCACTATAATTCCAATAAGTTACATCTTGTTCCAAAAATAACCATTTTACAATTTTCAAAATTCCTTCTATCTCAATTCCAATCGCAAAATATATGTTTGAATATTCCTCTTCATTCACAAATTCACAATTATACAATTTATTCAATATTTTCTTTACTTTTTCATATTCGCAAAAATTTTCTAACTGTTTTTGTTTCAAATCATCTATAATATTTGAATGACTAGGCATATCTCTAGCTGGTCCTTGTAGACGAAATTGCGTATTTTCAAGATGAACTGTGAAATCCATTCCATAATTTAAAGTAGCTGGTCTATTTAAATAAATTTTTTCCCCGTTTTTTAAAATTTCAACATAGTATCTATATCTTGAGGCCAATTCTCCTTTTCCTGTACCTGCTTCTTCTTTTAAAAATTCTAGAATTAAACTTTTTCTCCATTCTTTTCTTGATGAAAAATTAAAATTGTAAAGTTCTATTTCATTCATAACTTTCGCTCCTAACTGTATATTTGATATCAGTACCTCAGTTACTTTCCCTCTTTTTTCACCTTTACTATTAATCGCTCTACTTGCTTCAATCCTTTTTATATCAAATCCTTTATACAAATCATCAAAAAATTCATCATTGATGTCCACATTTTTAGGATCAGAATTACTAAGTAACAATTTCGCTCCTTTTTTATTTAGTATTCTAAAATATTCAGAAAGTTCAATTTGCTCTTTATCTCCAAAAATGTACTCTGTATACGATGTAAAAGATGAAGTTTGATTAAGAGGTCTATATGGTGGGTCAAAATAAACAAATGTATTTTCATCAATAAAATCATAAGATTTTTTATAATCACCATAAATAATTTCAACATTTCTCAACTTATTTGATACATTAATTAAATTTTCTTCATCACATATTTTAGGATTTTTATAATCTCCCATTGGAACATTGAACAATCCTTTTTTATTCACTCTATAAAGCCCGTTAAAGCAAGTTCTGTTTAAGAATATCATCAATGCTGCTCTATTGATTTTTTCATTATTATTTTCTAATTTTAATTTATTAAATTTTTCTCTTTTCTCATAATAATAAATTTTTCTATCTTCTTTTTCCCTAGCTAGAAATTCATCTTCAATTTTTCTTAACTTTTTTATTAATTCATGAACATTTTCTTTTATAACTCTATAGCAATTTATTAACTCTATATTAACATCACTGATATATATTTTTTCTAATTCAAACTTATTCAAAATATCAAATAAAACTGCACCACCACCAATAAATGGCTCTGCATATTTATTAATCTTTTTATCAAACGGATAAAATTTTTCAATTTCATCAATTAACTGTCCTTTTCCTCCTGCCCATTTAAGAAATGGTTTTACAGTTCCTTTTTTTATTATTGTCACCTCCTAAAATTAATTTCTATCTTCCATAATTAATATATCCCTTTTTCAATCGCCTCTTTCTGCTTTCTCTGTATGATCAAATCCTGCAATTCAATATAAAAATCAATATCTTTCTTATTTTCTGTTCTTTCTAGCAATGTATTAAAATCTTTATAACTTATCATTTCTATCAATTTTTTCAATTCCATATTTTCAATATCTTGATTCGGAAATAATTCTTTTAATTTCATAGTTTCTCACTTCCCTCAAAATTTTCCACAATTTTTCCCTTTACAAACAAAAATTCTTTCAACGATTTCTCCTCAAATTCCCCATAATTTTTTCTCAGTTCACAAACCGCATTTTTAAGAATTTCCCCTTTTCTCACTCTTTTCGATATTCCCCAAAAAACTCTATCCAAAAAATCCAAATTTTTATACCTAGCCAAAACTTTTTCTCTCTTCAACCAGTCAAAAAAACTTTTAAAATCACTTGGAAAAAATTCATCATATTTTTCAATATTTTTAATTATTTTTCTTTCAACTTTTTCCACATTTTCAAAATCAGAATTTTTATAAAATATATCCTCAAAATTTTTACACAAAAAATGGTCAACATACATATCCGACACAATTCCTTTAAAAATCCCAAATTTTTCTTGTAAAAGTCCACTCAAAAAATTTTCTTCTCTATCAGAAATTTTATCAATCAATCTATGCAAAATTATCCCGCTTTTCAGATTTTCTTGTAATTTAATTTTCTCAACCTTCCCTTTATAAAAATCTCCAGTAAAATTGCCATAAAGCGTATTTTCATTCATTTTTTTATCAATTTCAAGTGATATAACCGAATGAGCTAAATAATTCATTTTGACTCCTGTTTTTTCAAATAGTCCAAAATCTCATCAAAATTCTCAAACTCAAAAAAATCAATCTCATTTTCTTGACAAAACTTAATCGCTCGAGTCCCTTTTCTAACAAAAGAAAAATCTGCCACTTCAATCGCCCTGTAATCCGAAGGTCCGTCTCCAACGAAATAAACCGTATAACCTTCATCTTTATATTTCTGAACAGCCTCTTTTTTGTCAACACCGTAATATTGCTCTTTATCTAAGTAAGGAAATGAAACAGTAATTTTATTCCCATCAAATTTAATATCATTCGAGATAATTTCTTTTTCATCCAAATTAATTCCATAATTTCTAAGAACACCTGCAATATTCAATTTTGTCCCAGCGCTCACAATTCTAAATTCTATGCCACTTTTAACAAAATCTACAAATGTCTCGTCAATCCCAACCAATTTCAATGTTTCCAAAAATTCCTCTTTCGTAATATTCAAACTCTCAATCCCAGTCTGCAAATATTCCTTCATCGTAATTTCGCCACTTCGATATTTTTTCCTAATATCTGCCTTCAATTCTGGCTGATACACCGAAAGCAACGTATCCGTCGAATCTCTTTTACTAATCGTAATATCAAAATCTATTAAAAATATTAATTTTTTGCTCACATTTTCTCCTTTAGTTATCAAAATACTATTATTTCTCAATTTTTAATGACTTTATTTTTATAAACTTTTCAAATATTTAATTTCATCTTCATTCAAAGCACGGTATTCTCCCACTTGCAAATGTCCAAGCGTAAGTTCTCCCACTTTAATTCTTTTCAGCGAATTAACATTATATCCCAATGTTTCCAGCATTTTTCTAATCTGTCGGTTTCTTCCTTCAAAGATTGCAATTCTAAGTTCTTTTTTATCAATTTTTTTAACTTTAGCAGGGGCTGTTCTTCTTCCATCAATTACAACTCCATATTGCAATGCTTCGATGTCTTTATCATCAATTTCACGGCTAACTTTGGCAATATAGCTCTTGTATAATTTTTTTCTTGGGTGCATTACGTGATTGTAGACATCGCCATCGTTACTGATTATAATCAGACCTTCTGTCATGAAGTCCAGCCTTCCGTAAGTAAAAAGTCTGGCACGTGATTTTATAAAGTCAATCGCAAGTTTACGTCCAAATTTATCTTCATTTGAACAAATAACCCTTTTTGGCTTATTTAAAATATAGTATTCGTATCTTGTGTTAAGTTTTACTCTTTCTCCATCAATTCTAACAACATCCTCAGGCTTTATATCCATTCCGATAATCGCTTCTTGCTTATTTACTGTAACCCTTCCTTCGTTTATCAGTTCATCAGCCTTCCTACGAGAACAAAATCCCGTTTCGGCTATAAATTTATTTAATCTCATTTTTTACCTCTTTATTTTTAATTTTTTAAACATTTTCATTATCTGAACTTTCAGTTTCCATTTTTTCATCTTCCCTATAAAGCAGATCAATTTTTTGAAACTGCTCACTTCCTGGCAGTTCTTCCCTTCCGTGAATATTCAAGTAACTGTAGAAATCATCCGTCACTTCATATAAATTTGGAGTTCCAATAGATTTTTTCTTCCCAGAAATATAAATTAATTTTCTTTCCAAAAGATTAGCCATTGTCTTATCAGCCCCAGCACCTCGGATCTGTTCGATTTCAGCTTTAGTTACAGGCCCTTTATATGCAATAATTGCCAATGTTTCCATCGCTGAACGTGATAATTTCTTTAATTTCATTTCTGGATTAAAAAATCTTTTTACATCAAAGCCAAAAAGCGGGTTTGACACAAAAAAAACTACTCCATTTTCAATTTTTAAATTTATTCCAGTATTTTTTCTCTTTTCCCTCAGACTATGCAGCACTTCTTCCATCTCAAAGTTTTCCATCGCATAAAACTGTGCAAGCTCCTGTACTGTCACCATTTCCTTTGCCAAAAAAATAATCGCTTCCACTTTCTCTTCGATTTCATTAATTTTGAGTTTTCTTTGAACGCCAATTATACGGCCTTGCTTCTCTTCTATTTTATTTTCTTTTTTTTCAAATTTTTCCATATTCTACCATTTTTATTTTTTATTTTTTCTATAACAATACTTTTATCTAATACTAAAAAATTTTGTTCCTACTACTATTTTCATTAATAGGGGAATTCTCCTATTTCGTTTCCTTCAGAAAATTCCCCTAATTTCTAATTATTCAAATTAATATTCGTGTGTTGGTGAAATGATAATATTTTTGTATCTCTTGAAATCTGTCAATACTTCTGCAATTCCTGTTACTACAGCATGAATCGCATCATCTCCAACAGTTACCTTTAACAGTAATTCCTTTTCAATTCTTTCTTTCAAGATTTTTATACCTGCTCCGCCACCAGATAAATAAATTCCTGTTTCATAAATATCCGCTGCGACTTCAGGCTCTATTTCTTCTATTGTAAGTCTTACTTCATCAATAATTGCGTCAATATGTCTTGTAATTGCTCCATTTATAGCAGAAGCCTTAATTTTCATGCTTTTTGGCAATCCAACTCCTAGTTCACGTCCTCTTATTTCATATTCCAATTCAGGATCATCTTGACTTATTGTATTTATTTTTAATTCTTCTGCTGTTCTTTCACCAATCAGCAAATTATACTCATCTTTTACAAATTCCATAATATCTTCATTTAAATGATCTCCAGCAATTTTTACTGACTTAGATAATGCCGCTCCACCTGATACAATAAATGCAATTTCAGTAGTTCCTCCACCTATATCAACAATTAAATGTCCTTTTGGCTCAAATAAATCAATTCCAACACCAATTGCAGCCGCTATTGGTTCTTCAATTAGATAAACTTCTTTTGCTCCAGCATCTTTTACAACTTCAATTACTGCTCTTCTTTCCACTTGTGTAACTCCGCTCGGAACACAAATAATTACTCTTGAACTTTGGAATTTATCCTTCTTTATTCTATGTAAAAATTCTTCAAGCATTCTTTCAGTAACTTCATAATTTGAAATTACTCCATTTTTTAATGGACGGATAATTTCAGTATGCTTAGCTGTTCTTCCAATAATTTCCTTTGCCTTTTCTCCAATGTGTTCCAGCTCTTCAGTTTTTTTATTGATAGCCACATAAGTTGGCTCATCCACTTGAATTCCTTCACCCTTTACATACATGACAGTATTTGCTGTTCCTAAATCAATAGCTATGTCACGTGTAGTCTTTGGCGCTATATTTGTCTTAAACAAGTCAAAAAATTTCATCTATTCTATCTCCTTCATTTTTTTATTTTTTTAAAAAACATTTATTAAATTATTATAGCTTTAAAGTATTTTACCATTTTTTTTGAATATACTCAAGCAACTTTAAGGGGTAATTTGCTATAATATTAATTAATATTGCAAAATACATATTTTTTTAATCATTTTCATCAATATTATCAGTTATTATTTGATCGTCATAACTTATAATTCCATGATCCTTTAATTGATCATAAATTCTCGAAGCTCTATTAAATCCAACTTTCAGCTTACGTTGAAGCAGCGAAATTGAAACTTTATTTTCCTGTCTTATAATATTTACTGCATTTTCAAAATAAGGATCAGTGTCATCTTCAATTTCTTCTTCAGGTTCCTTCAAAATTTCATTTTTATATTTTACCTTTTTAGCAGATTTCAACGTATCAGTCAAGTTCTTAACCTCTTCATCAGAAATATATGCCCCTTGTATTCTTTCCATTTTTGAAGATCCATTGGCAAGCAGCAGCATATCCCCCTGTCCTAAAAGTTTTTCTGCCCCAGCCGAATCAAGTATTGTTCTCGAATCAATCTGTGATCTTAATGCAAAGGAAATTCTGCTTGGCAAGTTAGCCTTTATCATTCCCGTTATAACATCTGTAGATGGCCGCTGTGTCGCAACAACTAGATGTATTCCAACTGCCCTTGCCTTTTGCGCAATTCTTGCAATTGATTCTTCCACGCTTCCAGAAGCAACCATCATAAGATCCGCCAGCTCATCAATTATTATAACGATATAAGGCATTTTTTCCACAAAGCTCAACGAATTGTAGCTTTTTATATTTCTTACTCCATTTTCCATAAGTTTCTTATATCTGTTTTCCATTTCATTAACTGCCCATTTTAAAGCTATTGCAGCCTGCTCTGGATCTATAATTACTGGCACTAAAAGATGTGGAATATCGTTATATGGCATAAGTTCCACCATTTTAGGATCAACCATTATAAATTTTACTTCCTTGTCGGATTTTTTTGAAATCAATGTTGAAATTAAAGTGTTCACACAAACCGACTTCCCAGAACCTGTTTGCCCTGCAATAAGCAAATGCGGCATTTTAGCAATATCTATAAACTTATCTCGCCCAACAATATCTTTTCCTAATATTACCTTTAGTTCCCCGCTGTCAAGTTCCTTATTTTTTATAATATTTGAAAAATGCACAGGCTCCTTTATTTTATTCGGAGTTTCAATTCCAATTGTATTTTTTCCAGGAATTGGTGCTTCTATACGAATACTTTCTGCCGCAAGATTCATTGCAATGTCATCTGAAAGTCCTGTTACCTTGCTTACTTTTATACCCTTTGGAATTATAATTTCATATCTCGTAATAGTTGGTCCATATTCATAATTTACAACTTTCGCATCAACTCCAAATTCCTTTAGCACGTTTTCCAGATGATTCACATTTTCTCTTATACTTTTTTCAATTTCCTGTTTTTTCTCAAGATCCATCGGTTTTGATTTAAAAATTTCCGCAATGGATTTTTTCACAATATCGTCATATCCTTGATTGCTGTCAAACATCGCATTAACTTTTCTCAATTCCTCTTCAAGTTCTTTTCCCTTTGAGTTGTTGCTTTCAAAAGCATCAAGCTTTGGAAACTGCTGAAAATTTGGATCCGCATTTACAGAATTTATTTCTTCTCTTTTTAAAGGTGTTACAATTTCCAGTTTTGTTTCCTTTTTGCTGTCTTCATCTCTTTTGCTTTCATTCTTATTATTTTCATTTACGCTTTCGATCTCAATTTCTCTTTCGCTTCCGGCTTCCTTTTCTTCTGTAACATTTTGCTTTTCAGCATTTAAAATGTTTTCACCACTATTTTCAGTTTTTTCTACAGTTTCTGCTTTTCTATTTTCTAGCGGTTTTACAACTGTATCCAGTACATCTTCTTTTTTTCTTTTTTCCTTTTCCTTTAATTTTTCTCTTCTTATGCTTTCATCCTTTTCAAAATTTCCCTTTTCCTTCTCTTCAAAAATTTCAATCCATTCCTTTTCCTTTTCTGCAAGCTCTTCCTTAGAATAAACTTCTGTTTTCTGCAAAAAATTTTCCTTAGGCTTTTTCGCAATTTCAAAACTTAATTTTTCATTTCTGGATTGTATTATTTTTGCCTTTAACATTTCCTTCTGATAACGTTTATAATCTGTTTTTTTCAAATTTTCAGCATATTTTTTTGCTGCTAATTTTCTTTTTTTCTCCTTATACTCATCACTTTTATAATATTTTATCATTTCCCTCAAAAGTTCATACCCAAGCTCAATTAAATCTCTAACTAGCCAAGCGATAAAAAATATCACCAAAATCAAAAGAATTGCAAGCATCCATTTAAAATGCAAAACTTTGTAAAATGGTATTGAAAGCAACGCCCCTAAAATTCCTCCACTTTCACGGCTAAACCCTATTTCCAAAAGCTGCCTTCCAGCCTCAGTAAAATTTGATGACAACGGTTTTCCACTAACAACAGAACTTCTTATTAAAATCATTCCCCAACTTAAAAATAATCCTATTAATGAAACAGTTTTTCCTTGCGTCACATCGATTCCAATTTTTTCATAAAAAAACAGAATGATTCCATACAACATAGCAATTATCGCAATAAACCATGTCATTTTTCCAAAAAATAGCGTAATTCCACTTAATATAAGTGAAAATATATTTTCACCAATATTATCACTGAGCATTTTTGATTTATTTGCCAACAGCAATACCAATATAATCCCAGCAACAAACCAGATTATACCTTCAACTTTTCTTCTACTCATCTTAATTATCCTTTCTAAAAATTCTATCTAAATTTAATAAATTCCAAATCTAAAATTCCTAATCAATTTTACCATATAACAAACCTATTCTCAAAGCTATCTAAAAATTATATAAAATAAATAAAACTCAAAATTTAGATTGGAATAGAATAGTCATCGGTTTTAAAGTGACTTTTCTACATTATACTATATTTTTTCAATTTTGTCATTTTCTATTTCCTTAAAAAATAAACTTAGAATACAAAAACAAAATTTAGTAAAAAAAATATAATTTTTTTTCATTTAGGCACTTGTTAATTGAAATAAATGTGGTAAAATTAATATAGAGTAGAAAAATTTATTGATTCAATAAATTAAATTTTAAATCAATAGTTATCCTGCTTAAATCCATTTTTGATCAAAAAAATTTTATCAAATTGGATAAAAAATAATAAATTAAATTTTTTAAATAAAACTTTAGGAGGAATATCATGGACTACATGAAAAAATACGAATATTGGCTAAATTCAGATGCCATTGACGAAAAAGACAGAGAAGAATTGAAAAGCATTGCAGGGAATGAAAAAGAAATAGAAGATAGATTTTTCAAAGATTTGAGTTTTGGAACTGGTGGAATTAGAGGAGTTCGTGGAATTGGAACTAATAGAATGAATAAATATGTAATTAGAAAAGTAACTCAAGGACTTGCAAATTATATGTTGAGTTTTGATGAAAAAGCGGCAAAAGAAAAAGGAATCATAATTGCTCATGACTGTAGAATAGGTTCGAGAGAATATGCACTAAATACTGCAAGAGTAATGGCTGCAAATGGAATTAAAGCATATATTTATGAAAGTTTACGTTCAACTCCTGAATTGTCATTTGGTGTAAGATATAAAGGATGTATGTCAGGAATTGTTGTTACAGCTTCTCATAATCCTGCAGAATACAATGGATATAAAGTTTATTGGGATGATGGAGCACAAGTTGTTGATCCACATGCACCAGCAATTGTTGATGAAGTAAATAAAATTTCTACATTGGAAGAAATAAAAGTTATTTCTGAAGAAGAAGGAAGAGAAAAAGGATTAATTATTCAACTTGATCATAAAATTGATGATGACTATATAGCAGCAATTAAAAAACAAACTATACATACAGATATTCCAGGAAAAGAAGATTTCAAGATTGTTTATACTCCGCTTCATGGAACTGGTGGAAGACCAATGAAGAGAATTTTATCTGATTTTGGATACAATTTTGAAGTTGTAAAAGAACAAATTGAACCAGATGGAAACTTCCCAACAGTAGTTTATGCAAACCCAGAAGAAGTGGCAGCATTTAAATTGGGAACAAAATTAGGAAATGAAATTGGAGCACAATTAATTTTGGCAAATGACCCAGATGCTGATAGAATCGGTATTGCGATAAGAGATGACAAAAATGAATGGTATTATCCAAACGGAAACCAAGTAGGATTATTGTTATTGCAATATTTATTGAATTACAAAAAAGATATTCCAGCTGATGCACAAGTTATTACAACAGTTGTTTCTACACCAATGATTGATGTTGTTGCACCTGCTAAAAATGTTGGAGTTATGAAAACATTGACTGGATTCAAATACATTGGACAAAAAATTAGACAATTTGAACACAAAGAATTGGAAGGATCATATTTATTTGGATTTGAAGAAAGCTACGGATATTTGATTGGAACTCATGCAAGAGATAAAGATGCGTTGGTAACTTCAATGGTTATTTCTGAAATGGCAACTTATTACCACTCAAAAGGAACTTCTATTTACAAAGAATTGCAAAAATTATATGAAAAATTCGGATATTATTTAGAAGGAATTAAATCAGTAACATTGAAAGGTAAAGACGGAATTGAACAAATGGCAGCATTGATGTCTAACTTGAGAGAAAATGTTAAAGATGAATTGCTTGGTAAGAAAATTAAAATTAAAAGAGATTTCTTCTCACACAAAGAACATAACTTGGAAACTGGTGAAGAAAAAGAAATTAAATTGCCAAAAGAAAATGTATTACAATTCGTGCTTGAAGACAATACATTCATTACAGCAAGACCATCTGGAACTGAACCAAAAATTAAATTCTATTTCAGCGTAAATGCAGATTCTAACGAAAATGTCAAAGCTAAACTTGATAAAACAATGGAAGAATTTTCTAAATTTATTGGATTATAATTTTTTGAAGTAAATATTTTGAGAAATTTGATAGACTTAGAGAAAATAAAAATTTTATACAAAGTTTATAAAATTGAATAAGAATTGAAGTAAATAAATAGATGAAAACAGGGAAATTTCTTGTGATGAGAATGATTTTCCTGTTTTTTTATTTGAAAATTGAAAATATTTTTGATTTATATGAATTCTTATGAAAAATA